>Ga0070697_100001192_pt1 | contig 19678 bp, 21 predicted proteins | sample KBSK1501metaG_FD_65475 | JGI IMG/M metagenome (GOLD analysis project Ga0070697, IMG submission 65475) | Corn, switchgrass and miscanthus rhizosphere microbial communities from Kellogg Biological Station, Michigan, USA - KBS K1-50-1 metaG | ecosystem: Host-associated > Plants > Roots >... | reverse complement strand
TCGATCATATTCATGTATATGATTCTGGCCTCACAATTCGAAAGCACGATCCACCCGGTGACTATCTTGCTGAGTTTGCCGCTCTCGATTCCTTTTGCATTGCTATCGCTCTGGATCACCGGCGATACGCTTAACCTCTATTCGGCGCTTGGCATCCTCGTGCTGTTTGGCGTCGTAAAGAAAAACTCGATCCTGCAAATCGACCACATGAACAGTCTCCGCTCGCGCGGCATGGTTCGTTACGAAGCGATCATGCAGGGGAATCGCGACCGCCTGCGACCGATCCTGATGACGACGTTGGCGTTGATCGCCGGCATGTTGCCGCTGGCCCTGGGCACTGGACCGGGAGCCGAAGAGAGGCGCTCAATCGCAGTGGTGGTTATTGGTGGGCAAATGCTTTCGTTGTTGCTGACTTTGATTGCCACCCCGGTGGTGTATTCATTGTTGGACGATTTACGCCACAGCGCGCGCGGGCGCAAGCTGGCAAGGTTGGGCGCTGGCCTCCGGGAACGAATCTCACGAAAACGACAACGTTCCGCGGAAGTTCCCGTTGAGGCGCCGGCAGAAACGCGCGGCGTATCTGAGGATGGGCGCGAGCACGCGAGTGTTGTCGCTGGTGGCGATTAGATCTAGGTAGCCTCTCCTACCTTCACAAAAAATCTTGCTTGAGAGCGCCAACGGCGCGAAATGCAAAAGCCTGGGGCATCGCCCCAGGAAGAGATATCCTCAACAACCAAAGCGCTGAAGGCGCGAAATAGTTTCAGGAATGGGAGGACAGCATGCCTCAATCTTTGTCGTCGATTCTTGTTCATCTTATTTTCAGTACGAAGAACCGTGAACCGTTCATTACAGAGCCGGTGGAGAAAGAGTTACATCCATACATGGCGTCGATATTCAGAGCACTAAAGTCGCCGTCGCTTACCATTGATGGCACCACTGATCATGTTCATATCCTCTTTTCGCTTGGAAGAGTAATCAAAATTGCCGACCTTGTAGAAGAGGTTAAAACGGAATCTTCTAAATGGATCAAAACGAAGGGACCGGCATTCAGAAGCTTCCACTGGCAGAAAGGCTATGGGGCCTTTTCGATCGGACAATCGCAGGTCTCAATCCTAAGGCGCTACATTGCTAGGCAAAAACTTCATCATCAGCGAGTCACTTTTCAAGATGAGTATCGCAAGTTCCTCAAAACCTACGGGATAGATTACGATGAAAGATACGTCTGGGATTGATTTCGCGCCTTCAGCGCTCGCCGTGGGTAATAACTTTTTCCTGGGGCGTTGCCCCAGGCTTTTGCATTTCGCGCCGTTGGCGCTGCAGCCTCGCGGCTCACGATTCACTGCCGGCCGCTGCCCAACGTCCGATCAATCGCCGCCGGTTCTCCAACTTCTTCTCGACATTCGGCGCGCGCATTACCAGTTGCTCCAGGTTTGCCAGGTAGTCAGGCTCGCCGATGGTTTCTCTGATTTCGGCGACGAAGGGTTGCAACTTCGCGAACACCACCAAATGCTCCGTATTCGCTGCGAGAAACATCGCTTCGTCAATTCCGCCATTGTTAACGAGTGCCGCCGCTACTTCCCAATGCGAAGCCACCATGCGGTAGTAGGCGCTCTGCTTTTCACCGCTCTGCAACAGCGCAACAATCTCCCTGCCGCTCTGCGGGCTAAACTCGCTAAAGAACCACGCCCGTGCGGCGCGCATTAGAGACTCGCTTCTAAGCTCGTAGAGCTTGAGAATCACGAGAGCGTCCTGTGGCTTTGTATCCATAATTTATCCTTCAGCGATCTGGTTCACATTGGTGTGAATCAGGTATTACCACTCGACCAACGCTGCACAAATACGGAACCGGGAGCTGACCGGGGTCCCCGCGCGGGCAGCCCGCGTGGGGTGGTGGTGCGACCGGGCGCCCGGTTCGACATGCTCAACTTTGATTCAAAGGTTGTTGAATCTCTAAAACCAGTTGATTTGTTCCGTTCGATGTTGACTGCAGCGATGCCTGGACCCGGTCGCTACAGCTCCCGGTTCCGTATTTGTGCAGCGTTCGTCGAGTGGTACTGCCTGATTCGCAGCCAAAGGTTGAACTCTGAACTGCTTGCCTCAAACAAAACCTACTTCCTCCGGCGATCTTGTTACTTCATTCCGGCAATTGTTTCCGAGATCCTGAACGCTGCGACGAGTGTCGGGCTGGTTGCGGTCGTCAACAGAGAGCGGCAAAGTTTTAGATTGTGACTAGCATCGTCAAAGTCGCCGCCGCTTTGGCGCAGCGCGATCTCAAACTCATGTTGCGCCTCCTTTAAGTTGCCAAGGCGGGCTAGCATCACACCCAGGTTGTTGTGGCTGGCCGGCAAATGAAGACCGGGATGCTTGAGGGCTTTTCTAAAGGACTCCGCCGCCATCTGGTATTCACGCTGCCCGGCGTTCAAGACTCCCAACCGATAATGGGCCAGGGCATTTTCACCGCGCGACTCAACTATTGATTGTTGGTATGCCTCTTTAGCTTCGGCGAACTTTCCCTGGTCTTCAAGTGCTACGCCGAGCGCATACGATGCGCGCGGATAATGACCGTACCGCGCTACGATAGCGCGCCGGTAATAGTAGATGGCCTCTGCGGTGCGCCAGAGTTCGTAGTAACTGACGCCGATGTTGTAGAGGGCCTGCGCATAGGTTTCGCCTGCGCTTGCTGGCACGCTCCCGTATTTGCGGATGGCCGCTTGGTAATCCGCTTTCGCAAAGCTTCTATTGCCGCGCGCGATCAGGATCGCGGCCGCTGTATCCGTTGCGCCTGTCTGTCCGGCAGCCACTCCGACACTCGCAACCAATAACAGCAGCGCTAACAGGAAATTCTTTTGACTCATTTCACACCTCCCTGACTCTCTGGTCGTAGTATGAATATGAGACTACGGTTTGTTGCTGTGCGCGTCTTTCCCGTTATTGCTATCGTTGACTGTTCTTGCTATTGATTCGATTAGTCCATTAGCCCACAAGCAAAAGAAGAGACCCACCCGCTACCGCGTGGTGGTATTGACCTCACTTCATGCCAGTGAATGGCAGTATCTCTAAGTCTGGAGCATCAATCGATACGAATGGGGAGTCGTTCCCGTGAAGCGGCGAAATAGTCTTGTGAAATGACTTTGATGGCTAAATCCTGATTGCAGTCCCACTTCTGTTAGCGGTAACTGAGGTTCAGCCAGCAGCGCCTTGGCCCGCTCCACGCGAAACTTGATCAGGTATTGATGAGGCGTCGTACCAGTCGTCCGCTTGAACTCGCGCGCGAAGTGAAAGCTGCTCATCCCGGCCACGTTCGCCAACTCCGCCAGTCGCACATCGTTGCTGTAATTTTCCGACACAAAAGCTATCACCTGCTTCAGTTTTTGCGCGGACAAGCCACCGCTAAAGCGTTGCGGATCGTTGCCGCCCGTTGTGTAGTGCCTAAGCAGATGGACCGCCAACAGGTTAGACAGAGACTCGGCATAGAGCCGGCCGCTGAGACCTTCCGATTCAAGTTCGCCCAGCAATGCCATGCCAATGCTGCTAATTACGCCATCGCTGCGCGTACACCGCTCGACCACTTCGAAGTTGCCGCCCAACTGCGATTCAGAAGCTGCGCGTTGCAAAGTTAACGGATCGAGATACATCGACAGGTGTTCGGAAGGACTGTCGAGGCGCGCGGTGTGCGCCAGCCCCGAGGGAAGTACGCAGACGTTGCCGCTATGTTGAGTGCCGCTAATACGTGTGCCGCTGGCAGTTCGTATCTCGCCTGTGGCTCCGTCACTGAGTGAGATCATCACCACGTGTTCGCGATGCGTGTGTTCGGGCAACTCTCCGACGGGCAAACGATAATGCTCGAGCCTGATTCCTTCCCAGCTGGCTTTGCGCTTGAAGGTGACAGGTGTGGTCGCGGTCTCAGGTGCGCTCATTGAAATGTCTCCGACATTGGTCAACGATCAAAGGTCAGCGGCGTGCTTGCCGTCGTTTCTTCTTCAGTGTTGGTAATAACGACGATCCCTGGGTGGTTGCCTGACGGTGTAAGCTTTCGAGTATTGCCTCGCGGGCTCGCGCAAATGCCTGTTTGTCGCCGTAAAGTTGAAAGGCCCAATTGGCGCCCAACTCGAGAGCATTGAACTCGAAGGCCATCTGCGTCGGATCAACTTCGCTCTTCAGTTCTCCGGCAGTTTGTGCGTCCGCGACCGCTCGTCGCAGCGTGGCCAGCCATTCCTTCATTATTTCGGCTATCCGATCGCGCACCGGCCCCGGCCGGCTGTCAAACTCGGCCGCCACTGCTGCGAAGAAGCAACCGCCACGAAATACGCCGCTCTCCACGTAACTCAGCCACGTGTCGCATAAATGCCAAAGGTCCACGAGGCCGTGCTCACCTTCGAAAGACGGACGAATGACTTCCCGGATAAAGATCGAGCGAGCGGCTTCGACGGTTGCGACCTGCAGATCCTCTTTTGAGCCGAAGTGAGCAAACAGCCCGCTCTTACTCATGGACAGTTCCGCAGCGAGCCCTCCAATGGTCAGGCCCTCCAGTCCTTCCGCCGAGGCGATGTGTACCGCAGCTTCCAGGATGGCTTTGCGCGTGCCTTCGCCTTGCGCCTTACGCGCATTGGTCGTCGCCACTTTCGTTGCCTGCTTGCTAGCCACCAGGGAGGTCCTCAGTTGTTTCACTGAGGGTATATAGCACGAACGTTCGTTATGTAGCAAGGTTTTTGGAGTGCGGTGACCTGTCACCGCTTTGGTTCGTCGCGACGCTGCCGGCGACAGGTCGCCAGCTACCAAAGCGCCGACAGCTCAGCTTCGTTTTGCTGACTGGTATCTTGCCCACGAACGATAGTCTTTGGGAACGTCGAGCGTCTTGAGTTTCTTCCACTCCCTGATCGCCTGTTCTCTCGTGGCGCCTTTTTCCGCGGCCAGAAAGTCAGCCACGAAGTTTACGTATCTTCCGTGAGGAATGTGAACGAAGGGCCTCGTAGTTTGATTGAGTCGAACGTATTCTTCGACCAGGTCTCGGTAAGTTAGCTTAATGCCCTTGACGAGTTGTTCTTCCCGCCAACGGTTGAGCCGGTAGCGCACACCGGATTTTCGCTTCAGTCCGGGCGCGAGTTTCTGAGACTCGCGCTCGAGAAAATCCTTAGTCTCCTTGTCGTTGGTGTAGACCATCACGCGAAGATCGAGCCGCAGTCCGAGTTCGACGTCTTTTCTACCTGAGTTTGAGAGGCTTCTTTTAGTAGGGGTTTTGATCTTGCCGGTTTCAAGAAAAAGCTTGATGGCCCTTTCGAGTTCGTCTTTGCGCAGCTTGTTCGCGGATGGAATCCCGATCCGCTCTGCAAACTCTTTGAGTTCGGTTGCGTACCAATAGCCATTGTCAAACTGGTTCACAGTCATCGATGCCGATAGTCGCATATAACAATCAGCGAGGCAGTAGCCCGACAGTAATGGAGGGCTCCCACGTCCGCGACACTCCATCCACGATTGAGCGTGGCTCCCGCGGAGCCCTCCATCACTGTCGGGCTACTGCCCCATTCACCGTCACAGCTCCTTGAGCCTGCGCTTGATTAGCATGAAGCGCGCAGTTCCTTTTTTGCTGGGTGTGCTGGCAGGATCGTTCGCTCGATAGGAAAGAGTCTTGAAGCGGATCACGTTGTTTTTAATAGACTGAAGGTCGACATCGCGGTTCAACTTTCCGCCTACGACAGTGTGGGCAGCCGGAACTAGTTTGCCTTTAGTTCGGACAAAGACGGCCAGGTATTGGAGGTAATTGTTCGTTCCATTCTGGCCTTCGATTGTATACAGGACTGCGACGTCGGGAACACCGTCACGATTCAAATCTCCGGCCAACATCTTCCGAGCATCGGCATACTCCTCGCCGTCTTCCTGCTTCGCCTGCTTTGAAATGAACTGATCAACGATGGCAGTGTCCTGGATCTGCGAGGGGAATGTCAGCGAAGGCGTAAAAAGGACGACGACTGGCAGCGCTAAGATGAGCAATCTTTTCATAAGTCGTTTGAGCGATCCGTGGGACACAAGACTTCCCCGAAAAAGTGTTGGCACATCGACAATACCGGCTCGCATTTCAATGCCAATCGATCCGAGGAAACTGGCCATGCGAGCTAATCGCGGATCACGAAACATGAACGGCTCCGGTTTGTTAGGCCTTCAAGTGAATTGCTGGGACCGCGGGCGTCCCCGCCCGCAATGAGCACAAAGCGCGAAAATGCATTATCAAACTGACTGCGCGCCTTCGGCGCGTTGCGGGCGGGGACGCCCGCGGTCCCAGACAATCACTTGAGGGGTTCCAGGGGTCAAAAACATCTGCTCGTTATTCTGACGATTTTTGCTTTCGATGCCGCTCGATATAACTACGAGCAAACTCATTCAGATGAGGATTCTCCGTCAAGCCGATCTTTTTTGCCTCTTCCTCGGCTTTCTCCAGGCTCCAGCCATCACGCAGCACCCGGCGGATCATCCAAAACGCACCGACACGAATGGCAGATGCACAATGAATAAACGCAGGACGATTAGCGGGATCGTCCGTGACTTTTAGGAACTCAGTCGCCTGTTCGTCTTTGGGGTCGCCGAAGACGACGGGAATGTTGAAGTAGCGCAGACCCAACTCTTTTGCTTTGGCCTCTTCTTCGGCTGCACGATGCTCACCCGGCGGCCGCAAGTTAATGATGGCCTTAACGCCTTCGTCCTTGAGTTGCTGTAAATGCTCGAGCCTTGGTTGGCCGCCGGTGCAGAACTGGTCGTTAACTCGAAAAAAGTTCCGGATCGGAGGAACCTCCTGCTGCGCTGCGATTGGTAGTGCGAACAGGATGGCAAGAATGGCAGTGGTCACTTTATGCATACGCTCAGATTCTCCCGTTATCGTTTTCGCCCAATCGCAAACAAACTCGCCGACGAGCGCACATACATCACGCCATCAGATAACGCGGGCGTGGCCATCAACAACTCTCCCATTGAGTTCGTCGCAAGGTGGTTAAACTTTTCGCCGGCGGCGATGATCAATATTTCGCCGTCCTCGTTTGAAAGATAAATCTTGCCGTCGGCTGCGACCGGCGAAGCGCTGAAGCCACTGCCTATGGTCGGCAGGCGCTGTCGATATAGTTCGTCACCCGTCTTCAGATTGTAGGCATCAAAGGTTCCGTTGTTCGCAAGCACATAAAGAATGCCGTTGTAAGCAAGCGGCGTCGGCATGTAAGAACCGCGGCCCGTTTTGCTCCAAACGATGGCCTCACTGGCCGTTTTCCCGGTCGGTAAGGTCAGGTCACCGTGCGCGCTCGACTTCACAACAAAAATTGGACGTTCCGGTCCGCGCCCACTAGCCACAATAAAGAAACCGTCGTCGAAAATTGGCGTGGGCGCGGTTATTTTCGAACTACCACCAAGCCGCCACAACTCCTTGCCAGTACGTGGGTCGTAACCGCGAATGAAGTTCGACGCGTTGGTCACGAGTACGGGACCTGTCTCCGTGGTCACGATCGTCGGAGTACCCCAGGATGGAAGTTCGTCGCGATCGGTTTTCCAGACAGTCTTTCCCGTAGCCGCATTCAGAGCCAGCAGGAAAGAGTCGGTTTGCGTGTCACATTGCAGAATGACCAGGTTGTTCCAGATTATCGGCGAACTGGCGGGGCCCCACTCATACGTCGGAATGTCATAGGCGCCGAGATCCAACCGTCCCAGATCAACCTTCCAAAGAAGTCGCCCGCTCAGGTCGTAAGCATAGACTCCCTGAGACCCAAACCAGGCTACAACGATGCGGCCGTCGGTAGCGGGAGTTGAATTGGCGTAGGTTGATTTGATGTGGCGCTTGTCGACCGGCTCTCCCTGATAGGCAACGCGCTCCCAGGAAATTTTCCCCGTACGTTTGTCGATCGAATAGATCATCCAGCGATGCTGCGAACGATCCTTGGAGGCGTCGCCGTCACCATACAAGCCGGGTCTGAAGGTGGCTTTCGGATCACTACTAACGGCGCTGGTCACAAAGATCTGGTTGCCCCAAACAACTGGGCTGGAATGCGCTAACCCTGGAATTGGTGTTCGCCAGAGAATGTTTTCGCCGGTCTTGGTGTCCCAGCGATCCGGCAGATTCTGCTTCTCCGCAATGCCGGAAGCCTGTAGCCCGCGAAACGACGGCCAACTTCCGTTGCTGTTTTTCTGGCTAGATCGCGAGGGCAGTTTCGCGCCCGGCGTTAGTTTGATATGCCGAACGGGCACGACCCTGGCTTCTGCTGCCGGCGTCCAGCTGCTGCCATTAACAATCATCCGGCGGATGACACATTCGTCTGCGATCAGCTTGAAGCTGACGCGCTGGTTGTTATCGCCGGCGACACTAAACTCGTAACGCCCCGATCCATCGCAACCCCCCGGGCCACCTGACATCGTGAGTTCAACCACGGAGCCGTTGGTTTTCCAGTTTCCGTTGAGCGCCGGCCAGCCCTGCCCTTGCAGGGTGAAAGTCCCTCCCGGATCGAACCGGGCGACAAAGGCACCAAATTTCAGAGGAGTAGATGGAATGGGCGTGATTACCTGCTGTGCGAAAACCGCGGATCCCGTTAGCAGAAGAACAAAGCAGAGCGTGGCGCTCTTGATTTTTCTCATGACTTTAGTCCCCCAGGAGAGCGAAAAAGTGATTTCCTCAATCCGTGGTAGCCTTGCAGTTTCTCGGAATGCAATCCAATCGTAACATCTAAATCACGCCACAGTGTTATAGTTTGCCAACTAAGGAGTTCTTCCTTCTCCCCGCAGCGGCAATGGTGGCGTGGCACCAGTCCTTAGCGGACATTCAAATTCAAGGTTACAAGAAGAGAAAGAGGGCTAGCAATGAGCACTCAGGCAATTCCAAGACGCGAGGAAACTGGCCGTAAGATCAATATCGCAAAGGATAATTGGCTGGGTTTCATAGGCGATGTCACGAATTTCACCGGCGAGGTGCATTTCAAATCGATGTTGCGCATCGATGGACATTTCTCGGGACGCGTCAGTTCTTCCGACGGCACCCTCATCGTGAGTAATGGCGCCCAACTTACCGAAGCCGTAATCGAGGTCGCGGTCGCCAAGATAAATGGAACTGTGAAAGGTGACATCCGCGCCAGTAAAGAATTGATACTTGGCTGTACCGCTAACGTAACCGGAGAAGTGATCGCGCCCGCTTTGACCGTCGAAGAAGGGGCGCTACTCAACGCCAACTGCCGCAGAAGGTGAGTGAGTTTCACCAACTAGCCATTTCAGTTGCCGCTAAGTGGCACAAACTGCAATAGCATTGCTGTAGCTGGTAGCCAGCTCATTCTGATGGCTGGTCGACACGTTCAAATCACGAATGATCCCGTCGCTCAATCCGTAAATCCAACCATGCACAGCTAAGTCCTGCCCTCGTTCCCAGGCGCCCTGCACTATCGTCGTTTGGCAGACATTAGTAACCTGCTCGATCACGTTTAGCTCGCATAGCTTATCCGGGCGCTGCGCCTCATCAACTCCGGCAAGCAACGCCTCATGTTTCTGCCGCACATCCTGAACATGCCTTAGCCAGTTATCAATTAGTCCCAACCTGGAGTTGTTCAACGCCGCTTGCACGCCGCCACAGCCGTAGTGTCCGCACACGATCACGTGCTTCACTCCCAGCACGTCCACCGCAAACTGGATCACCGAAAGACAATTCAAGTCAGTGTGCACCACCACATTCGCGACATTGCGATGAACGAAAAGCTCTCCCGGCGAAACACCAATAATTTGGTTCGCCGGCACACGACTATCAGAACAACCAACCCACAAGTAATGTGGTGACTGCTGCTGTGACAACGTTTGAAAGAAGGAGGGATCCTGCGACTTGATTTGCTCGGCCCAGCGCCGGTTGTTTTCCAAAAGTTGATTCAGTGTTCTCATGACTTAGTTGTAACGCAAACTGTCAGTTTGCGAGTTGTGCGGATGACTTGCCGGCAGCTGCGGATCCCTTCGTGGCCAGACGGCGACCCGGTGTGCGGGCCAGGGCCTTCTCGAATTCAGCGCGGGCCTCATCTTTCCGACCGCGACGGAGTAGAAATTCACCGAGCAGCTCATGGGTTGGTTTGTCGATCGTGGGTGGGCCGAAGTCGATGGGAAGCGTTTCCTCAACAGTGACCGCCTGGCGTAACAACTTCTCGGCGCCGGGCAGATCGCCCTCGTGTTCGGCGAGCAGGGCCCGGGCCTCGAGCAGCAAAACTCCTGGCCGCAAGCGGTAACTCGGATCAGGATTCGCGAGCTTCGTTTCGCTCTCGGCGATCTTTTGGCGCAGGGCTTCGAGTTCGCTCAACGCCTGTCGCGCTTCGGCGGTTCGCCCCCGCGCAGTCTCGCCCAACGCTCGCGCGAAAGCGAAGTCGAGCGAAGCGCCGGGGCCTGCGCTCTTCGGCAGCGTCCAATTCGCAATCTCCCCCGCCCAGTCGCCGGTATCCAAAAGGTAACGAAGCCGCATGTTGGCGAACGAGCTGGCCAGACTCGAGTCCGGGTCCATCGACATCGACATCGCCATCGCCATTCCGGGATGATCCATCGCCGCCTGCGATTCGACGCTACTTCGGCACGCCGTAAGCGCGGCTTTTGCTTCGTCCAGTTTGCCGAGCTGCAAGTATCCGTATCCAAGCCAGGAGGCGTAATGGCCACAACGCGCGGGACCCTTCCCCTGCGCCGCGCGCATCCGATCAACGTCGGTCATCGCGGCGAGGTTGGCTTGAACGGTTTCCTCCCACATCCCGAGCGCAAGGAAGATGTGCGAGCACATGTGCTGAGCGTGCCCCGCGTCGGGCGCGATCCTCGAATAGATTCGTGCCGCGCGCAGGCCGAGTGGCGCATGGGCGGGATCGTCGTAGCTGTGGATCAAATAGTGGACGAGGCCCGGGTGTTCCTGATGGGTTATCCAAGCTTCCTCCAACACGCCCGCCGCTCGCATATAGGTTGGGATGTCGCGGCCCGCGTGCGCTGTGCCAAGAGTCGAGAGCGCGTAGAACGCCGCTGCATCGACGTCGTCCGGATAGCGCTCATGCAGCTTCGCCATCGCATCCTCATAGCGGAAGTCGCGTTCTATTTTGCTTCCTTCGCCGTAAAGTATTTCGACCGCATCGAGATATGCCTTCTCGCGATCTGTCGTTGCTTTGGCGCGCCGCGCCGTGGCAGTCGGCGCCAGTTTATTTAGAGCTGCACGTGCGGCCCCGAGATCCTGCTGCGCCCAGAGTGGATGATTGAAGGTCATCGCCTCCCCCCAATAGGCCATTGCGAAGCCAGGGTCGGCGGACTGGGCGCGCCGGAAGGCGGCCGCTGCTGCCGGATACTCGAAGTCGTGGAGTAGCGCCAAGCCCTGGCTGAAATCCGTTTGCGCCGCCGGCGCGCCGGAGTTGGCGAAGGCTACGTGGCCGTATCCATCGGCAGGGGCTGCCGGCGTGCCGGCGAATAGTAAAGAAGTGATTAGAGCGACTAATAGCATTTGGATTCTCCTCGAACGACAGGCGCCTGAAGTTGAGTTATTGTACCGCTTCGCGGTTCAAAACATTCTGAGACCTCACGACTAATGCGCCCTACTCCTCCTCGACAAAGCGGTAACTCGCGTGAGAGTCATAGTCTATGCCATGTTTCGCTTTTAGTTCTTGAATGTACTTGAGATCTCTTTTGGTATGCGGGCTGGCGACGCCATCGCCGAGAGGCTCATTGGTATGCAGCAGTATTTCCTCGAGGCAACTATTCAGGCTCATGTGCTTGTGCTCGGCCAGATCATGGAGCAGGGCGGCGAGACGTTTCTCGAGTCGCACTGGGACATCAACCCGTTCAATCTTGAGAGGCGGCCCGGCGTTCGGCAGGCGATGTCCGAAGTTGAGATAGTAGCCGTTCAGATCGCGGACCGTGTACTCGCGTAATCCCCAGGGCTTGTCATCCGGAGGCGCTACGATTTCGACACCGTTGCCGAGATGAAACTGGTGGAGCTCGTCGGCGTCGCCGATGACGAAATACAGCGCACACCCCTTGGGCTCAGGCGTGCCCAGCTCCAGGAATATTTGTACGTGACCCAAATTCACGCCTGCCATCGTCGTCGGTTCACCCCAGGTGAACGCCAGATAGAAACCGAGCTTATTGGTGTAGAAGTCGATAGCAGCAGGAACATCGCTGACGAACAAGGTCGTGTGGTGTTGCTCGCAGTCGATTTGCGGCACGGCGGGAGCTGTCATATGGCAACCTCAGTATTCCTCTGTGCAACCTTTGTGCCCTCTGTGTCGCCGTGGTGAATTTTACTCGGCGCACACTCACCACAGAGAACGCAGAGGACGCAGAGGACGCACAGAGATCTAAAACCCACGACAGACTTGGCTCGAATGCCATACCTACGTAGCTTCTGAGACTTTATCAGGCACTTCTTCCGGCATCCTCACGACTTCCTGCCAGCCGGAATTGTCTGCGCGCATTTGCGCCGTGAGATCGTCGCGGAGTTTGCGCAGTCTGTCGCTGAGTAAACAAGGGTAGTTGTCGATATCGGCAAAACGGCGGCGCTGGTCGGTGACGAAAGACTTCTGCTTTTCGATCGAGGGAATCGAAGCGTGCTGTCCGTTCTCCCAGAAGGGAACCAGCAGACGTTCGACACGCGCGGCGCCGGGAATTTCAATCTCTTCATCGTCGAGCCCGGTGACGTCGCCAACGTAAGTGCCGTTTGCATCGCTGCCGCGGAAGAGTTGAAGACGGCCGGGCAGCGTTGTTTTCTCTTCTGAGTTAGACGCTTTGAGAGTTGGCCGGCCTTCGATCAGGCACTGCTTGAAAATAACTCCAGCAACAGCGGGCACTTCGCTCGAGAGTTTGGTGCCGATGCCGAAACCGTTTGCACGCGGAAAATCTTTGACGATCCGGCGCACCTTTTCCACGTCCAGGTCGCCGGTAAGATTCGGTCTCAGATGGTAAATCCCATTCGCCTCGAAGAAACGCAGGCACCACTCGCCAAGTTCGGCGAGGTCTCCCGAGTCCACGCGAAATCCTTTGAAGGCACGACGCCGCGCCTCGTTTGAAGTTGCGGCCATCGCCGCATGCACCGCGCCCATGTAAACGTCAATGGTGTCGAGCAGCAGCGTGGTGCCGTTTGGGTTTGCGTCGAGCCAGCGCTCAAAGGCGACCTGCTCGAAATGTTTCGGCTTGCCTGTGCGTGGTTCTATCTCCGGCTGGGTCATGTACTCGATGTAAGATTGTTGCCAGTAATGCGCTTCCGTTCCCACAGCTGGAATGTCCAGACGATGCGCGGCTTCCATATTCGACGTGTCGTTGAAGCCACCAATGAAGGCGTAGACAGCAATATCGACGGCGCGCTCGATGTCGCCATTGCGTCGCAAAGAGAAGTCAGACAGCCAACGCTGTTCGCCCGCGGCCATGCGAAACTGCATCGCTGTCGCCGCAGTCGTCATCGGCAAGTCGAACGCATGCTCAAACTTGATTTCCTGCGCTTGCGTGAGTCCAAAGGCGCCGATGATGTCGGAGAAAGGTTGTTGCGCGAAGACGATTGTTCCCGGACGCACCGCGCGGATCGTGCCGACAAACTGAATGTCTTCGATGGCCTTGGCAAATCGCTGCAAGCCGCCGCGATCCTGTTCGAGGAATCGCAGACGCGGACGATCGATCTGACTGTCAACCAGCAAACGGATGAGACGCTCGTGACCGAGGCAGGGCGCGAAAGGCAACTTACGCTGCGTCACATAGAACGTAGCTTGCGCGTCGCTGAGTGGTCGATCGTGGAGGCGGGTGACGTCTTTGTAGGACGCGTCGCCCATCGCAGCGTGGTAACGATCTATGTTTAGAGTCGCCATGATTAATCAGGAACAGGAGGAGGAGAAGGAGGCAGGAAAAGCCGGCAAGTCTCCAAGTGGTTCACCTGCTTCCTGCACCTGCCTCCTGCTTTCCTGCCTCCTGCCCCTGTTCTTTTACTATCTCAGCTCCGGCGGCGCGCATCTCCGCAATCGCGCGCTCACCGTCGCCCGGATTGACGTTGACAGCGCGCATTGCATTCTCCAACGCCTTAACTCGAAAACCTTCTTTCAATGCGTCGAGCACGGTGCTCTTTACGCAGTAGTCCGTAGCGAGTCCGCCAACCCAAACCTCTTCAACGCCGAGCCGGCGAAGCTGTAACTCCAAATCAGTTTCATCAAACGCAGAATAACAATCCGTATCACCGAGGCCTTTTGAAACTATGCGAATGTGCTTGTCATCAATCAGGTCAGGATGAAACTCCGCGCCTTTCGTATTCTGTACACAGTGTACCGGCCAGGTGCCACCGTAAGCCTGGAAATGTTTTGTCTTCTCCGGATGCCAATCGCGGCTTTTGAAGACCGGTTCGCCGCGTTCAAGAAATTCCTCAATCAACTTATTTAGCGGCGACACCACTTGATCGCCTTCAGCTACCGCGAGTGTCCCGCCGGGACAGAAATCATTCTGTACATCTACGACAATCAGTGCCCGCTTCTTGTCAGACATAGTCCTTGTTCCCCTCCTCAATGACTGGTCGCTTATATGATGCTTCCAATGTGGCCCACGGACAAGCCGGAGAAGGAGCGGGGGCAAGCCCGCCTTCCTGACCCAGAGCTTAATTCACAGACTCGAGCTCTCATTTGAAGGGCCCTCCAAGGGATTGAAAATCACACGACCAGGAGAAGCTCTCAGGTAAGGAAGGCGGCCTCGCCCTCGCTCTTCCACTTCGTCGTGGTAGACTATTTCCGTCCCCAAAATTACATCGATTATTTGGTCTTCTTTGAGGTCTGATTATGGATGATGCTGGAAGTGAAGCCAAGCGAGAGACTGATCCTTATATGGCCTTGAGCGTATCGCCTGGAGCATATGCGGAGGCTGTGAATGCGGCGCTCGAAGAGGCGAGCCGCGCCAATGTCATTGAGCGCATCTGGAACAAAGACGCGACGCTCTGGAAGAGCGAAGCAGCACATCAGAAAATCATCGCAAACTCTCTCGGCTGGTTAATTGTCCCGGGCGAGATGCTCACGGTCACGGATGAACTCAAGACGTTTGCCCAGGGCGTGAGTGCGTCGGGGTTCAAGCACGTTATGGTCTGTGGCATGGGCGGGTCGTCGTTGTGCCCAGAAGTTTTGCGGCAAACCTTTGGACGGCAAGCAGGCTTTCCCGAACTGTTGGTATTGGACTCAACCGATCCCGACACGATTAATAACTTCAAAGAGCGGATCGATACGGCGCGGTGTTTGTTTGTCATCGCGTCGAAGTCAGGAACAACAACGGAGCCGAACGCATTCCATCGCTATTGGTATGACGAAGTTGCTAAGGTTAGCGATACACCAGGCGATTCGTTTGTGACCATCACGGACCCTGGTTCACAAATGGCCGACACCGCAGCGCGTGAAGGCTTCCGGCGAATCTTTCTCAACCAGGCCGACATCGGCGGACGTTATTCGGCGCTTTCATATTTCGGGATGGTGCCCGCGACACTGATGGGGGTTGACGCAGCGCGGTTGCTGCGGCAAACGCATTCGATGGTTGTGGCCTGCGGAGCGCAGTCCGCAGTAAATCAGAACCCGGCGGCGCTGCTTGGCGCAGTGATGGCTGAGTGCGCGCGCGCCGGTCGCGACAAATTAACAATCGTCACTGATCAAAAACTCGCGGCGCTCGGCTTGTGGGTTGAGCAACTGATCGCCGAGAGCACCGGTAAAGAAGGGAAGGGCATCGTCCCGGTGGTTGGCGAAGCGCCCGGAGTAGTTTCCGACTATGGTAACGATCGACTGTTCGTTTCGATTAGTGTCGGGCCGGCTGACGACGAAACAAACTCGAGACTAAAGGCCCTCGAAGCAGCGGGCCATCCAGTTGTTTATCGAAGACTCGCGGACCTTTACGATCTTGGCGGGGAGTTTTTCCTGTGGGAGATGGCGACCGCCTTTGCCGGTTGGCGCCTGGGCATAAATCCGTTTGACCAACCAAACGTGCAGGAGTCGAAGGATGCCACAAAGGCGCTGCTGGAAAAATACAAGCAAGATGGAAAATTAGCGGAACAGCCTGCTTTAGCCAGCGATGGCCAACTCACCGTTTACGGCGGCGGTGCTGCGGGCGAATCTTCACCTGCGCTTTCAGTTCCGGAAGGGCTGGAAGCACTTTGCGCGAAGATAAAGCCGGGAGATTACGTGGCGCTGCTGGCATACATTGAAGAAACTCCGGAAGTTGACGCAGCCATCCGAGAAATTCGCACTACGGTTCGGAAGGCGACTCGTTGCGCGACGACTGACGGATACGGGCCGCGGTTTCTACACTCAACCGGCCAGCTACATAAAGGCGGACCAGACTCGGGCGTGTTCATTCAGATCACTGCGCCGGACAAAGTTGATTTCCCGGTTCCCGAGGCGCCCTACACGTTCAGCGTGCTTAAGGACGCACAGGCCCTCGGCGATTTTCAGTCGTTATTGAAACATGGTCGAAGGGCTATTCGGGTTGATCTGGGCGATGACGTGATCGTTGGTTTGGAAAGTTTGAGAAAGCTCATAGAGGAAGAAGCGGGGGCAAGCCCGCCTTCCCGACCTCAAGCTAATCGGAATTGAGAGAGCTTCGATCACCTTGAATGCCTTTCAAGCGGGACCATACGATCAACCTCAATAATCTCGAGGTCGGAAAGGCGGGCTTGCCCCCGCTCTTTGGGAAAAGTGATGTCTATGACTACAGCACAGATTGGATTGATTGGCCTGGGCGTAATGGGTCAGAACCTTGCGCTCAACATCGAGCGCAACGGTTTTTCCATCGCGGTCTACGAACGCGAGCTGCCGGTACTCGATGCGTTTGTCGCGCGTGAGGCCGACAAGCAAATTCTGGGCGCGCATTCTCCCGAGGAGTTTGTACGTTCACTTGACCGCCCGCGGAAAGTAATTCTGCTGGTTAAGGCTGGCGATCCGGTGGACTGGACTATCAACTTAATAAAACCATTCCTCGAACCCGGCGACATCATCATCGATGGCGGCAACTCGCATTTCAAAGACACCGAGCGACGGGAAAAGGAACTCAAGACTGCGGGCATGTTCATGATCGGCTCGGGAACTTCGGGCGGTGAGAAAGGCGCACTGTGGGGGCCGAGTCTCATGCCAGGTGGCGATGCCCAGGCTTATGAGCAGATTCGTCCGATTTGGGAAGCGATCGCCGCGAAAGTTCCTGATGGACCCTGTGTTACCTACATCGGTCCGGGTGGCTCGGGCCACTTCGTCAAGATGGTTCACAACGGCATTGAGTATGGCGACATGCAGTTGATTGCCGAGGTCTACGGTCTGCTGCGCGACGGATTCGGGCTCAGCACAGACACCATGGCGGACATTTTTGAGGAATGGAATCGCGGTGACCTGGAGTCGTACCTGATTGAAATTACAGCGAAGATTCTGCGAGTTAAGGATCCGGAAACTGGAAAGCCACTGGTTGATCTGGTTCTCGACAAAGCTGGGCAGAAGGGAACCGGCAAGTGGACAAGCCAGCTGGCTTTGGATCTCGGCGTGCCGATACCAACCATCGACGCAGCAATCGTGGCGCGAGTTTTGTCCTCTCAGAAAAATGCGCGGGTAGAGGCGAGCAAACGAATCGAAGCGCGCGCGACGGGAAAGTTTGAGAGGTTTAGCGAGAAGCTGAAGGGCTACCTTCACGACGCACTTTACGCTTCGAAGATTTGCTCGTATGCGCAGGGAATGAATCTTATTAAGGCTGGTTCAGATGAGTTTAAGTGGAATATTAATCTGAGCGAGGTGGCGCGCATTTGGCAGGGGGGTTGCATTATCCGCGCGAAGTTTTTAGGAAGGATCAAAGAGGCTTACCTGCGCACTCCAGCCCTCGGCAACCTTCTGCTCGATCAGGAGTTCGGTGCAAAAATCGATCAGGCACAACCCGGATGGCGCAACGTAGTTAGCAGCGCGACGCAGCAGGGCTTGCCTGTGCTCGCGATGTCGTCGAGCCTCGGATATTTCGACATGTATCGCACGGCAAACCTGCCGCTCAACCTAACTCAAGCGCAACGCGACTTCTTCGGCTCGCACACGTATGAACGCGTTGACAAACCGGAGCTGGGCTTTGTGCATACTGAGTGGGAAGAGTTGCTGGAGAAGCAATAACCTAATTACCGGTTTCTCTGTGCATCCTCCGTGTTCTCTGAGACTCTGTGGTGAATAAACGCTACCAAACACTTACGACAGAGTCACAGAGAACAGGGAGGGTGCACAGAGATTTTCAAGTTTAAGGCAATTGATCATCGATGGAGCGCCCGTCCAACGTTTTTGTTTTTGAGACACCCGAACAGCTTGCGCTGGCTGCGGTTGAACGTCTTGTGGACTACTCCAACGAGCTTCGGGATACGACCGAAGGGTTTAGTGTCGCCCTCGCGGGAGGGAACACCCCGCGCCGGGTTTATGAATTGTTGGCAACGGAGCGGTTCAAGAATCGCGTTGAGTGGTCTCAGGTTCATCTCTTTTTTGGCGACGAACGCTGCGTTCCCCCGGAACATCCTGACAGCAACTACGCCATGGCTTATGAAGCGCTGATTTCGAAGGTTCCGATTCCGGCAAAAAATGTTCACCGCATGATTGGCGAGAGCAATCCGAACGAAGGTGCGCTTGAATACGAAAACGAGTTGCGAACCTTCTTCGCCGGACTAACCTGGCCGCGTTTTGATTTGGTGTTGTTAGGAATGGGTGAGGACGGGCACACGGCCTCGCTTTTTCCAGATTCAGCGGCTTTGAAAGAGATGTCGCGTTGGGTTGTGGCAACCAGGAACGAGCAGTCGCGCCAGGAACGCATTACACTTACTGTGCCCGTCTTCAATCATGCAAGGCGTACCATGGTTTTGGTAACAGGGAAAAAAAAGGCGCAACGCCTCAAAGAAGTGTTACGCCGCCAACCCGGATCAGGGCAGTTGCCGGTTCAGGCAATTACACCAATCAATGGAATGCTTGAATGGCTAGTGGATGCTGACGCAGCTTCGCTCCTGTAGCACTCAAAGATTACGTTGCTGAATCAGCAATGTACATAGCCAAGCAGCCAAAAAACAATAATGAAAATCAGGATAGTGGAAAAGCAGCCGCCACCAAATTTCCATGCGGCCGCGCCGGCAAGCAATCCGCGAAATGGTCCTTCCATGTTTTTCTCCCTGCTATCGCTGCGATGTGACGCGAATTCCTTAGTCTCAACCAGCCGCCGCGGTCTTTAGTTCCTCTTTCTTCGCTTCTTCCATGCGCGTTCCTAAGATCTCAGCCTGTTCATTACTTAAGACTTTGCGGGCCTTAGGAAACATATCGCCTTCCTCTTCCTCAACATGATGTTCGACATTTTCTTTGAGGACGGTGAACCGCGCCGTCCACTGTTCGTCACCCTTGTCCATTCTCTCCAGTTCGCCGAGAAGCTGTTTGACCAGACGATGCTCCTCAAAGGCTTCCAGGGTAATGTCGTGAGTTTCGTCGGCCTTCTCCAACTCAGGATAAAAGATTGTTTCTTCTACGCGCGCGTGCGCATCGAGTTCGGTCTTGAGTTGGGTGAAAAGTTCTTCGCGCGTTTTCACGCCGCGCTCTGTAGTTGAATCAATCTTCTCCAGAATACCCGCAACCTTTTTATGATCCGCCTTCAGTAGTGTAAAAGCATTCATCGTTATATATCTCCTCGTTGAATCGTTCGGATTAGATCTCGTTCGCACGCTAACCGGACAGTTTTTGCGTTC
>Ga0070697_100001190_pt1 | contig 19704 bp, 25 predicted proteins | sample KBSK1501metaG_FD_65475 | JGI IMG/M metagenome (GOLD analysis project Ga0070697, IMG submission 65475) | Corn, switchgrass and miscanthus rhizosphere microbial communities from Kellogg Biological Station, Michigan, USA - KBS K1-50-1 metaG | ecosystem: Host-associated > Plants > Roots >... | reverse complement strand
GAGTCTTGTCGGCCTTACCTGCAATCACTTTGCAATCACTTAACGCGACGTACCACGTACTTTCATGTACTTTAAATGCAGTCCGTGCGTTATATGTTCTTGAAACTACGTTTTATGACGGATTCGAATCCCACTCTCTCCGCCAAGTTATTGAAAATAAACAAGTTAATGTTATTCCTGAGGTGCATCGTAATCCCACTTTCCGCGATGGCATTTATCTTTGGAATGAGTGACATGCAGTTTTGCGCGGCTCCAAGAAGTCCCAATAAGGCTGAAACCAACTGATTCGGAATCAAACCCTTGGATCGAAGCCGCGCGCGGCTCCGCTCTGCGCAAGGCTCAAGCTTCTTCGAGTTGCGGCCGAACGCAACGACCTTGTAATCGGGCCCTCAAGAGGTTCGGGAGAATTGGGGCGGCCCCTAACGCCAAGGCCGATGACAAAGACTTTCGTAAGATTCTTGCACTGAAAGATGTAGACGCTATCACGATTGCTACGGCCGACCATTGGCATACACCCATGGCCATTGCCGGGTTGCAGGCGGGCAAGCACGTCTATGTAGAAAAGCCATGCAGCCACAATCCCGCCGAGGGCGAGATGCTGCGGCAGGCACAGCGGAAGCACCAGAAACTCGTGCAGATGGGCACACAGCAGCGGTCTTCGCCGCACACCATCGAGGTCGTTCAAAAGATCCGCGCAGGCATCATCGGACGGCCGTACCTGGCGAAAGCCTGGTACGTCAATGTGAGAAAGTCCATTGGCACAGGGCAAAGAAGTGCCGGTGCCGCCGCAGCTTGACTGGGACTTGTGACAGGGCGCGGCTCCGCGTGGTCTTCATAAGGACAACGTGCATCCTTATAACTGGCACTGGTTCAGAATCTATGGCACTGGCGAGACGTTCAATCCATCTGTCGCAATAGAAGCGCAGGACGGAATCTAGTTGCGCTCCCCCGCGAGAATCGAAGAAGTGTAAGCGTCCGAAGTTGACCATGGTGACGAGCCGCATGGGCATTCGAGTGTCCGCTCTAAGGAATGATGTGTAGCGGTAAGGGACATGCATCTGGCGGATGCGTCGTGCCAGGGGAATCGGCGCAGTCTTTTGCGCACGACGAGACCAGCCTTTATAGTAGCGCCATGAGCCGCATACAATTTCACAAGATCTGGGTACAACAGTGCCGGGCAACCCGCGGCATTAAAAGGCGATTTGGTGTCAAGAGCGCGCTCGACTATCTGCTCGGGGAGAAGCTCATGAACTTTGCTAATGCGGCAGAACAGCATCCGGAGTTTGCCGCCGAGTTTCCACGGTTTCAAGCCGCGGTGTGGAACATCTTCAACCCCTACGAGCTTGCGGGTTATCTGAGTAGCTTTAAGCCTTCGAGGAGAAAAAAGCTCCAGGCGCTTCTCTACGTTGATGGTTGCTCGAGGTCACGCAGGGCAAGCTAGACCAAATCCGGTGGTTCCTCACGTAGAATCGGCAGACAGATAGATCGCGCCTGCCCAGGGGTTCGCTTGATCTCAAGCCTGGAGTCTCACAATGACTGGCGAAACCGCACGTGAAATCTCTGCCAATCCCGAAGTGCTCAAGAGGCTCGCGAAGTACCTCGCACAGCAATGTTTCCGAAATACCATGCTCGAGGATATGCATGCCGGGATTACTCCGGACTCGCAGATCGGCGACTACACAGACGTGGTCGTACGGTCGCCCTACGGAGAGATTCCCTGGCCAAACCTTTCGCGGCTGAACGACGAGGAAATGAAGGCGCTGATGATCGATGTTGTGAACAAGACGTACCACGCACTGATCGTCCTGTTCGATGACCGGCTCGGCGGCGAACTGATCAAGATCTTAGCTCAGCGAGATTTGTTACCTCATTGGAACGAACCGACCTTGACCACGACGGGCTGAGGCCGGACGAACCTCTCACGCCGCGAATCGGCGAAGCGGATGAGTATAGGAGTTGATTTCGTCAGTGTAGACGTCTTCGGGCCAGTCCTTTGTCGATCGCTTGGTCGAGTCGGGTCAGTAGTTGGGCCAAAGTCTTGCCCCGGCGGCACACGAGCATGGCCAAACTGTTATATCGGTCGGTGGCGGTGGCGACACCGCCGATGGGATCACCGATCCCGGACACACCTTGCTTTTGGCCAAGGACACTCCTGAACCGCGGGCTGTCATGAATCGAGGAAGGATTATTGCCCTTCCCCAGATGGGCAGGTTGCACTACCGCTACGAGCGTGTGGCAGCGTAAAGGAGAGGACCCTAAACAGGTTGGCGGTCGTAGTGAAGCCGAAGCAGGCGTTTCTGGATTGGCTCCACGCCGCCGATCCAGCCAGTCATGAACTGACCTTGTGGGAATCTGCTACGGGAACCAACGATCTACTTGATCGCCGAGTGCGACACAGGAGCTGAGGCCCAACCAATCCTTGCGCGAGCGGTGTAAGGAGGTTTTCACCGAGCAATTATCAGGGTGGTTCAACGACGAAAGGACTTGGCCTCAGGACAGTGGCTTTTTAAGGTCTTTGTCACCGGTTCGACTTCCAGCACCACGCGATGTTTTGGCAACTCGCAACGTAGTTCACTTTGAGGATCTCTCGGTACCAATCGTTAACCCTTGGAACGTGTGACAGCCATCGCAGTATGGCAATCGTGTGCCGGATGTTCACCCGATCCGCGCGGACATTTGTACCAGCCAAACAACTCTCAAAGATTTGCCGGCGATCGGTCGTCAACGTCCAATCAGCGAATACTACAGTTGTAACTGAGTGATAGGCTGAGGTGGCTCAGGCAGGTTCTCCGCGGGCCGCGATGGAGAAGGCGATCCAGGGTAGGAAGGTCGCGTTGGAGCGGTCGCACCAATGCGTCGCTGATGTATTTGCGCGTTCGGAGGTACGAGAGCGTAGTCGGAGTTATCTGGAAGGGTTGCGGAGCGGTTGCGAGCGGAAGAACAGTTGGTAGGTAGCGGAGGGGGCCGGGGAAGCTTCGCCTTTTGGGATGCAGTACTTGCTGGATCGTGCGCGTTGGGACGCCGATGCGCTTCAGGCCCGCCTCAGCGAATATGTGAAGGCCCCCTGCATTTCCCGAAGTCGCTACATCACCATGCGCATCCCAAGGACGCGCCAGAGAAATTTTTGCAAACTCGCGCGATCCTCGACGATAGCAGTTAGAATATTCGCAATCTGGCATCGCCTATGGCAAGAAAATACAAAAAAGGGATCCAGCGAGCGAACGCTGTCGGCCTAACGAATGGCGGGAACCCCGCGAATACGGAGTTTCCCCGGATTCGCGAGTTGATTGCCGGCCGGCATTCGAAGGCTGCGGTCGAACTGGCGAAGGATCTGCACAAGCGCGCGGGCACGCCCGAAAGCGAAGCTTTACTGCTCGATGCGTATCAATGCCGCATTGAGGACATGATGAGGCTGGGGATGGCTGTTGAGGCCAAGATGCTGCTGCAAATGGTGGGCGAACGCTTTCCCTTGTCGCGCGCGCGAATGCTCGACTTACAGTGGGAAATTACCGCAGCGGAAGGCAGGCTTGACCACATCGTGGCGCCGCTCGCGGACATGAACCTCCCTGCGAAAGTTCGCGAACGCATCGAGATTTTTGTCCGCCAGCGGGTGTACGATCTGCCCGCCCTGGCAGCGGTGTCGTCGTTGCCCCCGGAGCACCCTTTGCGCGAGGGCGCCGTGGCACTCGAGGCGGTGTTCCGGGCCGTGACGCGTGGGACCGTAGACGACCAGGTTCTGGCCCTGCCGCAGGTGTCCCGGCGCAGCGCGCTCGGTGGATGGAAGGCCCTGATCTGGGCGATCGCCAGCTTCTACCGGCGCGAGGACGACGCCTGCCAAAAATGGCTGCGGCTGGTGCCGGCCGATTCGGCTCCCGCCAGACTGATTCGGCCTCTGCTCGCGATGTTGGGGACAGCAACCGCCAAGTCCGAGTTCAACGCAGCCGAGCAACGGCTTCTGAGCGCGGTCGGAGGCGGCAGTGCGGCGCTGCGCCCCGCGCTAGTGGCTCTTGAACAAGCGTTGACGGCGAAAAAACGCAAAGCGCTGCTCGATGCGACCCGATCCGCGGTCGCAATCTGCGGCCAATGCTTTCCCAAGGTTCGCGAGCGACTGCGCCAGCATATTCTGATTCGCTCTCTGGCGCGAGGCCTGTGGCGTTCCGAAATGCTTGCGGCGATTGGCGGCGTGCCGCGGGAAAACGCCTACTTCTGGAGACTGATGGCGCGAAGTTTCGAGCACCATATGGATTGGGACAGCATAGCGGAAGCGCTGTTTCATTGGGAATCGTTCCGGCGCGAAGCCATCCGGGAAAAATGGTTTGCCGCGGGGAGCCTGGAGGATGGCGTGCTTTCCTTGCATATGGCGAAGCTCTCCGAGCGATTGCCTGCTGACTCTTTCGACGAATTCGACTCGATGCGCCCGCTCCGCCGCGACCGAAGCGTCGGAGGACTAGGAGACGACGATCTGCGTTCTCCCGAGATGTTGTACGAGCGGGCGTGCCGGGCCGATCCGCATCCGGACGCGTTTCAGGCGTGGCTGCATTGGGCGGACAAACATCGGGGTTGGAAGGCGGCCGATCAGGTGGCTGAGCTTTGGCGGCAAGCCCGACCCGGAGACACAAAACCTCCGCTCTATCTGATGGAATCGGCCGAGAAGCGCGGGGCCTATCGTAAGTCGCTCGAACATCTCGAAAGCGCGGAAGAACTCGACCGGCTCAACCCAGACGTGCGGCGGGCCAAACTGCGGTTGCTGCTTTCGGCAGCCATACGCCATCTGAGGCAACGCAAGACGCATTTGGTCAAGGAAGCGGAAATCGAGCCCATCGAAGCTTTGCCGGAAGTGCGGGAGGGAGAGATTGCTTCTTTCGGAACCGTGTTGCACCTCCTCTCCGCCGTGCTCGATGGAGACAAGGTCTCAATCGAACAGCACCACGAGCGGCTCCAGTCATTGCTCGGCGGTCGGGTGCCCGCTTTCGTATTGACCTATGGTCTGGCGAAAACCGCGAACCTCGATGGCAAGGTGGAACTGCCGACGTTCGAGCTTGCCCGGTTTTCCGCCACGGAACTGCTCACCGGAACCACGCGAGCTGTTGCCCTGGGCGATTGGGCGGGTCTGGGGCTGCCCCTGCCGCCGTCCTGGGAAGAACATCTGCTTGCCGCCTTAGATCAGCCCAACTGCCCCACCGACATTACGCAGCTGCTGGTGCTCGGAGAGGCTGCCTTGCGCAGTGAGGCCATGAAGCTGGCATACGCGGTGTCGGCAGTGGGTCTGGCCCAGGGCACAGCCGATGCCAGGTTTCTGTTCCTTCGCGGTCGGGTGCTGCCTGACTGGCGCCCCAAGCGGCAGGAGGGGTGTTTCACGGCGGCTCTCGAACTCGCCCGGCGCGAGCGCAACCGGGAACTGGCGGGGAACATCCTCGATGAAATGCGCGAGAACGATGATCGCTTCGGGGGAGCTGATTTTCTGGACGACGCTACCGCCAACCGACCTGTGCCGGCAGAGTTGCTGAAGCAGATTCTGGAGGAAGAGCGGGCGGAAAGGCAGTTTCCCGTTTACGAACGCAGCAGTCCTGCCCAGTATGGCTCCAAGCTTCGACGGCGCGATTGCGACTGCGCGGATTGTCGTGCCCGGCGCGGGGAAACGCCGAGCGAGTGGGGCGAAGACGATGGAGAGGACCAGGACCAGAACGAGTTTGCCGAACCTCCGCCCGCCGCTTTTTCCCGTGCACTGGAGCAGTTCGAGCAGTTTCTGGATAGGCTTCCCCCCCGGATCGCACGGAAAGTGGAAGAAGCGATTGCGCGCGGAGAACCGCCCGAAATTGCGGTGCCCAAAATTTTCAGGAACGTTCCGCCGGGGATGCGGCCGTCTGCGCCCGGCGAAAAGACAAAGAAGGCAACGGGAACTCTTCCGTCGCCCGCACAGGGCAATCTGTTTTAGGGTAATGGGATGAACCGAGAAACCGACCGCGCGTCCAATCCGCACGCCGTGCTTGGCGTTGGGCCGGAAGCCGACGACGAGCAGATTCGTGCCGCTTATCTCGGCAAGCTCAAGCAGTATCCGCCGGACCGCTGTCCCGACGAGTTCGAGAGCGTGCGTGATGCCTATGATCTGCTGCGCGACCGGCGCCGGCGCGCGCAGCACACCCTGTTCTCCTGCGATCCGGAGGCCCCTTTGGAATCCCTGCTCGATGGCGCGGGCGACGAGAGGAAGTACACCGGGTTCGAACCGTGGCTAGCAGTATTGAAAGAAAAAAAGTAGACAACGAATGGATATACATGCCCTCTATGGGAGGCCCTCTCCGGAACAACGCGAGCGTTTGGTGCGGAACTTCGAGGCTTGGCTGGAGAAAGCGCTGGCCGACGAGGCGCCGCCTTCGGGATTGACTGCCGAGTTGCTCTCTGCGCTCGAAACCGGCGATCCGCTTCCGCCCGTCGATCGAAGTTGCGATCTCTATTCTCTGTGGTGCGCCATGACCGCTCTCACCCAGGAAGTCCGGTTGCAAGGGCGAGCATTCACGCAGTTGAAAGATACCCTGTTCCGGGGCCTGGAGGCGTCCGCCGCGGAGCGGCGGAATGCGGAGACCGCCGCCCAGTCATCCGCCGAAACGCCGCGCAGCAAGCTAGCGCAAAGGCGGGAGATCGACACTCTACTTGATCTGCGGGATCGCGTGGAACGCGGACGGAGCGCGGCGCAGACCGCCGCCGAGGAGCTGGCTCCCTCACGTCGGCCGCGGTGGGCGCGCTGGCTGGGAATTGGCCGGAGGCGCGCGCGGCAGACGCAGGAGATTCTCGCTGCACTTTCCCAGGGCTACGGCCTTACCCTGGACCGGCTCGATCAGGCGCTACTCGATCTCCATGTCAGCGCGATCCGGTCTGAGGGACAAAGGTTCGATCCGCGGCGTATGACGGCCATTGCCATCGGGGAGACCGACGAGGTGCCGGAAGGAACCGTGGTCGAAGTCTACCGCAACGGTTACGAGTGGGAAAGCGAAGTGTATCGTCTGGCGCAGGTCAAAGTGGCGCGACCGCGAGCACGGAACGGAAGAGAAAGGAACTGACAATGAGCGATCTGATTGTGGGCATCGATTTGGGGACCACCAACTCCGAGGTAGCGGCTTTCGATGCGGGCAAAGTTCAGGTGCTCGAGTCGGGCCAGAGCAAATTACTTCCTTCGGTCGTCGGACTATCTCCGTCGGGCGAGTTGCTGGTGGGCGAGGCTGCTCGCAATCAGTTGGTGTTGTATCCGGAACGCACCGTGCGCAGCATCAAGCGCAAGATGGGCAGTAGCGAAACGGTTTCGCTTGGAGAGCGGCAGTTTCGGCCGCCAGAGATCTCGGCGCTGATTCTGCGCGAACTCGCCACTTGGGCCGGCCGGGCACTTCAGCAAACGGTCGAAAAAGCGGTCATCACCGTGCCGGCTTACTTTTCCGACGCGCAACGGCAGGCCACGCGAGAAGCGGCTCAACTGGCCGGCCTCGAGGCCGTGCGCATCCTGAACGAACCGACGGCGGCAAGTTTGGCCTATGGAGAAGGCAGCCGGCACAACGCCATGGTTTATGACCTTGGCGGCGGAACTTTCGACGTCTCGATCGTGGCTCTGGAAGGCGATATCACCGAAGTGCTTGCCAGTCACGGAAATAACCAACTGGGGGGCGACGACTTCAACGACCTGCTGGCCGAGCATTTGCTCGCGACCTTTCAGCACAACTATGGCATCGATCTGCGGCGGGACCATCCCGTGGCCCGCGCCCGCGTCTGGTGGGCGGCCGAAGAAGCCAAGCGCCGGTTGAGTTTCGAGCCTGAGACGACGGTGCGTGAAGAAGCCTTGGTCACACTCGACGGCAAGCCGCTGCATCTCGAACTGGAGATCACCCGCGAACGCTACGAAAGCATGATTCGTCCGCTGCTTGAGCAGACGCTGGAAAGCGTATCGAAAGCGTTGGCGGATGCTCGCAAGGGCCCTTCCGACCTCGATGCCATTCTGTTGGTCGGCGGCTCCACGCGCACCCCGCTGATTGCCGAGATGCTGAAGGAGCGCACCGGCATAACTCCACGGGAAGAAATTCATCCCGACCTGTGCGTCGCTCTCGGCGCCGGCGTGCTGGCCTCGCGACTGGGGGCCACGATGTGGAGCGGGTGCTGGTCGACGTATCGCCGTATTCGTTCGGAGTCTCCTATCTCGGAGAACGCGGCGGCGTTCCTTATCCGCATTGCTACAAACCGATCCTGCGGCGCAACAGCCCTTTGCCCATCACCCGCACCGAACGCTTCTATACCAGCCATGCGTACCAGGAAGAAGTGGAAATTTGCGTGTACGAGGGCGAGGACGAGGATGCTCTGCGCGATATCCTGGTCGGCGAGTTCCAGGTGAAGGGCCTCACTCCAGTGCGAGACGAGAACGAAGTGCTCTGCCGCATGAGCGTGGACTTGGACGGAATTCTGCACGTTACGGCCATCGAAAAGCGCTCTGGCCTGTCCAAGCACATCACTATTGCCCGCGCCCTGGAGAGCAAGAGCGAAGCCGAAATTGCCGAGGCCCGGAAACGTCTGCAGGCTCTCTATTCCCCGGGCCAGAGCGAGCAGGAGGACGCCGAACTCGAAGATGCCGAAGGCTCGGACCAGATGGTCAACGAGGATTCGCTTCGAGTCCAGCCCGCGGCTGGGGAAAATTTCGAGGCGAACGACGACTGGAGTTCGGTCGCCCGCGAGGGAAAGCAATTGATCGAACGCTCCCGCCAATTGCTCGAGCAGTTGCACGAAGAGGATCGGGAAGAAGCGACCGACTTGAACGCGCAGATCGAATCCGCAATCGGCGCCAACGATGCCACTGCACTCAAGCAGGCGGCAAGCGATTTGCGGGAGTTGCTGTTCTTCGTGGAGGGCCGCGCATGAGTGGCGAAAGCGCACTTTGCTGTCCGGTTTGCAAGGCCCGGTTTCGCGGCGCTCAACAATGTTCGCGCTGCGGTGCTGATCTTACGGCGCCGATGCTGCTGGCGGCACACGCGTATGCTTTGCGCCAAGCGGCCCGCCAAGCGCTGCGATCGGGCGATGGGCGGACAGGCCTCGAGTCAGCCCGTGCTGCCCAAGACCTGCACTCGACGTCCGAAGGCGGTCTTCTTCAGTCTGCGAGTGCGCTTGCCAACGGTCAGGAATGAGGGTCAGAGATCGCCCGATCCCTCAGTTCGCAAACAGGAACGAAAACGAGCCGACGTGCGCCTGGAGAAAAATCAGCGTCATCGCAGGCTAAACCAGATTGCCCGGTTCGCTGTCAACGGAGTGGTGAAGCGTAAGCCTCTCCTCGCGTCAGCACAAAACCGGTCAATCGAAACGCCTAATGGAATACAGAGTGCGGCGGCTACGAGAGGTAAAAACCCAATCAGAAACCTTAGGATTCGAAGTCTGCTGTTTCTCATCAAAGGAGGCTTCTCCAAATTTCTGAATTTCTTATGCCAGTAGGGCGGGTGTAAGGACCAGGTTACATCGGGATGTGTATCATCAATCGATGCGCGTGTAATCTTCATTGTGCAGAAAGCAGTGGGCCGCCGCCATCGCCTTGGACAACCGTAACGCGGAGAGAGCGATCGAGTCGCTGGGAGTTATGGGAACCTACGAGATGAGCATGGAGGGGTATCTGGATCCCGTTTATTTGCCCGGCCAGGCTTACCTGTTGCAACACGACGGCAAGGCGGCAGCGGCGGAGTTCCAAAAAATCATCGACCACCCTGGGCTCTCGGGTATACCGAACAACAGCTGATTACCGTGCGGGGAGGAGAGGACTACCAGTCCGATTCCTTTTCCCTCAAGGTCATTCCCAGCATTCACAGCCCTCTGGACCATAAACGCTACTTCAGTTCCGCCACAGCCCCTCATGGAATGAAAGCACCGTTAACCTTGGAACAGATCCACCCGGAGGGAGGAACTCTCGCCTATCTAATCCGTTCCCACGGTCATGAAATTCTCGCGTTTCGCGGAATGAACTACATCGAACGCGAGATTATGGGTTTGGAGCCAGACATCGCGTTAGTTGGAGCCGGCGCTTCGCGAAGGGAGGTCTACGACTACACCGGACGCCTTATGCGCGACCTACATTATCCAGCCATAGTTCTCCCGACTCATTGGGACAACTCTCTGGTGCCATATGACTCCTCGCAACAAGCTGCTCTGCACGACCAAAAGTGTGGCTCCAGGTCTATAATCGCTCGCTGTACTCTTCGAAAAACGCCATGGCAAGGATGATCGGTTTCTTCAGAGCTCACAAGCGCGTGAGCATGATCACTTTCTCGTGGGTTGCTTTTTGCGCTTTCTGGCTCATCCCAAATTGGCGTGAGGGGCCAGAGCCCTTCTATTTCCTGTTCTTCTCCGCCATCTTCGTGATGCTGATTGCCAGCTAGCTTTTCTGGATTCGTCGCGTCGTCGACCTTGGGGAACGATTCATCCCCGGGAAGCCGCGGCGCGCCTGGCTTACGGCCATCGCAAGTGTTGTTTGTCTGTTCTTCTTCGCTTACAACTTCGTCCCCTACAGCCCGCGGGGCGATTCGACCCATTTGACGCTGCGCAGCGTTCTGGTTGAAGCGCCTTTCTCGTGGTGGTTCGTGGGGTCGATGGCGGGGTTCGGCCTGGTGATTCTATTCTGGACGGTAGACCGCACGACGCGCGCCGCAGCGTGGGTTTTCCGCAAAGCGCGCAAGGCTGCCGGCCACGCCGCCGCTCCCATGCCTGGTGCCATAGCTCTTGACCTGCCCTCGCCCGCCCGCCGCCAGTTGCTCGAGCAGACCGCCTTCGCGGTAAGCCGCCGTGCCGTTTATGGCCGCGGCCTACGGGCTTTTATACGGCCGGCTTGACGTGGAAGTCACTCGCCCGCGCATTGGGCTCGCACGTCTGCCCAGAGCCTTTGAGGGCTTTCGCATCGCCCAGCTATCCGACTTTCACATCAGCCCCTTCATGACCGCGGACGAGATTCGCCGTTGTGTCACAATCGCCAACGGGTTGAAAGCCGACCTGGTGGTGCTGACCGGCGACTACGTGGCCGACGATCCCGCAGCAGAAGGAGACGTGGTGCAAGCGCTTTCGGGCCTTCGTGCGCCCTATGGCGTCTTCGGCTGCCTCGGCAACCATGAGATCTATACCGAAACCGAGGATTCCATCACACGACTCTTTGCCGCGGAGGGGATTCGCATCCTGCGTCAAGAGCGGGCACCCATTCAATCGCGCGGCGAAATGCTGAATCTGATCGGTATTGACTACCAGAGCCTTCGCTTCTCCATTGATCATCCTGGGCACGAGGTTGAGGAGTATCTCACGGGGAACGAAAAACTGGTGATGCCGGACATGGTCAACGTCCTTCTGAGCCACAATCCCAACACCTTCGATCGCGCTGCCCAGTTGGGCATCGACTTGACGCTGGCTGGGCACACCCACGGCGGCACGTTGTCGCTCCACCGGGGCCTCTCTCTCGTCCGCCTGGAGACTCCCTACGTCAGCGGATGGTACGAAAAACCCGGCGGGCAGCTGTACGTCAACCGCGGCATCGGAACCACCGGCTTCCCCATCCGGCTCGGCGCCCGGCCGGAAATTACCGTAGTTCAATTGGTGCGCAGGGTCTGAGATGCGGGAAGTTGGAGACTTCCCAACCTCACTCGTCAGGCGTGTTCCTCAAATGACTGAACAGAGGTTTTGTTAGAGATTCTTAGCAGGCGATGTCCAATTCGTGCAGAAAACGGACTCTGCCGATTCTGTCTAGTTCGCTGTACAGCACTCTGATTCGTTCAGACCGGAAGGTGTATTCACAAAGGTCAGAAGGCGTCAGTGACGATTCCTGCTTTAGAGTGTCAATTTGAAGTTGAACCAATTCTTGGACTTCGTATTTGATGTGAGAGGCTGGGTCTGTCACAATAAAATGTCTCCCCCAATAAGAAATAGGCCGCTAGTTTCCTGTTGCCAGTCAGTCACGCAGCCCAAAGACAACCAAGAGCTGTCGGGTTTCATGGTACACGCCGAGCGGCCCCGCAGCCGCTGCGGATATTTCCTAATTAACCTCGTCGTAACATTTGCTTGCTACACTGTTTATCGCTGCGTCCGGAGTCCTGCCGCTGATCTGGAAGATCAGCGGCCTCATGGGTGCCAAGCTCACTGGGGCAGAACTCTACGCGGCACCGGTAAGGCGGTTCCGGTTTGAGCGTCTTTCTCGTAACTGATTGAACCCCATCCTTGCCTGCATTGTGCGTCACTCCATTATGTGTGTTAATAAAGGAGCCTGACGGGGATGCTCACGGCGCGTTGCCCCAAGTCAGCAATGCGCCGCCCCCGACCGGCGGAACGAACCCCAGTATCGGCAACAAAACCCAGTATTTTCCGATTCCAGCCTCGATGTGTAGCCGTGAACCCCGCCAATTTCCGAGGCCCGCGCTGCCGCTAAGATGCGAGGGCTCGACCCACCGAAATCCGAGGCCTCGCAGGGCAAAAACAAAGACCGTGGGCAGAACGACAACTCCACCGCATGCCCCAGACTCTCGCCTGAGGAAAGTACCTACCCCGCGCCAAATTCCCCTCCAAACCCTCTCCCAAGCCTCTCCATGCCAAACATCAAAAGCCAACAACAGAACCCTATCTGCGCTCGGTGCAGTTCAAAATTCACCATCAAGAAAGGAAGGCGACAAAACCGCTTCAGAGTCCTTCAAGTATTTCAGTGCGGAGAGTGCCTCTATAAATTCACCGCAGCCGCAGGGAAAAATAAAACGTACCCGCCCCGCGTGATCCTCGAAGCGGTCTCGACCTACAACCTCGGCAACTCCCTCAGTGATACGCAGCACGCGATCCGCAAACGCCTCCATATGGACATTCCCGAGGGGACGATTCGGTCCTGGATACGCGCGCATAAGCCTCTCACAACCTATGCGCGCTTGCGCGTTTCGGGAAGGACGGTTTTTGACCCAGATGCGATCATTTCTGCGCCCGCACATTAAATCGTTCTGGGTGTGCGAAAGCGCCGTCGGAATGCCCGAGAACGACCGGAGCCTGGCTGCGCCGAATGGCTGCCCCAAGCTCATTGTTCCGTATGAGAACTCCCTGGAGTCGATTGCAAACGGCCGATTACAGGTGAGTCACGAGCACGGATTGTATTTCGTGGGGAACAGGGACAGCTCCACGCTGATCCGCTCCAGTCTGCAAAAAAACTTATCGGGATCGAATTCTCTCCTCACGGCGCCTTTCCTGTGCTCGGGATACCAATGCAGGAAACGGTCGACGGCCTCTTTGATGCGTGTGATGTGTTCGGGAAATGGGGCCGGGACTTCCGGGAAGCCCTTCGCAACATGGAGGACGTAGGGCAAAAGGTGCAATTCATACAGGATCGGTTGGTCGGACTCCTGCTAAAGAACCAGGTGGACAACCGCCTCATTGATTTCTGCGTCAGGACTCTTGAGCTCGCGGACGGGCGCATGCCCATTAAGGAACTGGAGCGACGGACTGGGTTTACCCGCAGGTACCTGGACCAGCTCTTCAGCCGGCACGTCGGTCTTTCCCCAAAAACCCTGGCCGAGATCTTCCGTTTCCAAAAGTTTTACCGGAAATGGGCTCAGAGCCTACCCTTTGAAGTTCTGAAAGAAGAGCTTCACGACTACTACTATGACCAGGCGCACTTCACCAAGGAATTCAAGAAGATGACGGGCTACCCGCCGGGAAAATTCAGTCGCGAGGTCTCCAATGAGTTTGGACGGCGCCTCGTCCTCAAGTAAAGCGCTTCCCATTTTTACAATACAAACTTGTACGGTGGCGCCAATATTGATTACATACCCGGCGCTAGCCCAGGTGTCCCATGAGTGCGATCATCCCCGACGCTCGTTCATCCGGCCGGTCGACGGTAAGCACGTCGAAAGGCGTACGAGCTCGGTACTTTAACGTGTACCGGCTGGCATCGTACTTCCTTGTCTTGTACACACTTGGCCACACTCTGGGTGCGGTTGTCGCGACGCCGATGTTCGGTCCGGAGAGTGATTCAGTAGTGTCCGCGATGAAGTCGGTACACGTCATGTCACAGGGGTTCAGCTGCACGTGGTACGGATTTTATCGCGGCATGGGCGGCATCGTTTCTTTGTTTTTCATCTTTTCGGCTGTGACAACGTGGCACCTCGGGGGAATGACTGCCGGCGATCGTCGCGCCTTCGCGCCCGTCACCTGGGCTCTCTTCCTGACCTGGGCGGCGAGCATCGGCATTGTCTGGGCGTACTTCTTCCCGTTGCCGATCTTCTTTTCGACCGTGATCACCGTGCTCGTGGGCATCGGGTGCATACGAGATTTGAAAGCCGGCTGCAAGTCGACCGCCCCGAATACAGGGAACCACCAAACAATACAGATATCGAACGAGGTTTCAAATGCTAAGGATCTTGCATTCGCTTATGACATCTACATCGGCGCGCCCGTCGCCAAGGTCTGGAAAGGAATCGTTGATGGCGAGATGACGAAGCACTACGTATACGGTACCCGTCTTGAGAGCAAATTGAAGAAAGGTGCCCCGTATGCCTACGTAGGCGACGGAGATTTCAAGGTCGTCGACGGGGAAATTCTTGAGATCGAGCCAGAGAAGCGGCTCGTCATGACCTGGAAGGCGCACTGGGACGAGTCGGTCGCGAAAGATCGGGCATCTCGCGTTACCTACGAGTTGTCCGCTGCCGGACCATCGACGACTAAACTTCACGTCGCCCACGACGACTTCCACGACAAAACCGCGACCTATTCGGGATCGGTCGAGGGCTGGCCGCTCATGATGTCTTCATTGAAGAGCCTGCTTGAGACGGGAAAGCCTCTCGCAACAAAGTGATTCGTTAGTGGGCCGCCTGATCGCGGAGTACACGAAGGAATTGAAGGTCCTCGCCGAATCGCGACAAGTCCGCGCCTGGCGTTCTTATCCAGATCGAAACGCGCTGACCCATCGCAAGCGACGCGCAACAGGCCCGAAGGGCTGGCATGGTGCTTATCGAGGCCTCTGACTCTTGGATTCCCAAGCATGCAGGTGAAGCCGTTGGTCCCCTCGCGCAGAACAACGGTCTTTCCATTTCTGTCCGTGTCGATAATGCGCGCACCTCGGGCGACCTTGTCTGGACCAGCTGAGAGAGCGCGGGCGATCTTGGCGTCGTTGGTTTCACTGTCAGGGCGTGCACTCGACGGAGCTTACACGGTAGCCGCTAGTTGCTTGAGGACCGCGTCAGCTGTTACACCGGCCGAATAGTTCTGCTGACCCGTGATGAGGTTGCCGTCGGCGATGGCATGCGGCGTCCAGGGTGCTTTTGCGATGTAACGCGCGCCAGAAATACGGAGGCGATCTTCCAAGAGCCACGGCGCGTTTCCGGCAAAACCCGCCTGCGTTTCTTCCTCATTGCTGAAGCCGGTGAGCTGCCGATCCTTAAGGGCCCATGTTCCGTCCAGGAGACCGGCGGGCCCGTGGCACACGGCTGCGACGACCTTCTTTGGATTGTCGAGCATCGCGACGAGCACTGGACCGGTGATCGGATGCACAGCCATGTCCGAAAACGTGCTGCGACTTCCGAATCGCAAACAGTGTACTCAGCTTGCTCCGGGTTATAGCTCTATTACTCCCTGCTGCTTTCGGGCAGGCAAATGACTCGCATCAGACAACGGTGGCTGACTTCGAGCGTCCGGTCTATGTACCGCTTGATAGAAGCGAAGAGGATTGGAGTTCTCCGAAGGACCCAGAATTGCGCACAGATCCTTGGGACCCACTCAAGTACATTGCATTGCGTAACACTCCAGGTTGGTACCTTACGCTGGCTGGAGAAGAACGCTCCTTTTATGAACTCTATCGCAATTACAACTGGGGGGCTGGCCCGCAAGAGGGCAATGGATACTATCTCAATTGTTCTTCTTCTTCGATACGGAGGGTCTGCGGCTGCTCATTCCTCAGACTCTGGCCTCGGTCGTACACAACATCCAGCGCGCTTCTTACACCTTGAGTGGCGGAAGCGCTGCGCAATTTGACTAACCTGGAACCTGCTTCATTCGCCTCTTCCGAGGGCAGCAACGGCTGCCTCACATTGCGAAAGGAAGGATATCGTGATCTGAAGGCGGTGTTTGAGGTCCGCGATCTGCCACGGCGCGGACAGAAATATGCCTCGTATCAGCTGTTGCGGGATGTGCTGGCCGCGTACGCTCTCGACCTTTGCTTTTGCGTTCTTCTTGATGCGCGGCGGCTGGACCTGATCGAGGACTGGTATGAAATCCTGCGATGCATAAAAACTTCCGAGCTCAGAAGCCGGTGCAAAGTTCTGACCTGGCAGGGGCTCGTCCAATTCCTACCTCAAGGCTTGCGGACGTTTCTGGATCTCAAGTACGGAATTGTGCCCGCAACAGTTGCAGCTTCTCGATGGGACCTGGAAATTGTGTTTTGAGTGGCTGAGTCACTGCAGTGGATTTTCGAGCAAACTCTACCGCACCCAGGGGGAGCACCTCCCGCTAACTCGGCCCACTCCTGCCGAGAATTGCGTTTGGCCGCTTTCGGCAACCTATCGATCCCTCTCAGGACAGGCGCTAACACTTTCACTCTGCAAAACTTAGCTTGTCATTCACGTTTCAGACGGGAATCAGACGCCGTCTATAGAGCTGCGGTTTCAGACCGGTCAATCTCTGCCTATCCCGCAACTGCGGATGAGGTAGAGCCGTGGCATCCTTACAGTCGAGATTGGTTATGAGTTGCTGTCTGATCGTTTCGGTGTGGATGCTCCCGACAGCGGGTCAGACCGCAGCGGAGATTGCGAGGCCAGAAACCGAGAGGGCAATACTGTCTAGTCAGGAATTCTACTGCCATACGGGTTACTCCCTGACGCAGTGCCAAGAGGACATCCTTGAATTGAAAAAGGTATTGGATCATTACCCGATCGAAGGGCTGGGGCATTGGACATGGGTTCTGGTACGCTCCCAAGACTGGAAGCCGATTTCCCAGAGACTGCGATTGAATCCCGACAGCCCCGCCTTCACAGCGCTCGAACTCCGGGAAACGTTTCTCGAAGAAGCGCTCTTCGTCCACGATCCACTGCGCACATCTGAGCTGATGAAGGAGTGGCAGAGGTCAATGCCTAAGCTTCTCGAGCTCGCGGTTACCCACGAATTAGGCCATGCGTTCTGCGAGGAGCCGAACGAGGCGGCCGCGGATCACTTTGGTGAAGAGTTAAGGAACGGTCGACTGATAGGCTGCCGTATCTCCACAGAGCTCAGGAGGAAAAGAGTGGGAACAGCGGAGCTCCATGGTCTGAAACCAAACGCTTTAAGAGCGCCCTAGCGATAGGTCTGAGCTGCCTGTGCCGGGGACGCTTACCACTTCACAGCATAGATCTCCTGTGTACTGTTGTTTCTCGAAAGCAGAACAGAGTCGTCGGGAGCCAACCCGCTCCAACTCATGAATGTTCCGATGGACAACCGATCAAGGCTCTTAAGATCCAAAACCGTTTCCAGCCTGCGGTCGCTGATACGGGTACGCACCACCCGTGAGGGATATCCGCTTCCATGATTCCAGTCTTGAAAGTAAAGGAATTTGCCGTCGCGCGACCAACTCGGATATCCGGAATAGTCGGTGCAAAGTTGCTCCCACTTCTGCGTCCTCGTGTCAAACAACATCATTTTGCTGTCCTGCTCAGAAAGCGCCGCGATGTAGCGCCCGTCCGGTGAAGTCCTGGGAGACCACATCTCCGTTGCCCCAGGAAGAGGACTAACTTGATTCGTGTTCAAGTCCAGCACCTTAATGCCCCGCGATTCCCCACCTTTCCAGGGACCAAAGACGATCGACTTATTGTCTGGTGTCCAGGTGGCATCGGCAGTTTCATCATTTCCCGGAATCATCTGCCGCGCCACGCCTCCTTGAGCAGGAATCACATAGGTTGTCCAGCGATCGCCGTGCGCCGTACCAATAAAGGCGATCTGTTTTCCATCCGGCGACCACCGCGGGAGAAACGCACGCATGGGTGGAAAAGTGAGCTGTACCCGCTCGGTTCCTGTGATGTTGCTGCGCCACAACGTCCCTTCAGGGAATAGGGTGTAAGCCAACCACTGCCCATCGCGTGAGGTTTCCACTCCCTCAGCCGAGATTCCGGAAAGATAGGGCACAAGCTCTGCTGTCTGTGGAACGTATTTGACTAGCTCGGCCCGAGGGATGCTGCCTACGACGAAGGCCTCATTCGGCGCGCCGCTGGCGGTGGGCTCGGAGAGATTCATTGGCCCTGCCGTCAAGCGGATTGCCGGACGGAGAACACTGCGGTTGCCCGGCAGTTCCCAAAGGTCGGTCCTGCCCGCACGAGTCCACTGAAACAAGAAGTCGTCGTTGCCGGCCATCCACGCGCCGCAGCAGGCGGCCGATCCGGGCAATCCGGGAACGACTTGCCGGAGGCCAGCACCATTCGCCGACACTTCCCAGATGGAGCTGGTGCCTCCCATGGTTCGAGAGGTCATCGTGAATCGCAAAAGCTGGCTGTTTGGTGACCTGCGGAGAGACTCGACGTACCCGGAAACGGTCAGGGTTTTCCGTCGGTTCGCACCGTCTCTGTTTACGACGTAGAGATCGTGCCCGTTGCAATAGAGAATGGTCTCCGCTCTCTCACCCCATACCGCATCTGTGGCGACCACGTTATCGACGGGCCGGGCGGATCCTCCAGCAGCCGGAAGGATCCACAAGGCACCACCGGAGGTTTCCTCCTTCTTCGAAATGTCCCCAGACAGGATCAGTAATTCTGTTCCGTCTGGCGATATATCCGCGGGGCGAGGATTGGAGACAGTGGTCGGAATTCTTGTCGTCTCTCCGCCCTTTGCCGAGACCTGGGCAACGACTCGCCCTACAGGCAGGACCTCGGAAAAATAGATCCGGGAACCATCGCTCAGGAGGCGTCCCTGTTTTGCTTGGCCATCACTCGTGAGCTGAGTAAAGTCCAATACCCGAGCAGGCAGCGATGACGCGGTGCTCCAGTGGCGCAAAGCGAAGCCTACCGACAATACCGCCAGAATCAGGACGGCACCGAGTTTTAGGATGGTGCTTAGCCGGACTCTCTCCGGACCGACTTTTTCTGGGACCGACTCGGACCCGGAATTCGGTTCGGTCACAGGTGCAATGAACCGATATCCGCGTTTGGGGACGGTTTCGATGAAGGTGGGATTCTCGGCCGAATCCCCCAAAGTTTCCCGTAAGCGCTTAATGGTTGTATTCAGGCCGGTTTCGAAGTCCACAAATGTGTCGGCTGGCCACAAGGCTGACCGTAGTTGTTCTCGAGAGACAGTCTGGCCGGCGTGTTCAAGCAATTTGAGCAGAACCTGATACGGTTGATCCTGCAACTTCAGCTTGATACCGTTTCGGCGCAACTCCCCGGTGTGCGCTTCCAGCTCAAAGACCCCAAAGCGGTAAAGGGAGCGAACTTCGTACGACAAAGGCATGTTTAGGAACCCCGTCGGAATTTAGACGCGTCAACCGGATCACGGGCACCATCTTAATTTTGCACGACCGCACTCCCAAAATCGTAACTCGGCCCCTCAGAGTGCACTCTATGGCATAGTCGCCAACTAGACGCGTAGTGGTTTGGAACTCACCGGTAATGAACCTCTAGGAGCGTGTCCGAGTATTCAACTGTGAACCGCTGATTTGTATTGAAACTCACAGGAAGGATATGCCAGTTTGGCGACATGGCCAAAGCTTACCGGGCTTATCTGCCAGAACAAGAT
>Ga0070697_100001189_pt1 | contig 19708 bp, 13 predicted proteins | sample KBSK1501metaG_FD_65475 | JGI IMG/M metagenome (GOLD analysis project Ga0070697, IMG submission 65475) | Corn, switchgrass and miscanthus rhizosphere microbial communities from Kellogg Biological Station, Michigan, USA - KBS K1-50-1 metaG | ecosystem: Host-associated > Plants > Roots >... | reverse complement strand
TGCCATCGCGAAGGCCGATACGCCCGTCGCCCGCTACCTTACCAAATACGCCGCGGAAAGTTTTATGTGGGATGAACTCTCTGCGGCAGCCATGATCGATCCGTCCATCATCACCGGGCAAAAAGAACTCTACGTGGATATTGATGTTGACCACGGGTCAAGCTACGGTGAAACACTCTTCTGGGAGCCGGGGACGGAGCTTCCTCCGTACGAGAGACTGGCAACTGTTCAGTTCGATGTCGACACAAAGAAACTTTACGATCTGTACATAAAATTAATGACACAGCCACCGCGTCAGCCAAAGTAGCTGATCTTTTTAGCGCCGGCATCTTGCTGGCTACTTTAACAGCCGCAGCGATATTCAGCAGGCACACAGGGCGCACGACCAAGGGAAGCCGACATGGATTCAACACTGTCTCGCATAACTCGACGCCAGTTTGTGGCATCTTCTTCGGCCGCTTTGGCAGCAAGCAGTTTCGTAAGCCACGCTTTCGCAGCAAGCTCACCGGCAACGGGACAAAGCCAGACAACGGGTCGCGGCCCCTTCCGCGTAATCATTGACACCGACCCCGGCGTAGACGACGCTCTTGCGCTCCTCCTCGCAATGCGCTCGCCAGAATTAAAAATTGAAGCCATTACTCCCGTGGCCGGAAATGTTCCATTGGAGTTGTCGCTTCCGAATGCCTTGCGGATGGTTGAAATCGCCGGCCGCACGGATATTCCGGTCGCGGTCGGTGCTAAGACCCCTCTGCTACGCCGTCTTGTAACCGCCGCCTACGCGCACGGCGAGAACGGACTGGGAGGAGCAGTCTTTCCCGAACCGAAGATCAAACCTATCGCGGAGCCCGCTGCGAAATTCATTTCACAAATAGTTCGAAAGTACCCCGGCGAGATAACGCTGATCACCATAGGCCCGCTGACGAATATCGCCAGCGCGTTAAATATGGACTCCGAATTAGCGCGCTTGGTGAAAAGCCTGGTCATGATGGGTGGCTCGCTGTCGGGAGGAAATATCACGCCCGCTGCCGAGTTCAACGTTTACGTGGATCCGGAGGCCGCCCGAATCGTATTTCAATCGGGCATTCCCATCACCATGGTCGGGCTGGACGTCACGCGCAAGACTTCATTGACAGACGAACACGTGCGGACCCTAGAAGCTGGTCAGAATCCCGTCAGCCAGGCGGCGGCCAAGATCGCCCGCAATGCTATCGATCACAACCGTGAGCAAGGGTTTCTGGTGGGACCGAATATGCACGATTCGCTTGCGGTGGCGGGCTTTCTTGATCCGTCCCTTCTGAAACTTCAGGATTATTACGTTGACGTTGAAACCACCGGCGAGCTGACTGCGGGGGAAACGTTAGGTTACAGTCCGATGTCCGGTGATTTGCAGCGCCGGCCTGAAAGCGAAAAGCAGGCGGCTCTGACCATGCAAATCCGTGGGTCAGCCCCTACGTTAGCTACGACGAAGACGTCCCCAGTTGTTCGCGACAAATTTGTTCCTAACGCAAAAGTTGCCGTGAATGTGGATTCCGCAAGGTTCTTCGACTTGCTTATTGGCCGCTTATCGGGAAAACAGTAGTTGAGTCTTAACTTTTAAACTTTGAGGTCGCTCATGAAATTCGCCCGAATCTGGCTAACTGCTGTACTCCTGGCGAGCTGTCTGACGTGCTGGGCCCAGCAAAAACGCAAAATCATCATCGATCAGGACGCGGGCGGACCCGCCGGCACCGACCAGCAGTCCATGCTTCTATTGATCCAGTCTCCACTAACGGAAGTTCTGGGCGTCACGGTCGTGACTGGTGATCAGTGGCTCAACGCAGAAGTTGCGCACACGTTACGCATGCTCGAACTCATCGGAAGAACCGACATTCCGGTTTTTCGCGGAGCAGAGTATCCGTTAGTCCGGCGAAAAGAAGAGACTGAACTGTGGGAGCAGATGTATGGCTCGGTGACCTGGCTGGGAGCGTGGACGCCCAAGTTTTACCATCCGCCCGACCAATTGGGAGATATGCCGGAAGGCAAACCCACCGCCAAAGCCGCGGACGAAGATGCTGCCCACTTCCTGGTGCGCATGGTTCGTAAATTTCCCAACGAGATCACTATCTACGCAGGCGGACCCATGACCAACTTGGCGCTCGCCATCTCCATCGATCCGGAATTTGCACGCCTGGCAAAAGAACTGGTGTTCATGGGTGCGAGTCTCAATCCGCGAACCGACAATCCCGAGTTCATCAATGGTCCGCGACACGAATTCAACATTTGGTTCGATCCCGAGGCATCCCATATTGTTCTGCGGGCTCCATGGAAAAAGATCGTATGCACGACTGTCGACATCTCAGTAAAGACGCGCCTGACTACCGAACTGATCAACCGGGTCAAAGCGAGTGACTCGCCGGCGGCTCGCTACGTCGGAAAATATGCCCAACTCTACGGCGAATACAATTATTTGTGGGACGAATTAGCATCGGCAGCTTGGCTCGATCCCAGCCTGATTACGAAGAAAGAAACCCGCTTCATGGATGTCGACTTGGATCGCGGCGCCGGCTATGGAAACATTTTGACTTGGGTCGAATCCGACAAGCCTAAGATCCAGGTGCAGCCGGTGGAAATACAAGTCGATCTGGATACCGAGAAGTTTTACAACATGTTTGTGGATTTGCTAAACGCGCCAACGCCAAAACCTCATTAAACCGTGGTCTGCGATTGAGTCTACTGCGGCAATTGCGCCAGGGCCTTTTGTGCCGTTGCATGATCAGGATGCTGCTTCAGGAGCGCGAGGAGCACTGCCCGAGCCTGGTCCGGCTTATTTTCGATCGTGTATACGCGCGCTAAATTCAGATAAGACTGATCAAAGCCGGGAGCGACTCGGATGCACTCTTCGAAAGTTGCAACCGCTTCGTCACGCCGACGTGTGCGCAAATAAAGTACACCGAGGTTGTTGAGCGCTTCAGGATACGCGGGACGAAACTTCAGCGCTGTCTGCAAGAATTCGTAGGCCCGTTCGCTGTCGTCGAGTTGCGCAAACACCATTCCCAGACTGTAGTTTGCCTCGGGATCTTGTGGGCTGACCTCCACCGCCCGTTGCAGGATTCTGCGCGCGTCCTCCCATTGTTTCTGCTGGCGATATGCGTTTCCCAGGTTTTCCAGCGCGACCAAATGATCGGGACTCAATCGGAGCGCTTCTTGAAAATACGGAATTGCTTCAGCAGTGCGCCCTTCCCGCGTCGCTACAAGGCCCAGGTTGTTCCACGCATTTGGCAAAGTCTCGGGATAACCGGCGGGCAGTTTGGTTGCGCGCTCAAAGCTGTCCCTCGCTTCAGCATTCTTTTGTTGTTTCAGGTAGACGCTCCCCAGTCCATACCATGCCTCGGCGCTAGGATCGTCACGCAGAGCAAGCCGGAACGATGTTTCAGCCTGATCGAAGTATTCACGTTGAAAGAAATCCGATCCGTAAGAGAGATAGTTACGCCGAAACTCAATGGCCTCAGATACGCCAGGAAAGGGCAGCGCTTTCGCCAATCTCTCCGTAGCGGTGCGCGGAACATGTCGAGAGTCTTGCTCGACTTGCTCCGGATCAATCCGCCCCTGATAAACCTTGACGACGTCACCCTTCTCGTCGATCAAGAATGACGTTGGCAGGCAAAGATCACGGTGCCGATCAAAAAGGTGGCGATAGAGAATGTTGTAAATCCCAGCCACATCGTCCGATCCGCGAAGGATGGGAAATGAAAGGTTGCGCTCGCGTACCAGTGTCCGCAATTTGTCGGCATCTGCAGAATCATCGAGATTGACGGCAAGGACCTGCGGGCCCTGCGCGGACGGGTGAGAAGACAAGCGGTTGAGGACATCTAACTCACTCTCCGACCGTGCCGCCGAGAAAATAAGAAGCACCGCCTTTCCTCGGAATGCAACAAGAGTCCGCATCTTCCCACTCAAGTCCGGAAGAGAGAAATTCGGCGCGGCCACCGGCGCGACCAGCCAGGTTTCTACCCTGGTCGGAAGTTGCTCGCTCGCTTTCTTATTATGGATAGTTTCACTATTTGCTTTTGGGTGGGGCACGGCTTCCGCCGTGCCGACTAGACGAGTAGAAGACTTGGGCTTTAGCCCCTGAGGTGTTGCATCCTGTGTCTTGAACGCCTCCATTCTCGATATCGCCGCGCCTTCCTCAACCCACACTCGATGGTTGACCGGAAGATCGCGAAGTTCCTGTACCAGTCCGCTCGGCCAGCGAATTGAGGCTCGTACCGGACCTTTGGCCTTGCCCAGGCCAAAGAATATTTCCTTGCTGTGTTGGGAAAGGAATCCCGATCCAGCTTGAAGCATCCGAGTCTGACGCCCAGATTCGGTTTCCAGCGTCAGCACGGTGCCGATTGCATCACGATTACTCTTACGGCCACGAAGCTTAAACGAGATGGACGGTTCCAAGTCCTTAACCACGTTCTTCAAGAGCCGCAACTGCGGAGCATCGCGGTTTTTCAAGAGTACTTCCAGGCGGCCGTCATGATCGAAATCCGCCAGTGCAAACGACCTGCCGTCCTCGATAAAATCCAATCCCACCACGCCGGAGACGTCGGAAAAGGTTCCATCCCGATTGTTCGCGTAAAAGATATTCCGCTCGAAGCCACTCCATGTGCCGTCCGAGCGGATCAGTTCGTTGATGGCGTTCCATCCCTGTTCGTAATCGTGCTTAGGCCTAGCTTCGCTAGGTGAATGAGCAACTACCTGGCGCCAAAAGACACTGTTCAAGTCTTCGGGGGAAGGACTTGAGACCATGCCATTCGTGATATATAGGTCCGGAAAACCATCGTGGTCAAAATCCCAAGCATCGCTCGACCAAGACCAGCGACCCATTTCAACGCCGGCCGAGGCGCTTGTATCTTGAAACTTTCCGCCGCTATTTCGAAGTAAAGAATTGCCTCTGGCGTGTTTGCGATACTGCGCTCGAACTTCTTCTGGCGCAACCTTTTGAAAGGCCTGCTGAGCCGAAATCCTAAGGCCCGCTGCCGACCACATGTTCGCTACGTAGAGGTCCTGAGTCCCATCATTGTTGTAATCAAACCAACAGACACTCATCCCTGCGCCGACATCGTCCACTCCCGCCTGAGCCGCGACGTCGGTGAACGTCCCATCGCCATTATTGCGATAAAGGTTCTTGCGGCCAAAATCGTTGACCACATAAAGGTCGGGCCAGCCGTCCTGGTTGTAATCGCTCCATCCACAGCAAAAACTGTATCGCGTGTTGTTTCGATCCAAACCAGACTCTGCAGTAACATCGCGGAAAGCCCCATCCCGGTTGTTACACATCATGAAATTGGGCGGCCCGTTTTCGGCGTCATAATAAGGAGAGGGATACTTGTACTGGTCGGTGCCCTGATAATAGAGATAAAGACAGAAATAAATGTCCAACCAGCCATCGCGGTCGTAGTCGGCAATGGCCGCACCGGTGAAAGTTCCTTGCGGAGGTTTTGCGAACTGAAAAGCATTCGGCTTTGGGCGAAACTTGCCGCCGCCTTCATTGAGAAATAATAGAGGGCCGTTGGTGCGGACTACGATTAACTCTTGCTGGCCATCGTTGTTTACATCGGCAAAAAGCGCGCATGCCGTATTCTCCAGGATCCCCACTCCTGATGATTCGGTGATGTCCTCGAAGGATCCGTCTCCACGATTTCGGTAGAGCCGGTTAGGAAGGCCGGCTGGCTGGCAAATGTACACATCATCGAAGCCATCATCGTCGATGTCGCCGACTGAAACTCCGTTGTGACCGTAGATATCAATGCCGCACGCGCCATCGAGAACCGTCCGCCAGTAGTCCGCTCCGTGCTGCAACTGAGAAGGGTAGGAAGGAGTATTGACGAACGCCTGCACGGTGATGTCCGCAAAGATGGGAGCAAAGGATCGGCTTTGCGTCTCATCCAGCGCCTGCCATTTGCGCAAGTGAAAGGGCGCGGCCTCGGACGAAACCCTCTCCCACTCCATATCCCAATGTCCCACACGTTGCTCTCGGTAGAAACCCTGACCCGATCCCACTAGTTCATAGCGCACGTGAGTATGCAGACGGCTCGGGGAGTGCGCCTCAATGGTGATCACTTGGAGCTCAGCGGTCACGATCTTCGAGAATGAGCTCAGAGTAGATCGCAGTGCCTGAAGGAATGCGCCCCGTCCGAGAGCAGATTCTTCTGCAAACTTGTTTTGATGGACTTCAAGCGCAGGTCCGGAGCGCACCAGCCGCGACTCGGCAGGCCGCAATGATGAACCCAAGAAGTTCGTCGCAAGAGAATCTTCGAACGCCTGCAAGTCGTGGGGAGAGTGCAGCACACTCGAACTCCATGCTTCGAGGGTCGCCTTGATCTGGTCGTGATACCTTTCGGTGACGAAGCCGTCCAGACCCGCCTGCACCTTTAATTGCGTTGCGTCGAGCGGGCTTTGCACTCGATAGTGGGGATGCAGGTGGAACTCACAGTCTTGTGAATGCTGGTTTTGCGAATTGAAATGAAGGAGAGAAAAATCGAGATGGCATGGCATCAACCCCGCCAAGGCTCCCTGGCTGCACCGGATGAGAAAGTTGCGTCGGCTGGTGTCTACTGGGTACTGATTGGACGGATAATACTTCTTCGATGCCCGAGTCAGGACCGTTCCCCCAAATCTACCTGCGGAATCCGCAATCTAACAGCCACGCCGAAACCCGTCAAGATTGCGCGAATTCACGCCAGTGCGCGTTGTTGTATCCTTACGACTTATCAAATTATCGTGAATACACGTGTTTATGAACCTCGACTCACCACCAATTTCGAGCGATGTTTCGCACTGCCGAAGACCCATCGTGGCGTCATTTATCGTACTGGTACTGAGTGTTTCGACCCTACCCAGCTCCGCTTCCCAACTAACGTCAGCCGTGAACCCAGCTACGAGCGACACTCCAGAAGCCCACCTGGGCAAGGGCTATGACGCCTTAAAGCAAGATAGGTACGACGCCGCTGCCGGTGAATTTCGAGCCGCTCTTGAAATCGACCCCAAGCTGACGTTGAGGGCGCGGTTTCCCTTAGCAGTTGCCCTTTTCGAATTGCATAAGTCCGATGAGGCGCGCCGCGAACTGGAAATCGTCCGCCATGAAGTGGGCGATCACCCAAACGTCTTGTACTACCTCGGCCGGCTCGACCTGGACGCTCGCAATTTCGACTCCGCAATCCGCAATCTGAACCAGGCTGCCGCCAAGCCCCCTTTTCCCGACACAGCTTATTATCTCGGATACGCTTACTTCAAACGCGGCGACTTACCATCCGCTGAAAAGTGGTTAAAGGTTGCCGCAGAGGCGAATCCGCGAGACGCGCGGGTCCAGTATCAACTCGGTTCCGTGTATCGCAAACAAGGACGTGAGCAGGACGCGCAAAGAGCAGTAACGACGTCAGAGGAACTGCGTCAACGCGATACCGATGAGAGCAGGATAAAGCTGGAGTGCGCGCAGAAGCTGGATCAGGGTCCACGTGAAGAAGCGTTCGCGGTCTGCGAACAATTGTACGATCCCGACAACGCAGAGAAACTTACCGCGCTGGGTACGACCTACGGTCAGCACGGAGAGTTGGAAAAAGCGTTGAAGCCTTTGCGCCGTGCTACGGAGTTGGCTCCGCAATCTCCGCAGATGCAATACAACCTTGCGTACGCTCATTACCAGCTTAACCAGCTTGAAGAGGCGCGCGCGCCGCTGGCAAATGCCATCCAGCGATGGCCTGATTTATTTCCACTGAACGCCCTTTATGGAGCGGTGCTGCTGAAACTTGGCCAGGATCTTCCTGCTTACGACGCTCTTCACCACGCTCATCAACTGAGTCCCCAGGATCCGGCAACCTTGGAACTGCTCCATACTGTGACCCTCACTCTTGCGTCGAAAAGCCAGGCAGCCCGTCAGTATTCCGATTCACTTCGTTATCTTGAAGAAGCCGCTGCACTGCGGCCGCAAGATCCCGAACCTCACCACCGCATGGGGGAAATCTATGCCGCTCTTGGCCGTCCAGCACAAGCAAAGGCCGAACAGCAAAAGGCTGACAGCTTGACCAGGGCATCGGGTAAAATCCAATAGCAAACTGCAACTCGCTAGCCTTCAGCCAGCAGCCGTCTATGCCATGTGATCAGAAGAGCTGTCCCGATAATCATCAGGCCGATGCAGAGGCCGATCCAGATTCCCAACGCGCCCCACCCGAGGCTGAAGCAAAGTACGCAGCCTAAAGGCAGCCCGATGAACCAGTAGGCAACCAGGTTTGCCAGCATCGGGGTTTGCGTGTCGCCGGTGCCGCGCAAAGCTCCGGTGGCTACGGTTTGGACACCATCAAACAACTGAAAGGCAGCCGCGACCACCAGGAGCGAAGCGCCCACTCGAATCACATTCGGGTCCGGAGAAAATAATCGCGCAATAACTCTGGGGATGCTAATAAACACTAACCCTGAAGATGCCATGAATGCCACGCCAAGCGCGATGGCGGACCATCCAGCCCGCATCGCTCCCGTCCGATCACCTCTTCCCAGTTGTTGCCCGACGCGAACTGCCGCCGCGGAACTGATTCCCAAGGGAACCATGAATGTGAACGCGGCGCAGTTCAGTGCGATCTCATGTCCCGACAACGGGACAGGACCAAGCTTTGCACAAAATGCTGTGGCGGCGGAGAATGCGCCAATCTCAAATAGGATCTGTGTAGCTGCCGGTGTCCCGAGCCTCAGCAATGCAATCACACGTTGAAGTTCGATTCGCACTGCTCCGGCCCACATTGGCATCCTGTTTTTTGATTCCACATAGACAAGCGTGATTGCGAGTACCAACGCCATATAAATCCGCGACAGACAGGTCGACCAACCAGATCCCGTGATTCCCATTGCTCGAAATCCCCAGTGGCCATAAATCAGTACCCAATCGCCAACAGCGTTAGCGACATTTGCGGAAATCAGCGCGAACATAATTGGATACACCACATTGATCGCCTGAAGGTATCGCCGCAACGCGAAATAACCCAGCAGGGGCAGCGTCCCCCAATTGAGCGCATGCAAGAACGGGCGCATGGGGTCAACTAGTTCCGGACTGATTCCGAACAATTGCATTAACGTGGGCCACAACGAGACGCCAAGCATCAATATAGGTGTCAGCAGGAATGCAATGCAGAGACCATTGACTAGCCATTGCCGGGCATCTCGATGATCCTCGCGTCCGTAGGCGTGGGAGACCAGAGTGTCCATGCCAAGCAGAAGTCCTCCACCGAAGATCGCGACGCTGTTATACAAGCTCTGGCCTAATCCAGTGGCTCCAATGGCGACGGCACTATTCGGCAGGCGACCGACCATGATCGTATCCACGATGCCCATCGTCATCCAGCCGACTTCGGCGATGACCAGCGGAAGAGCCAGACGGATGGTTGGGCGAAATTCTGGGCGAAGCGCCTTCAGGAACGTGAGCATATTCAGGATGCCGGCGGGGACACCGGCGCTACGGTCGCGGCAAAAAGTAGTTTCGTCCCGTCGACTTGCACACGATCACTCGACCGCCAGAAAGATATACCGGAGTAGAAATAATCCCGTGAGTATCCAAAGCACGATGCTGACTTCGCGATATTTGCCCGCTCCCAGTTTTACGGTGGAGAACGAGATTACGCCTAGACTCAATCCAGTGGCGATGCTGAACGTCAGCGGCGTCGCCAGCATGGTCATAAATGCGGGAAATGCTTCGGTGAAATCCGCCCATTTCACGTGGGCGATGGATTGCGTCATCAACGCCCCCACCAGGATCAGGGCCGGCGCAGTGGCGAAACCAGGAATTGCGGTCGCCAACGGAGAAAACAACAATGCCACCAGGAACAGTGCGGCAACAAACATATTGCTCAGTCCGGTCCGAGCTCCGGCAGCAATTCCCGCGGCACTCTCGATGTAACTGGTCACCGTGGAGGTTCCGGTCAATGCGCCAAACATGGTGCCGACTCCATCGGCAAGCAGGATTCGTCCAACCCGTGGAATTTTTCCGTTCTTGATGAAGCCCGCTTGCTCGCATACACCCACCAGCGTGCCCACATTATCGAATAGGTCCACAAAGAGGAATGCGAAGATGATCTCCAGCAACCCCAGGTGCATGGCGGCGCGAAAATCCAGCTGCAATAACGTGCTCGAGGGCTGCGGCATAGCGACCAGGCCCGATGGCCAAGAAGCTATTCCGCGAACGATCCCGAACAACGTGGTGCCAAGTATTCCGAGCAGGATGGCGCCATTGATTCGCCGTGCCATCAATATCAGCGTGAGCACAATGCCGAAGCAAGCAGCCTGCACTGCGCGATCAGAAAAGTTTCCGATACTCACAAACGTCGCTGGATTTGCTACTACTAGTTTGGCATTACGCATTCCGACAAATGCTATGAACAGCCCGATGCCGGCAGCGGTCGAGTGTTTCAGGCAGTCCGGAATTCCATCGACTATTTGTTCGCGCACGCGGGTAACAGTCAGAAGAACAAACAGCACTCCGGAGAAGAAAACCACACCCAAAGCCGTGCGCCACGGAATATGCATGCCAATGCAAACTGAGTAAGTGAAGTACGCATTCAGAGACATGCCGGGTGCAAGTGCGATGGGATAGTTGGCGTACAGCCCCATCACCAATGTCGCAACCGCTGCAGAAACACAAGTGGCGAACACCACACCTTCCGGCGGCATCCCCGCTTGTGCCAGGATTTGCGGATTCACCACCACGATGTAGGCCATCGTCATGAAGGTGGTGGCACCGCCCAGCAATTCCTGTTTTACAGTGGTTTGATTCTCTGTGAGCTTGAAGTAAGAATCGAGCAGTGCCTTCACTCGTGCTCCTTTTGCACTCCGGAGTCGTTCCAAAAGTCCTACAGAGTACCATTAATCCGTTAGCGTCGCTCCTAGACACCAAGGTGGATTGTGCAGCGCCAACCGGTTTGTTTCGGGCCTATTTTTCAGGATTGCGAGCGAGGTTTCGCATCTTGTTCAAATACTCAACATAGATGGGGATGGGAATATCGGGGGAATCTCCGTCATTAAGGAAATGCTCCAAACGGATCTCGAGTGGGATCGAGCTGATGACTTCGCGGAAACGCGGCATCTGCAGGTATTTGACCTTCCATATTTCGAACATCAACGATCGGAACTGTTCGCTGATGAAACCCATTTTGCGCTCATTTAAGTAAACGGCATCAAAATGATGGTCAGCCAGCTTCTTGCGTAGGGGGGCGTCGGGCAGGGAGAACGTATATACCAAGTGGAACACATCGGCGAGGTCGCCCCAAAGGTCCTTTTCTTCACGTGCGCTAAAGCGAAACGCCGTGCCAGTCCGCTGCTGGCTGAGTCGGGCGCCATCGCTGGGCTGCAATCCGTGACGCCTCAGTTCGTCGCCAAACCAGTGCAGTCGTTCTGCCGTCAAATTGTGCCGCAGAAACTCCACTGCATAAGCATTCGGCAAATACAATTTGGGATCGCCATCGAGACGTCCCAGCCAGGGATTCCAGTCTTTGTGCTCCAGGACACCGATCAACTGCGTGAGTTCACCCACCGTCGCGTCCGGGTGATATTTCACCGCCTGCCAGAAATGTTCCGTGGAATCGTAGGTCGCGCCGTAAAGCCGAATGCCTTCCTCGATTGGATACCAGTTCGAGAGCACCCGTCCTGGAATTGACGGCGAAGCGCTCCAGCAGTTCAGCGAATGCTTCCATTTCTGCTGCACTGCCAGGAACGCCTCGGCGTAGCCGGACGGTACCGGCTCCTTGACGACAGCAATGGCTTGGCGGAGTTCTTCGCTAGTATGTGTAACCAGCGCCTCGAACAGGCGTTCGTCGGTCATCGAAACAACGCGGCTCTCGATTCCCCGGCGCAACAGCTCCTGTCCTATACGACTCCTTGCATCTTCAAGGCTGCTCTCTGGATTCCAGCGCCGGGTTTGGGCTTCAATGTAAGGAAACAATTCGGCAAGCGACTTGAATTCGATGAAGCCATGGATGGCAAAGGTAACCGGGCGGCCATCCTTCAAAATTGTGGTAGAGGGTGTGACAAGGCCTTGCAGTGAAACTTGCTCTGCCCGCAAGGGTGAAGCCAGGATCAGCGCAATCAGAGCAAGCCGGATCATCGTTCCAGATGCTGCGTTCCCTCTTCTTGGAAACTCTTTCATGTCAATGCCCAGCCTGTTGGCAGTTTAATAATCCCATCAATTCTTCCAAACTCCAACCGTGATCGTGCGTCCGCTCTATCGGGACGTAGAGTTAAAGTCAAGCGCCTCATCTGCCGATAGACAAAGTGGGAAACCCACGCGAGTTATGCAGTTTGGGTTGAGGTTCTAGAAGCAAAAGGTTAGCAGGGTGGGTGAGCCCGAGAAACTGGCGCTGTGTTGACGCTGCCCGGCCATCTTGAAAAGCGTCACATTCCGATTCAACGATGAACGATGACCAGATGATGCCAAACTCGACGAGGCCTGCCAAACCGTCATGGCTAGGTGGCACTTCACGCGAACCTCTAAACTGGAGCCGCGCCCCCAAGTACAAACAATTCATGTTGGCGGTGACCTTTTTGATAGCATTTTTGCTCCTGGACAGATCATCGGCGGCCTCCCAAGCGTGGGCTGGAGCCCCAACCTGGTACCTTCCGGTGGGGCTGACCTTGACGCTGCTGCTATGTGGCGGCATGCGGTATTTGCCGCTGGTGTTCATTTCTACCCTGCTCGCGGCTCTAGTTAACTACCAGCGCCCAATCCTTTCCTGGTGCGGAATTCCTGGGTTGACGGTCTACATCCCTTATATCGCCGGTGTGATCACCCTAAGAGGACGATGTCAAATCGATCCCAAGCTCGGCAAGGTGCGGGACGTCAGACGCTTTGCCCTGATCTTGCTCACCGCTGCGATTCCCAGCGCTGGCATCGGGACCCTGACTCTGCTGGGAGACAACTTGATCAGCCGGTCCGACGCTCTCAAGACAGCGATAAACTGGTGGGCAAGCGATGCGATCGCGATTATTACCTTCAGTCCTTTTCTTCTGTTGTACCTAGCTCCGAGAGTAAATTCATGGATGACGGCGGTGTCCGATGTTCACCCATCAGCGCCGCGCCCACTGCGCCACGTAGCCGTGCTCGAGATCATGGAGAAGGCTGCTCAAGTTGGCTCTGTTTTAGCGGCCATCTGGCTGGTCTTTGCTTACGCGCCTGCGATACCTTATCAACCCCTCTATCTCCTGTTCATTCCGGTTATCTGGGTTGCGGTACGTCACGGACTGGCGGGCGCCACCCTCACTACGTTCGCCATCAACGTGGGAATGATGTTCGCAGCCTACGTCACACACGCCCCGGGGGTAGGACTGCCTCGTCTGCAACTTGCCATGCTGGCACTGGGGTCAACAAGCCTTTGCGTGGGAACCGTGGTCACAGAGCGCATGCGTGCGGAAGTGGACTTAGAAAAACGGACGCGCCTGGAGATGTTCGCGGCTGAAATCGGAACGGGGTTGACTCGAAGTGGGACCTTGCGTGGAGGCCTCGAACTTTGTGTGGAGGCTTTCGCCCGTCATCTCGACGCCGCCTTGGTCCGGGTTTGGTCCCACGATGACTCCACCAATCTTCTGCAGCTTGAGGCAAATGCAGAAAACTACACGAGTATGAATGGCTCGCACGTTCGGGTTCCGGAGCATATAGTTGAGCTCACGCAAATCGCTCAGGAACGTGCGTCGTATTTCACCAATGACCTTCCCAACGATGACAGGGTCTGCCATAAGGAGTGGATTCGTCAGGAGAATGTGGTCGCTTTCGCAGCTCAGCCACTGATCGTGGGGGAGCACCTTGTGGGAATACTCACCGCGTATGCTCGCCAGCCATTTACCGAAAGTACCCGCAAGACCATAGTGACACTGGCGGAGAGTATCGGCCAGTTTATGGTCAGGATAAAGGCGGAAATTGAGTTGCAACGGGCAAAAGTAGCCGCCGAAGACGCCAATCGCGCCAAGAGTGAATTCTTAGCCAACATGAGCCATGAGATCCGCACCCCCATGAACGGGATTATCGGCATGACGGAATTGGCGCTCGATACCGAACTCACTCGCGAGCAGCGCGAGTATCTGGATATGGTGAAGAGCTCTGCCGACTCTCTGTTATCGCTGATCAACGACATCCTAGATTTTTCGAAGATCGAGGCCGGAAAGTTGAACATCGAGAGCATCGATTTCAATCTTCGCCATGTGCTGGAAGAGACGATCCATGTCCTGCAAATCCGGGCCCACGAGAAAGAGCTTAAGCTCCGGTATCATATCCCGCCGGGGATACCAGATGTTCTGGTGGGAGATCCAACCAGGCTGAAGCAGATTGTTTTGAATTTGGTCGGAAACGCCGTCAAATTCACGTCTGAAGGCGAGGTGGTCGTACGGGTTGAGGTCGAGACCAGGACTGCGGATCAAGCCATATTTCACTTCCGGGTGATCGATACCGGCATTGGTATCCCCCTGGACAAGCAGAAATTGATCTTTGAGGCGTTCACCCAATCCGACAACTCGACCACGCGTCAATACGGGGGCACCGGCCTCGGCCTGTCGATTTCCTCACGGCTGGTCGCCCTGATGGGGGGAAAGCTGTGGGCCGAAAGCAAACCTGGCCACGGCAGCACCTTCCACTTTAAGTTGCTATTTGGCCTGCAAAAAGGGGCAACATTGCACTCCGTTCCCATGCATTTGCAGTCGGCGGACTCTGTTAGGACTCAATCGCGAGCTACCATCGCCGGCCCCGCTGTTGCGGCAGACCCGCGGCGTTTTAAGATCCTGCTCGCGGAAGACAACCTGGTGAATCAAAGAGTAGCTGCGCGATTCCTGGAGAAAAAAGGTCATACCGTGGTTCTGGCCGACTCCGGCAAGAAAGCCCTGGCCGCCTGGCAAGAACAGCCTTTTGATCTTATTCTCATGGACGTACAGATGCCGGACATGGACGGTTTCGAAGCGACCGCCGCCATTCGTGAACAAGAGAAGTCGGGCACGAAACACGTTCCGATCATCGCTATGACCGCCCATGCTTTGGTAGGCGATCGTGATCGCTGTCTTGCTGCGGGCATGGACGACTACGTTTCAAAGCCCGTTAATGTTTATGACCTGTTCACGACTATAGAGCGGCTTATGCTTGCCGCCTCGCCAACTCCCGCGTGAACGCCCCTGCCCGAAACCGTGATTACCCATTTCGTCTGCCTGTAAAACGTTGGCTCAGTTTCCGAAGTACCATGAGCTGGCTTCTGTGCTTCAAAAGAACATAACCTCTTTCAAGTCATGGTGGATTCCGAACCGGAGGTCTAATGTAATGCCGTCAAACTTTAGGGGAGCCAAATCATGAGGCAACTTCAGAATTACAGAGCGAGATTTGGACTGGTCATGCTGGCTATGTTCACAGTTGTTTGCCACATGGCGAAGGCCGAGGACAAGCGTCCGACGGCACGGGAAGTAGTCGCCGCCATCCAAAAGAATGTTGGCGTACCGTGGAACTCGGAAACTGTCGACACGTTCAAGTCAGGAAACCCGGACACCCCGGTAACCGGCATTGCCGTAACCATGATGGCGACTCTAGATGTGTTGCAGCGGGCCGCGGCAAAAAGGCAAAACTTGATCATCACGCATGAGCCCACTTTTTATAATCATTTGGATATCCCCGAAGATATGGACCAGAACGATCCGGTTTGGACGGCGAAACGCACATTCATCGAGAAACACGGGCTGGTGGTGTGGAGATTTCATGATCACTGGCATAGGAGAAACCCGGATGGCATCCTCGTCGGCGTGATGCACGCGCTAGGGTGGGAAAAATATCAGAACCCGGCGAACCAATATTTGTTCACGATGCCCGAAACAACGGTGGAAAGGCTCGCAGTAGAAGTGGCGAACCGGTTAGACACGCCTGTCCTGCGCGTGGTCGGAAATCCGGAGATGAAAGTGACCAGAGTCGCGCTCAGTCCGGGCTCTGCCGGCTTCGTACGAGAGACTCGCGCCCTGGCTTCGGACAACGTCGAGTTGCTCCTGGTGGGCGAGACCAGGGAATGGGAAACCGTGGAATATGCGGCCGACGCGGTCAGCGCGGGTAAGGCGAAGGCGCTCATTGTGATCGGACATGTCCCCTCCGAGCAGCCTGGGATGGAGGAGTGTGCGCGTTGGCTGAAGACATTTGTCAAGGAGGTCCCGATAGAATTCGTGCCCACGCGACAACCCTTCTGGACTGTGGAACAGAAACGAGCACATCACTGAAAGAGGTAGGTTTTTGTTTGGCGCCGAAAACCCTCTCGGCGCTGAGTCGCGGAAAGTCAGTTGCTTCTCCCGTCCGGCCATGGCACCGAAGTGCCATTTACAGTTTCGCTGATAGAAATTAACTTCTGTTGTCCCCGATTCTGCAGGAACTCCGCCGGATAACTCTCGGTGTTTTTCCCAGGATAGTATTGCGACAATTACCAGGGGAATGGGGAGGAGAAGACAATGCTGAGTAGACAACACCGTGCGGCCGACACGGATTTGTCCGATGCGGCACGTGAGCGTGCAGTACGTCAGGAAATTGCGGTTTTTCTGAACGCCTTGAGTTCCTATCCCGATCGGTTTGCGCTGGATCCTTACCTTAGTTTCGAAGAGCACCTATTTCTTGTGGGTGTGAACAATCCGTTATCCGCGACCGGTGGTGACCGACGCCGGAGTTGCCAACGCTAATCCTCACGGATCAAAGTGTCACATCCGCCGTCAGGCTAATTTAGTTATCCGACTTGTTTTCCACCCATCGGCATCACGAGCCCCTCGCCCGGTAATCTCGGTAGAAATCAACTCCGCTGCAAGCCCGCACTTGCGAAGGTGAGCCGCGACCCGCGATTTGGCTCGCGCCCAACCTCCTCTGCTATCAAGAAAAATTAAGACCGAAGGGCCAGCTCCACTGAGAGCCACACCAAGTAGGCCGGACTCGAGGGGCAATTTTTTCAATGCCGGCAGCAGCGGGCACAACGATGCGCGATAAGGCTGGTGAAGGCGATCATCGAGTGCCGGAGCCAGCAAATCTGCGCGGCCCTGGGTAAAGGCCGCGAGCAGCAACATGGAATTTTGCACATTCGTGACCGCATCGGCGCGGGAATATTGCGAGGGCAGCACACGGCGGGCTTGCTCAGTGGAAAGGGTTTGCGGTGGAACGGCCAACAGCAGGGGCCAATTTCCTCGGGGAGCGACGCGAGCGATTTGTGCTTCTCCATTGCCTGAGATACGCGCTACCGCGAGGCCACCCATCCAGCAAGCAGCAGCGTTATCGGGATGGTGCTCGCGACGGGATGCTTCGCCAACAATCTGACTGTCGGTCCAGCGCAAACCGCCGAATTCCACAGCCAGCGCGATTCCTGCAAGACGCGCCGCGGCAGAAGAGCCGCATCCCTTGCCGATGGGAATCTGGTTCTCAATCCGGAGGTCGAGTGGGTGAACCGGCTTAGCTTCAGCCTGCAATACTTCCCGGTAAGTTGTAAGGATAAGATGGTTTTCAATCTGACCACATACTTCGGAATCCCTGCCACGAGCCTGCAACGAGAACTCTGCTGCAATCCGGGCACGAACGTTGAGAAACAATTTTAGAGCGAGAGCAGCGGCGTCAAAGGCTGGGCCAAGATTGGCCGACGTCGCAGGCAAAACTAGTTCCAGAGGTTTAGCATCCGATCGATCGCGGCGAGTATGCTTGGACATGGCTCAGAGATCAACTTAGCCTTCGATGATGATGATTATCCTGCACCGAACTCTGACCGGAGCCACCACAATCCCGTGATGGCCAAATGCTAAGTGCTGAATTTCTCCACCGTTCGGATGACGGCGTCTGCGCTGGCCTCCAATACCACTGGTCCACGTTGCTGTTCGGAAAGACTTCGTGCTTCCTTTTCGTGCGCGCTCCCGGAAAACAAATCTCCGCGGTGAAACTTCAGAGTGAACTCCGGATCTTTCAGCAAATGGCCAGTCAGAATCAATATTACGGTTTGATTTGCTCGGACGAAACCTTGCTTGAGCAGTTTCTTGAGACCCGCGAGAGTGACCGCCGAGGCGGGCTCGCAGCCGATGCCATCGGCTCCGATTTCGGCTTTGGCTAGCGCAATCTCTACTTCGCTGACTTGCTCCACCGTTCCATCCGTGGCTTGCAGGACACGTATTGCCTTCTTCCACGATGCAGGATTTCCGATCCGGATGGCTGTGGCCATAGTCTCTGCCCGCACGCGAACCAGTTCTTTCCCGCCGGCCTCACGGAGTGTTCGCACCAGCGGGTTAGCGCCTTCCGCCTGAATTATCGAGATCCTGGGCAGGCGGGAAATCAAACCGAGCTCTTTCATTTCAAGGAACGCCTTGCCCAGCGCTGAAGAATTGGCCAAATTTCCGCCGGGCACGATTACGTGATCCGGAACTTGCCAATCAAGCTGCTCCAACAACTCCAATGCAGCCGTCTTTTGCCCTTCGAGGCGATAGGGGTTGACCGAATTCAGAAGGTAAACCGGCATCCGCTGCACGACTTCATTCAGGACTTGCACACAACCATCGAAATCGGTTTTCAATTGGCAGGTCACCGCGCCGTAGTCCAGTGCTTGCGACAGTTTTCCCCAGGAGATCTGCCCCTCCGGGATCAGCACCAAGCTGCGCATGTCGCCGCGCGCGGCATAAGCGGCCATGGAGGCGGAAGTGTTCCCGGTAGAAGCGCAGGCCACCCAGCGGAATCCCTCCTGCCGGGCGAAAGACGCAGCCACAGTCATGCCCGTGTCCTTGAAAGAACCGGTCGGATTCATGCCCTGATGCTTGCCGTACAACCGCTGCATGCCCGCTCTGCGGGCACAGCCAGGAAGTTCATAGACCGGTGTATTCCCTTCGCGAAGGCTAATCACTGTCTGCGAGTCAGGTAACTCAGGAAGAACTTCGCGAAACCGCCATACGCCGCTTTGGTCGAGGGGAAGATCCGAGGTCTTCCGCTGGCGCCAAAGATTCTTGAGCGGACTGAGGTTCGCTTGGATTCCGTCTGTAGACTTCCATCCCGGGTAGATGATTTCCAGCAAGTCCCCGCAAGTGGGGCAACGAAAACTTTGTGTAGCCTGGCGGCTAAGTGCACCGCAGCCAATGCAATGCATTTGGGACGAGAGCTGCTGCGGCTTGGGCGCGGATGCCGTTCGATCAGTCATGATTCGATTAGCCATGGTTTGATCAGCCATGGGATGGAGCAGGCGACAACTTGAATCTTATCTTCCGCCGCGCAGATATGCGTCGGTCTTGTTGATCCAGTCGGCACGCGGCGGACTGAAGACGTCGAGGTCTACCGTATCCGCCAGCGCTTCGGCCTTATGTGGCATATGTGGAGGGATAGTCAACACCTCACCGCTGTTCACTACGATCACTTTGCCGTCAATCCAGAACTTGAGAGCTCCTTCGAGAACATAAGTGATCTGCTCGTTGTGGTGACTATGTTCAGGCACGATGCAGCCCTTTTTGAGTAGTACTCTCGCGAGCATCATTTCTTGACCAACCACAAATTGGCGCTGTAACAGGGGATTCAAATCTTCCAGTTCGACAGCATTCCAGGGAATATATTTCAGTTCGAGCTTCCTGACGCTGCTTGGGTTTGACTTTCGTGAACGAACTAGGCTCTTTTTTCTCGATATTTTCTTGACCGTACGCTTTGACTTTGCCATGTTAAGCCTTCCAGCATCGTGCTGATTTGTTTTTCAAATCTCAGTTCTGTGAG
>Ga0070697_100001188_pt1 | contig 19721 bp, 15 predicted proteins | sample KBSK1501metaG_FD_65475 | JGI IMG/M metagenome (GOLD analysis project Ga0070697, IMG submission 65475) | Corn, switchgrass and miscanthus rhizosphere microbial communities from Kellogg Biological Station, Michigan, USA - KBS K1-50-1 metaG | ecosystem: Host-associated > Plants > Roots >... | reverse complement strand
ACGCCGAAATAGAGAATGATGATGATGCCGATGAAGATTTCCAGAATCAGGATGAACTTGCCTTGTGTAATCAAGTAGGTCTTACAAGTTTCGTAGATGAGCTCCGAAATTTCCCGCATGGCGCGGTGAACGGGCAGCTTCTTCAAGTTCATGTAGATGCCGAGGCCAAAAAGAAGACCCAGCATGCAGACGATGAGTCCGACTAACAATAGGTTGTGACCGTTAATGCCGCCAAAAAAAGTGACGTCGCTGAGATCGGGCAGAATCAGATTCGCTTCTCCGCCCGAGTGCGATTGACCGAAAGCAGTTGACGTGGAGAGTGCCAGACCCGCCAAAGCGCCGACGAATGTCAGGCTGGTGCGGCGAATACGTCGCGCATGCGTGCTAATCAGAGAGGCGGCACCAGCAGCCAGGTTGTTAATAGATTTCTTTTTTATAAGCAATGCTGCTAAGCAAACTGTTAGCAGGCTGATAATTGAGATCAGCGATAGTTCCACGATTGTGTGATTCCTTTCGGTCGTTTAAGTAGCGGAGATGCGCGCCCGCGAGCCCTGCTCGTGTCCGAAGTTCAACACCATAATTGCTGCGGAAACACCTACGGTATTGACGGATCGACTTGCAAGAACCGCGTATTATTGCCGATTTTCCGGCGGGCTGTCCAACGTCCAGAGATTTGATGGGTTTCAACTTAGCCTGTAATGGCTCGCGGTTTTGTCACATGGTGCGCGGCAAGTCTTTGACTTGCCGCGCAGCTTCTCAACTGTTCTTCGGTCTTCGACCGCGGTCAGAGACCGGGAATAGTTTATCGAGCTTCCGGCAAGTCAGAGACTTGCCGCGCACCATGATGGCAAAGCCGCGCGAGTGCCAAGCTGCGGACCGCAACGGCCAGTCCACGCAACGGCCAAGCTGCAGAATTCAGCCTGCCGCTCCGGCCTCGGCCAGGTCGGCAAGGCTCTGTGGCCGTTTGCCGAAGCCAAGCCAGCGACGAATCGAATCGATCAGAATAATTACGGCAGCGAACATGATGATCGCGGTAAGTGAAACGTTGATATAGCCCAGCATCGCAGTTTCAGGCTTTTGCGAGAGCGGCCAGAAGATGTCTGTGATCGACTCCCAGCCCGCTACGAGTGTGGTAGTAGAAACAAAGCTCAGCGGCAATAATGTCACCCAACTATATTTCGCCTTGCCGGAGTTAATGATGATGGTGGTGGCGACGCAGAGCGCCACGGCCGCCAGCAGTTGATTAGCGATGCCAAACATTGGCCAAATTGTTGAGATCGATCCTGACCAGATGAACGCTGCCCAGGCGGTTACAACCAGAGCCGAGGTGATGACTGACCCCGGCAGCCAATTTGGCTCCTCGAGTTTGCGATAGACTCGCCCACCAAACTCTCCCACAAGGAAACGGGCCACCCGCGTGCCGGTATCGATCGTAGTTAGTATGAAGAGCGCTTCAAACATGATCGCGAAGTGATACCAGTATTTCATTAGCCCGCGCAGTCCTGGAATTCCGTCAAAGATTTTGGCAATTCCGAGTGCCAGCGTAACGGCGCCACCGGTTCGGCCGCGCAGGTTCTTCTCGCCTGACTCCTGTTCGAGTCGATCAATTTCCTGCGGCTGCAGGTTGAAGCCCTGCGCGCTGTGTTCGTCAACCATGCGCACGTAAGCAGCTTTCTGAGTATCGGTCTTTTGCGCAGTGTTGATGGCAAAGTAATCACCGGGAAAAAGAGAGCTCGCGGCAATCAGCGCCACCACGCCAACCACGCCTTCCATCAACATCGATCCGTAACCAATCATGCGAGCGTCAGTTTCCTTCGCGATCATCTTCGGCGTCGTGCCGGAAGAAACGAGCGCATGAAAACCGGAAATCGCCCCACAGGCAATCGTGATAAAGACAAAGGGATAAAGCTTGCCTGGAATCACCGGCCCGCCACCCGCAGTGAAAGGGGTGAGCGCCGGCATGTTCAAGTTTGGATGAACCAGAATGACGCCGATGATCAGGAAAGCGATCGTGCCAATTTTCAAATATGACGACAGATAGTCACGCGGACAAAGCAACATCCAGACAGGCAACACCGATGCGATGAAGCCGTATGCGGCCATCAGGAGGATCAATGCGTTGCGCGAAAGTGTGAACGTGTTGGCCAGCGATGAATCAGCTATGCGTCCCCCCAGATAAACGGCCGCCAGCAGACCTACTACTCCGATTATGCTCGCCTCGGCGATCCTGCCTTTGCGGAACCGATACATGTAAAGGCCCATGAAGAGAGCGAGGGGAATCGTGAACCCAACGGTGAATGTGCCCCAGGGCGATTCGGCAAGCGCATTCACGACAACCAGGCCAAGCCCTGCAAGCGCGATCACCACGATGAACAGAATCGCGATCCCGGCGACAAAACCACTCAGCGGACTAATCTCAGTCCGCGCCATTTCAGCCAGTGACTTCCCTCTGCGGCGTACGCTGCCGGCGAGGATCATGAAGTCGTGTACAGCGCCGCCAAGGCAGACTCCAATCACAAGCCAGAGCAGTCCGGGTAGAAAGCCAAACTGCGCCGCCAGCACCGGGCCGATAAGCGGGCCGGCGCCCGAGATGGCTGCGAAGTGATGGCCAAAGAGCACCCACTTGTTTGTCGGGTAATAGTTGTGTCCGTCATACATTGTTTGCGACGGCACTGGTCGCGAATCATCAAGCGCGAGAACTTTGGCCGCGATGAAAGCGGAGTAGTAGCGATAGGCGATGGCGATGACGCAAAGCGAGCCGATGATGATGGGAAGGGCGTTCACGATTAGGGTGCCGAATTTGTCAGGCTAGTTGGCTGCCAGAATCTGACCAATCCAACCCTTTGTAAAGTCTCGCAAGGTTGCGACGTCAGCCTTCGATTCGTATTTTCGATAAGTGTAAACATAGATCAGACGGCGTCCTACTCTCATATATGTTAAGCCACCGAGAATCGGCACGGTTTGCTCGTTATCGCCAACCTTAGTGGTGAAGTTCATGAGCAGGATGACACTGTAGACGTTCGGTCGCGTGTCGATCTCTCCGAGGTTTATCGGCTGACTCAAATCGACTTTCGTGTTCTGTTTGCTAAGTTCGCTCATACTCTTGTCGAGGTGCTCGACAATCCCCTTCATGGCAGGACTGTTGATATCGAGTATTTGAGATCCCTTCTCACGAAAGGTGGCGACAAGACTTGCAAAGCGTTCCGCTGAATAATCGACATCACGAACCGCCCTGCGGACGGACACCTTCGTATAAAAGCTAAGTGGAGCCAATCCGCCCGCCCGCAATTTCTCGCAGTCAGCGCGCAGCAGGTGGACGGCAAGCATGTCGTTGTCGGGAGCCTCGGTTGCGGCGAAGTGAGTTTTGATTTGTTCGAACTGCGAAGCCGCCTCCTCAAAACCATCCGGAGCCGGAATCCTCGTTGGCTGATGGCCTAACTGAAAAACGGCGACGGCGGGTTCTGGAGTTTGAGCAATAGCAGAAGCGCCAATAGCACAAAACATTACCAGGACAATGACTGAAATGGGTCTCATGATTATTTCGAGGGCTGGATCAAAGGCTTCAGTGACAGCTAAACAAGAGCATCCTATCAGCCCAGGCCTTCGCCTGACGACTCTTTGGTCGTGCCCACAATCGATCCAATGATTCCCAAAACTAACCCCAGCCCAATACAGACGAACGCGATAATTGTGCGCTTGCCCTCGCCCATTCCGCTCATCATCTTTTCGTAAAGCTCACTCAAGTTGGAACCATGCGGGATTGTGAACAATCCGATTGCAACCAGAAAAAAGCCTAGTCCCGCAAGCTTTAGTCCCGGAGTAGTCATCGGATGTCGACCAAACTTTCGACCTAGCTCACTGCGCGCGTACCCGTAGGAAAGATAGATCGACAGACCTAACATCAGCCAGGCAATGAAGCGCCACCAGGAGGTAGGCGGCAGGTAGTACATCAGAAACAGACACGAAACCGCGCCCATCATCGGCAATAACCAGGCGCCAAAAGGAACTTTGAAGGGCCGGTGGCGCGCCGGATCTTTGTAGCGCAAAATGGTAATGCCGACACACACCAGCACAAACGCGAACAGTGTCCCGATGTTCGTCAAGTCCACCATCTCATCGATACTCATCACGGCGGCGAACGCGCCAACGATAAGGCCGGTCAGAATCGTTGTGACGTGGGGCGTCTTGAATTTCGGATGCACCTTCGCAAACACTGGAGGTAACAGTCCGTCGCGCGCTATCGAGAAAAATATGCGCGGCTGTCCGAGTTGAAAGACGAGCAGCACCGCCGTGTGCGCGACCACGGATCCGAAAGCGACGATGCCAGTCGCCCACTTCGCGCTGGGAGCGACGTGGTCCAGCGCCATTGTCAACGGTTCTGCCTGCTCCGTCGCTAACCTCTTTACGAGTTCAGGGTAGGGAATAAGTCCAGTGAAGACTGCGGCTACGATAACGTAAAAGATCGTGCAGATTATCAGCGAAGCTATTATTCCGATGGGCAGATCTCTGGCTGGGTTCTTAGTTTCCTCTGCGACAGTTGAAACCGCGTCGAACCCAATGTAGGCGAAGAAGACGACCGCGGCTCCGGCCAGCGTGCCTGGCCATCCGGTTGGCTGAAAGGGATGCCAATTTGTAACCATGGCCGACGGCGAAACAAAATACAACGCTATAGTGATGAAGAAGAGCAGCACCAGAATCTTGATGCCCACCATCACGGCGTTGAATTCAGCTGACTCTTTGATGCCCCAAACAAGCACGATGGTGATCAGAGCCACGATGCCCAGCGCCAGCAGGTTAAAAACTATGGGAATGCCGAAAATATGCGGCGCACTTTCTATCAATCCCGGTATTTTTCTGGCGGTGCGAAAATCAGTAGAGAGCCATTGTGGAATGTCGATGCCAAGGCTACCCAAAAACGTGCGAAAGTAGTTTGCCCAACTGATGGCCACCGCCACGTTGCCAATTGCGTACTCGAGTATTAAATCCCAACCTATAATCCATGCGACCAGCTCTCCCAGGGTCGCGTATGAATACGTGTACGCCGAACCGGATATTGGTACCATCGCTGCCATCTCTGCGTAACAGAGCGCGGTAAAGGCGCAGACAACGGCCGTGATCCCGAATGAGAGCATCAATGATGGACCAGCGCCCGGACGCGAGGCATCACCCGCAGCCGCGGTGCCGACGGTGGCAAAGATTCCCGCGCCGATGATCGCGCCGATGCCCAGCAAGGTTACATTCAAAGGGCCAAGGGTCCGTTTGAGTGAGTGCTTTTGTTCGCCTAATGCCGCCAGAATGTCGTCGAGTTTCTTGGTGCGAAAGATTCCTTTGAGCAAAGCGGTCTCCTTCTAAGATGGATTTAGATTGGAACTTACTTGCTGTCGCCCAGGCTGAAGGAATGCTTGCGGAGTTTGGCACGGAACGCCGCGGAAAATCCAGAAAAAATATAAGACGGGCAAAAGGGAAAGGGTAAAGGGTAAAGGGAAAAGACGATGGTACCTTGCGTTTGTACCCTATTCTTGTGTTGCGGGATTTTCGGCGAGTTCAATTTCATCTGGCAGAAAATCAGCGAGCCAGATTGTGTAGCATTCAGTTGCTGTCGTTAATACATCTTTCAACGTCCAAACGTGCCTTTGTAATTCCCGCGCCCATAGCTGGCGCACATCTTAGGCTTTTGTGCATCCGGCAGCCTTACGACACCAACCTTTCTATCTTTTTCCCTGTTTACCCGGTTTCTTGATAGACTCTCCGAAAACTTAATTCGAAAACTTACTATGTATCCCTTCAGGAACATTCTCTTCCCGACTGATTTCACGCCTCACGCTCGCGCCGCCCTGAAGTATGCCGCCGCATTTGCGCGCAGCGGAGGTGGACGGGCGGTGTTGTTCAGCGTACAAAGCGCCAGCGTGCCGGCAAATCTGCTGACCTTGCCGGAACGGATTTTCACAGAACAGGACAACCGCTGGTTACTACAATTAAGGACTGAGGTAAGAGCGCTTTTGGCGGACCCGCTATTCAACGGGTTGGAGGTTGAGCCGGTCATTGTTGAGGGCGAGCCCGCAACAGAGATTGCCAAAGCCGTTCGCAATTACGATATCGATCTCGTAACCGTCGTGACGCATGGTCGCAAGGGACTGTCCCGAGCTCTCTGGGGTTCGACTGCCGAAGAGATCATTGCCGAGGCCCCTTGTCCGGTGCTGACCATTCGCCCGCCGCAACATGATTTTGTAGAGCACAAAGGAGACCGCAGCGAGGTTCACTTAAACCGGATCCTGCTGGCGACGAATTTTCGACCATCCGCGGCAGCGGCGACTCAAGTCGCAACGCAACTCGCAAATCAAACCGGTGCAGAACTCCATGCGGTTTCTGTAATCGGAGACTACCTCGAACAGATCTCGGTGATGTTTCCCGAGGGAGGACTGAACGCATTGACGAGTTTGCGTCGCTATGTGCAGGAACGCATGACTCACCTTACTCGGGGGGATGGAGCTCGTGCGGTGCGTCACATCGTCGAAGGCAGGCCCTATGCAGAGATTGTACGCCTGGCCGCGGAAACTGATGTTGACCTGATCGTCATCGGCACCAGCGTTCACGCTTCGCTTTTTGGCGGTACGCCCGTACTCGGTTCCGAGATCGAACGTGTAGTGAGAAATTCACCGTGTCCGGTACTGTGCGTGCCAGCCGCGCGAGTGATCACGCCATTGCCTGCCCTGATCAGTCAACCGGTGATCTGAAAAAAAAGAGAAGACAGAATTCAAGAGACAGGATTCAGAAGTCTGTCCTGAACCCTATCTTTTTTACTGAATTCTGTCTTCTGTTTTTGTCTTCTACTTACTGCGTGACCAACTGCAGGCGCCCGTCAGGAAGCTTCACCGCAAACACGCTGCGTTCGTAAATTGTTAGCGGCGCGGACTCTTTGTTTTGATTTGCCGCTACCTGCGTACGGGCGTTCTGGTAGGCCAGCGGATCGCGAATGAGATCATATCGCCGGCTAATCCTGCGCACGTATTCCTGCGTTTCACTGTAGGGTGGGATGCGAAAGCCGTACTTCAAAACAGCGCCTTCTCCGGCATTGTAACCCGCCAGCGCGAGCTGCACATTGCCCTCAAATTTGTCCAGCAGGAAACGCATGTAGCGCGTGCCACCTTCAATGTTCTGTTGCGGATCCCAAATGCTGGTCACGCCGAAACGCACCGCGGTTCCCGGCATCAACTGCATCAGACCGCGTGCGCCTTTGTTCGACATGGCGCGAGGTTTGAACGTCGACTCCTGATGCATGATGGCGTAAAGCAACAGTGGATCGACGGAGTTGCGGCGACCGGAATCGAGTATGTAACTGTCTACGGTTGGGTTGCCGGTGGTGAAGCCACTCAGCGAGCCTGTCCAGTTCATGTTCGTTATATGAGGAGTGCTCGAAGATGCAGCAGAAGTTAACACTCGTCCGCGGCGCAGTTTCTTCGCTGGAGGTGGTGGAGGCAGCTCGATATGAACGGCGCTCAAGTCGAAGTTATCGGCGCTGTAGCTGGTCTTGCTGTATTCGCTTTGGGCGAACACCGGCAAGGCGGAGATGATGAAGACGGCGACAGCCAGGGGAAGTTTTTTCATGCTCTTCAATTCTGAGGTGCTGCTTTGACTTTAGAACTGCGGGGCCGAACCTGCGTAATACCTAAGATGCGTTCTGACGTGAAGTTTCGGGGAGCAGTCTCTTTATTCATCCCAAGACCGGAACAGATACTAACATAGCCGTTAAACGATTGCCAACACTCCTCATTTTCGCCAGCAAAACAAGGGAAAAGCCGATCCTTTCGGGCTCGGATCCGGCCTTAGGAAACTGTTCACCAAAAGGAATCCGCGATTTCAACATCGAAGTGCAACGGTGTTTTGTCGCTTCGACCAGGAGCGAAAACTAACTCCATTGGTTGCACATCGAAGTGGAATTCGCCATCCACGAAAGGATGTTAACAGCACGAATACCCCAAGGCAGTTCCGTGTGATTTCGTGAACACTCGATAACGGAGTTTTTGCAACGACCGGGGCTGCAAGATCGCTTGCAAACTCTGGTTTAGGGGGGTTGAGCCCGAGCTATTGAGTTCCTCACTGAGGCCAATGGATGATACGCGCGCTTTCCAAAAAACTCAGTAGTGCCGCACGCATTTGCGCGTCTTCACTAGAAGAAGGGACCCTATGAAAAAAATACTTTCGGCGACTCTGTCGCTGTTATTTGTCTTTGCAATAGCAGTGGCGACTCAAAACCCAAACAGCTCGACTTCCTCCAACTCAAACACGACAACAAAACCGAGGAAACCAATTTTTAGAGCCAGCAAGGATCAGATCCAGCAGGCGCAAAAGATCCTCAAGGATCGCGGTTTCTATGCTGGCGAGCAGACCGGCAAGCTAAACGACGACACGCGCGCCGGACTCAAGAAGTATCAGGCAGCGGAAAACATCAAGGTTACCGGCACGCTAAACAAAGTGACGCTTGAGAAAATGGGTGTCACGCTAACGGATAAACAGAGGGCCATGTAAGGACGGCTGGATTTTGCGGGGGAGGCTTGTCAAAAGACAAGCCACGAAGCAGCGGGGGAAGCTCCCTTTCGACCTGAGAGGTGTTGGCAGTTGATTCGACTGATCTGCGCTTGAAGGGCTTTCAAGCAATAAGGTGAGAACTCAACTCCGAAAGGCTCGGGTCGGAAGGCGGGCTTGCCCCGCTCTTCCTTTAACTCAAAAGTTTTTCTATCACACCGTAACTTGCCTCTAACGCTTCGCTCAGTTTATCGGGCAGGGCGCCGCCGCCTTCAGCCATGTCGGCTTTGCCACCACCCTTCCCGCCTACTATCGGCGCAAGTTCCTTTATGACTTTGCCGGCCGGGACGCGGCTGGTTAGATCGTCAGAAGTGCGCACGATCAGCGAAACCTTACCCTCACTGCTGCGGCCGAGTACTACCACGCCCGATTTAATGCGAGCCAGGAGCGTGTCAGAAAGCTGACGCATGCCGGCGGAATCGAGCCCGCTTGCTTCCCGGGCCAGGACCTTCACGCCCGCCACGTCGCGTGCGTCGTCGCCATTTGCCGAAGCGCTGCCGGCCGCGCCCGTCGCAAGCTTTAGTCGCAGTTCATCAGCTTCGCGGCGCGCCTTCTTTAGTTCGTCTTGCAACTTGCCGATGACGCCAGGCAATTCCGCGCGCGAAGTCTTCAGACCGCCGGCAACCTGATCGATTAAGAGTTCGTCTTCGCGGAAACGTTTGAAAGCGTCAAGACCGGTAACCGCACGGATCCTTCGCACGCCGGAAGCGATCGACTCATCGCTGGTGATCTTGAATACCCCGATATCGCCGGTCGCGCGCACGTGCGTACCACCGCAAAGCTCACGCGAGAAAATATCTTCTGCGCCCTTAATGGAAAGCACGCGCACCTTCTCGCCATACTTTTCGCCAAACAGCGCCATCGCCCCCGATCGCATGGCGTCCTCAATCGCCATCTCGTCCGTTTGCACCGGCTCGTTGCGCAGGATGTGATAGTTAACGAGATTCTCGATCTCCTCGATCTCCGTTCGCGATAGAGGTTGATAGTGAGAGAAGTCGAAGCGCAAATAGTTTGGCGCCACCACTGAGCCCGCCTGCTTGACGTGGGTTCCCAGCACTTCACGCAACGCAGCGTGCATCAAGTGAGTGGCAGTGTGGTTGCGGCGCGTGGCATCGCGCTTTTCCACGTCGACTTCAGCCGTAACCGTGTCACCAACCTTCAAGGTTCCCTTTTCAACCTTGACCTTGTGGACAATCAAACCCTGGGCCGGCGAGTAAGTATCAACAACTGACGCGATGAAGTCAGAACCACTTGCGATAGCGGGTGGGTTTGTTAGCCTGCCGACATCCCCGACTTGTCCTCCGCTCTCGGCGTAGAATGGAGTTTGATCAAGCACGACTTCGCCTTCGTCACCTTCGCCCAATGTTTGAACTTCATTACCTTTGATCACAGCGACGACGGATGCATCGTCCACTTGCGTGGTTTCGTAGCCTTTGAATTGGGATCCGCCCAGACGACCAGCGACATCAGCGTGAATCGTGTTTGCTTTGGCTTTACCTTCAACGTTTCCTCCGGCTCCCATTCGCTGAAGTTCCTGCAAAGCGGTATCGAAAGACTCGCTAAACTCTTCTTCATCCACCACAAAACCGCGCTCTTCGAGCCCGACTCGAATCAGATCTCTTGGGGTCCCAAAAGTGTCATACAAACGGGCGAGAGCCTGATATCCGGGCATCACCGGTTGCGTCGACGCAAACAGCTCGTCAAGCTTGCTCAAGCCAACCGTGAGCGTGGCCCCGAACCGTTCCTCTTCGAGCCGGACCATCTTCTCGATAAAGCCGCGTTGAACTTCGAGTTCCGGATAGGCCCGGCCCATCACTTCAACAACGAAATCAGTTACCTGATAGAAGAAAGCGTTCTGGAAGCCCAAAGCGTGACGGCCCTGGTAGATCGCGCGGCGCATGATCTTGCGCAGCACGTAGTTGCGGCCTTCATTACCCGGCAATATCCCATCGGCGATTAAGAAAGCAGTGGCTCGCGCATGATCCGCGATCACGCGCATCGCGAAGCCTTCCTGAGTCTCAGGTTCGTAGTACCGATCAGCGAGCTTGGCAGTGAAGTCGATCATCGGCCGCAGCAGATCGGTTTCGTAGTTTGACTTCACGCCCTGCAGTACCACCGCCAGACGTTCCAGACCCATGCCGGTATCAACGGAAGGCTTTGGCAGTGGCGTCAACTTGTATTGAGCCGAGCCCTCCCTTGCGGTCGGGCTACTGCCTCGGTCGACTTCGCTGCGATCAAACTGCATGAAGACCAGGTTCCAAATCTCAGTGATCGTATCGTCGGAACCATTAACGTTCGCAGCCGTATTTTCCGGATCATTTGGATCCGCGCCCATGTAGTAATGGATTTCACTGCACGGTCCGCAGGGGCCGGTCTCGCCCATCTGCCAGAAGTTATCTTTCCTGCCAAAGCGTAGAATGCGTTCGCGTGGGGCTCCGACTTGTTCCCAGAACGCCTCGGCATCTTCATCCGGTCCAACCTGGTCATCGCCTTCAAATACAGAGAACCACATGCGCGCCGGATCGAGCTTGAACTCATTCACCAGCAGATCCCAGGCAAACTTGATTGCGTCCTCTTTGAAGTAGTCGCCAAACGAAAAATTCCCGAGCATCTCGAAAAAAGTTTGATGCCGCGCGGTCTTGCCGACTTCATCAAGATCGTTGTGCTTGCCGCCGGCCCGCACACATTTCTGTGACGAGCAGGCGCGCACATATTCGCGTTTCTCGACCCCCAAAAAAACATCCTTAAACTGGTTCATGCCTGCGTTGGTGAAGAGCAAAGTCGGATCGTTTGCAGGCAACAACGGCGATGAGCGAACACGTGTATGTCCGTGCCGCTCGAAGTACTTCAGAAAGGTTTCGCGAATTTCGTTTCCAGTCATGATCAAGTAAACAGCAAACAGTAGACAGTAGACAGCATTACGTTACGTTGAATAGATTGCTGCCAACCGAAAACTCACTATCTTGAGTTTAGCACGCAGGTTCTAGCGACAGAAATTGGCTCTACTTTTTCAATTCACTTTCGCGCTTCGCGCTCATTGCGGGCGGGTCGAGCACCCCAACAGATAAAAAACATCTGTTGGGGACCCCGCACGCCCGCGGTCCCAGCAAATCACTTGATCGGTTCAGTGCCAGGACGCCTATTCGGTGTCGTCCAAATCTGCCTTTGAAGCAGCACGCACCTTCTGGCTGACCAGTTCAAAAGGGAACCCCTGGCGTAACAGGTGATCAAAAAGACTCTTCGCTTCAGCACGAGTCTTTGGCCGACCGCGAAGTCGGACACGTTTCTCAAGCGCCCGATCGAGTAACTCCTCTTCCGGAGTTTCTGCAAACACCTGATCAAGCGCCTCTCCGGCAACTGCACGATCGACTTTCTTTCTTTCCAGACTTAGTTCCAAACGTCGCCGGCCGATTGGTTGTTGTCTCACCTTCGACGACGCATAGCCGAGCGCGTAGCGTTCGTCATCCAGATAGCCATACTCGCGCAGCCGCGCAATCACAGTTTCAATTACCGCCTTACTGGAACATCTTTCCGCTAATCGCTCGCGCAGTTCCGCAATCGAGCGTGGCTTGGCAGCGAGCAGTTTAACTGCGCGTTGAAAGGCACGCGCGCGAATCTCGTCCGGAGTCAGAGCGGCCTTGCTCGCATTCTCCGGTCGTGTTTTCGGGCGTCGTCTCTGCATGAGTGTATTTAATCACACGGCTGTACCCGGCGGAGAGCGGGCGAATCGCCAATTGGCACTTAGCCAATTAGAATGCTTCGCATGGATGGAGTGTTGGTGATCGATAAGCCTCGCGGGATGACTTCGCACGATGTAGTTGACGACATCAGGCGCATTTTGCATGTGCGACGGGTTGGACACACCGGAACGCTGGATCCTTTTGCGACGGGCGTGCTCGTGATGCTCATTGGTCGCGCCACGCGTTTGGCACAGTTTCTCAGCGGTGTGGAAAAAGAGTATGAGGCTGTGATTCGTCTGGGCTATGCCACCGATACGGGAGACATGACGGGAAAACCGATTAGGACCAGCGACGAGGATCGAATATCAACAATCGGCGATTGGAGCCGGGAGCAAATCGAAGCAGCGCTCGAGAGCTTGCGAGGCGAGATCGATCAAGTGCCGCCGATGTATTCAGCGAAGAAGCAAAGCGGCCGCAAGCTTTACGAACTGGCACGACGCGGCGAAGAAGTGGAACGGAAGCCGGTGAGGGTTTGCATCAATGAGTTTGAGGCGATCAAACCAACGGGCCAGTTACTGAAAGATAATCTGGACGGCACTTTCGATTTCGAAGTGCGGGTTGGGTGTTCGTCGGGCACTTACGTTAGAACACTGGCGGAAGATTTTGGTAAACGACTGCGAGTCGGGGCGCACCTGGCTGAGCTGCGGCGCACGCGCGTGGGCGACTTTCAAATTCAGTACGCGCAGACGTTGGAACAGGTTAAGGTGAGTGTTGCCGATGAAGCGTTGGGCAAGATTGTGCTGCCGACCGATGCAGCGCTGACGCGGTTTCCAGTTATCGAGCTGTCCGCGGGCGACGTACGCCGAGTGCAAAACGGTATGGCTGTTGAGGTCTCGGAAGCAAAGTGGAGCAACGGCGAGCGCGTGAGAATGCGAGACGAGCGAGGCAACTTGATCGCAGTTGCAGAGTATGATGCCGCGTCCGTTTTGTTACGTCCAGGCGTAGTACTCGCGCGGGACGACACACAAAAATGAAGAAACGTTATTGGATCGGCGGGGTATCAGCAACTTTGGCGGCGGCAGGGGTGGCCGCGAAGCTGTTGCTACGCCCGAAAGACGTCGAGTGGGAGCAGAACCGTGAGCTGGTTTTTCACGCCGACTACTCGCGCTTCATGGAAGTTGACGGCGTGCGTCTGCACTATCAGGAAGCCGGCGATCCACAGGCGCCGCCGATGATTTTGATTCATGGGTTCGCCGCCTCGAACCTCGTCTGGAGCAAAGTGTTTCTGGAATTCGCCGAGGCGGGATACAGAGTGATTGCCCCGGATCTTCCGGGTTATGGTTATTCAGGTAAACCGGCACACCTCGATTACACCATCACCAGCCAGGCGGAAATGATTGCAAGTTTTCTGAAGCGACTCGAAATCGATCGGGCAATTTTCCTTGGCAGCTCTTACGGTGCGGCAGTGGCGGCGACGATCGCACTTGATCATCCAGCTCTGGTCGAAAAGCTAATTATGGTTGGGGCAGTCAATAACAATAAGCCGACGCGGTATTTATTGATGCGCCTTTTTGGCTCGCCAATTATTGGCGACATTCTTTCGCCGTTGCTGGTTGGTTCACGCCGGCTGTTGCGGCTGCGGATGAAGCGTGTGTATGACCGGCATTCGTGGGTGTTGGATGAACGGAGGGTCGACGCGCGACACCTGCCGCTCAGAACGCGTGGCGCGCATCGGGCGATCATTCGCACGGTGCGGCGTTGGGACGCCGAACGCGTATCACGCGATGCGCACCTGCTGACGCAACCGACGCTGTTGTTATGGGGCGACACTGATCGGGAAGTGCCGCTGGCGGATGGTAAGCGGCTTCACGAGGCGATTCCGGGTTCGCGCTTGATCGTCTTCCGCGAGTGTGGACATCTTCCGCACGAAGAGTATCCGCAAGGTTTTGTTAAGGTCGTTTTGGATTTTTGCTCCTGACGATTATTCCCCCGATGATTCCAAGGCAACGCCCAGGCGCCGCGCTAATCCCTCACCGCCCCAGCCCATTACGACGTTGTGGTTCCAACTGAAGAACGGCCGGGCGACGGGCGCGATGAGATTCATCCAGGGCTTTGTAGTCTCCACTTTCCAATCGTAGCGGACCGTGGTTATCCCCTCGGAACTCGAGAGTTGCCAGCGGCCAAAGCCCTGAAGTTCGCCGATCGCGCGGCCTTCAATTAAAGATGCCGGCTCGACACGCGTCAACTCCATTTCAAAGATGAGGCGGTAAGGAAGTTTGCTTTTCCAGGTGTAGCGATGGATCGCGCCGACGTGATTAACATCGCCGTCCTTCAGCTTTTCGACTTTCTCAACACCGCGCCACCACTGTGGCCAGTTCTCAGAATGGAAAATTAGATCCCAGACTTTTTCCTGCGGAGCTCTGACGCGCCAGATGGTGACGAATTCGTAGTCTGTCATTTTTTGGAGTGCGCCGGCAGAGCGAAGCGGCGACGGCGCTTTTGATTTCAGTAAGCTAAGCTTTCGAACAAATCCAAAGCGGTGTCGCGCTTCGCTTGCCACCGCACTCCAAATTCTCAAGCCATGTTGAGAGCTTTGCCAACTGACGGATCGCGGCGGACTCGCCAGATCTTTGAGTCGAGGTAGTAGTGAATAAATGCGTAGCCCCAAAGAAACGAAATGCCGAGTTGGGTCGCGAATGATTGGGCGCCGTCGCCGCCCTTCAAACTGATGTAGCCGAGAAATTGTCTGGGTCCCTGGTAGATCAGTCCGAAAAGAATTCCGAATGCGATGTAGTAAAGGAGGCGGCGGCTGATCAACTCGGCCGCACCGTACTTCTGGCGAGCGTCTATGGCATTCGAAGATGAGCCCTCCCTAACGGTCGGGCTACTGCCCCGAACCGCGTACTTCTTATTATGAAACCAGATCAGCCGATGATATTGCAGGTTGTGATAGATAGTTAGAATGGCCACGATCGCGATTGGCTTGTGCGGCATCGGCGTCAGTAACACGATCCAATGCATCGGAATAGCCGCGGCGAGGAGGAGATACTTGGGAAGATTCAGCGCTTCGCCCGTTACTGCGCGCTGCAGTTGTCTTCCCAGCCAGGCGATAGCCAGCACAATCGTACCGGCCAGCAGAACCATCGCTAATCCATTGACGCCGGACTGCAACGCCAACGGCACGCGCTTCATTGCTTCCGGATCGCGTGCGATAAAAGCGACGAAGGGATAGTTAAAAGCAAACAGCAACAGCAGTCGATCGAGCGCGTTATCCACCGGCGCCAGGTCGTCGTTCTTCTTCTTATAAAGCACCATGAAGCCATAGTGCTGTTTCACCAGATGGTAATAGGCCCAGAGGGCGGCGAGGAAAAAGAAGATGAGTCCGGCGCCGGCATAAACCATCAGCGGACCAACGGCGAAAAAGAGCAGTGAACCCCAAAGTAGCCGGGCACGATTCTGTCGCTCGGTGCGATCAAAATAGGTTCGCGAGAAAGTTCCGAAGACGTGTGGCGCATCGATCAGGATTGCCCAGAGCGCCACCATCGGCACCAGCGGCAGGACGCCCTTAACGTAAAGAACAAGCAGCAGGTAGCTCGACACAACTGATCCAATCAACCAAACGAGATCGTCGCGCGCGCTTATGATCCAACGCACCGAAACAGCGCGCGGTTCAGCCCGCTCAATTACGTCAACTGATGTTGCCATATGCCATTTGCAGAACGCTCTTGCGTTCGCTTGTTGAAAACGACCGGCTGCGAGGCTACGATTCTAACACCGACCGAAATGCACGTATAAGGAAGAAAGGCGTCCACGCGAATGCCCAAAGAAGACTCTGCTTTCAATCTTTTCAAACTGATGTTCCAGGCGCATCCATGGCATGGCATCGCGCCGGGACGGAAAGCGCCGGAGACGGTTAACGCCTTCATCGAGATCGTGCCGACCGATGCGGTGAAGTATGAACTGGACAAGCAGTCGGGTCATCTTCACGTGGACCGGCCACAGCGATTTTCATCGATGTGTCCTTCGTTATACGGGTTCATTCCGCAAACGTTTTGTGGAGATCATGTGGCCGACCTGTGCGCGGAACGAACCGGAATGACCGGCATCAAGGGTGATGGAGATCCGATGGACATTTGCGTGCTGACCGAGAAAACATTCGCCCAGGGAAATTTCTTTTTACAGGCCGAACCCATCGGCGGACTGCGGATGATCGACGGCGAACAGGCCGACGATAAAATCATTGCCGTGCTCGAGGCCGACCTTGCCTACGGTCATATCAAGAACATTGATCAGTGTCCGAAAGCGCTGGTCGACCGGCTCAAGCATTATTTCCTCAGCTACAAACAATTACCGAGCGACGCTCCGAGGCGGGTAGAGATAGTTAGTGTTTATGATCGGGTAGAAGCTCTGGACGTCATTACGCGGAGCATTAGCGATTACCAGACGAAATTTGGCGATCACGAGAGCCGGACCATGAAGCTCAAGCGGCTGATCTGAATTTGAGATCTGAAATTTGAGATCTCAAATCTGAGATCAGGCGTTAGTGATCGTTTCTTCTATACCGCAGCGCGGGCAGGTTAACGCGTGACGCGAAGAATCGGTCCAACCCGCAAGCGCCAGCGCGGGCGTCTGCTCCTGTTGCCCACCGCGAACTTCCGCAGGTCTGTGCTTTGCCTCGGTATCGGCCGAGCTGCAATGTTTGCAGAGCCATCCGTAACCGAGATTGAAGAAGTGGTTTGTTTGGTTCACTGTTTGCCTCGGCAGTGAAATGAGGTCAGCACGCGGTAGCGGGTGGGTCTGCGGATTTTCGATTTGCGATTGCCGATTGCCAATTGGCTTTTACCGGCAGACGCCAATCCGAAATCGGCAATTGACAATCGGCAATCAAGAGACCCACCCGCTACCGCGTGGTGGTACTGACCTCATCTTACAAGGTAGTGGTAATACGACCACATCTTACCGGGTAGTAGGTCCGGTTAGACGCACCGGTACAGTAATCCGACGACCGTTTCTCAGTATCTGTAGCTGCACCGTATCACCAACCTGATGCTTGTCGAGTAAGCGGTAAAGATCATCCGTGTTGGCAATTTTTTCGCCGTCCATGCCCAGGATAATATCGCCGATTGCAAAGTCACCATTCTCAGTTTGTGTGACGCCACGCAGACCCGCATTAGCCGCGGCCTGTCCGGGCGCAACTTGCAGGATGATTACGCCGTCTGCCACGGGAAGATCAAGTTGACTCTTCAGCGGCTGCACGTCGCGCGTGCCGATTCCCAGTTTCGGCCGAAGCACTTGACCAGACTTCAATAATTGCGGAACGATGCGCTTCGCGATATTCACCGGAACGGCAAATCCGACACCTGCGGAAGCGCCGGATGGTGAAAGGATCTGTGAATTGATTCCTATCATGCGACCGTGCGAGTCGAGCAAAGGACCGCCCGAGTTTCCCGGATTGATGGAGGCGTCTGTTTGAATCGCGCCCTCGATGGGTCGCCCATTTCGAGCTCGTATTGGACGTTGCAAGCCACTGATGACGCCGGTGGTAAGAGTCCGATCAAGTCCAAAGGGATTGCCAATCGCCAGCACCTTTTGACCAACCTCAAGCTTCTCCGAGTCACCCAAAGAAATAATCGTCAAAGGCTCCTTGGGTCTTTCAATCAACTTGATTACGGCCAGGTCGGTGTCTGGATCGCCGCCGACCAGCTGGGCCGCGTAGTTCTTCTGTCCACCGAAACTGACGGCAAGTTTCGTGGCGCCCTCGATGACGTGATAATTCGTCAGGATGTTTCCTTCCTGGTCAATCACTGAACCGGAACCCGATCCCTCCTGCGGCTCGACGAACCCGAAGAAGTCGCGCGCGTAAGAAGTCGAATGGACGTTTACGACGCCGGGTGAAAACGTCCGATAGACCTCGATGTTGTTTTGTTCATCGGTGGCGATCGTCGGGTCGGTAAGACCCGCGGGAGGCGTAGAACTGCTGAAGGCGGAGCTCGACGGCTGTACCCGATTTGCCAGGCGATCTACGACGGCGATCGCGCCGGCGGCAAAAAGCGCCGAAACCAACGCAACGGCTAAAACTTGACGTGCTGAAAGTCTATACATGGCTTATTTCTCGCTTGTTATTAAGTTAATAAAACGCTCCCTTATGAGATGCCCCGGGATGCACCATAGTTGCGCGTCCTGACCGGGTCTCGCGTTCGAACCGCATGACAAACCCAAATTTAGAACTGTGCGGGCTCGTATGCAACCGCAAAAGTTAACCCTACGCTTAAAACGTGTCAGGCGTTCTAAGGGTTTCTTTTTGGAGCCCAAATCCCGGGGGCCTGGTATCAAATACTCACGCCGATACCATGGATCGCGCGGCCTGCACAAAAAGGCCGCGGTGTCATCGGGTGTCACACTAGGGAGCAATGCAGTGTTCAGTCGTGGGTCGACAAATACAGAACCGGGAGCGGTAGCGACCGGGTCGAACACTCAACTGGCTTGGTCTTGCTACACTTTTTACGCCGTTCGGAGTTTGACGTTGAGTCCTTGACCCGGTCGCTACCGCTCCCGGTTCTGAATTTGTCGACTCACTGAAAGACGTTCCCTTACCGCTTCCGGCTTCGCGCGATGCCTATCCACTTTTTGCGCAAAGTGGATCTGGTCCGTAAGACAACTAAATGATGGATCTTGGAAGAATCGATTTAGGAAAGCGAAGCGACGACTGCGTGGGGCAAACCAACAAAGTAGGCGAGCACGGTGGCCGGAGCTTGCCAGCCCAGAGCCGAGAAGCCGGTTACCGCATGCACGACCATTAGCGCGAGATAGACTCCCAGCACTATTTTCATTCCGCGTCGAGCGATGGGGATTTCCGCAAAGCGATAGAGGATATAAGCCGAGAGACCGCCGATCAGGAGTTTGACTGAAAGAAACGAGGCCTCGCTGTGGTTCAGCAGGCTGGCCATGATGCTGTTTCCCTCGGTAGCAATATTCAATCGCAGCCAGAGAATTGTGAGCTGCGCATCCAGCCAATTCATTGCGAACAAGAGAAGGGCTTTCGAAAGTGCTCCCACGTTGCTCCTTAAGAAACGTTGTTAAACTTCTGCCCTCTTTAACGCCAGAACCTCCGAAGCCGATGGCTTGGAGGTCCTGTCGTTTACGGGAGGAACGAGACTCGTACCGTTGTACTAGCAAGATACTCGCAATGAGTTTCCTGTTCCCGAAATCCCCGGAACGACTTGGCGTCGTTAGTCAACTTTTTTGTGTCGAACTTGTGGGGCATAGTATAGACGCAGTCAGGGGCAAGCAAAAGTAGAATGATCTTGCTGCATATCTTTGTGAATGCGCCGTGACCTCTTTGTCCCTGTGCCGATTTACTTGGCGCAAACTAACAGTTTGCTTTACGCAGGAAATGCCCACTTCGATAGCCGAAACGATATTGCAAGGCGCGCAACGGTTGCGAAAGGCTCGCGTGCC
>Ga0070697_100001185_pt1 | contig 19747 bp, 13 predicted proteins | sample KBSK1501metaG_FD_65475 | JGI IMG/M metagenome (GOLD analysis project Ga0070697, IMG submission 65475) | Corn, switchgrass and miscanthus rhizosphere microbial communities from Kellogg Biological Station, Michigan, USA - KBS K1-50-1 metaG | ecosystem: Host-associated > Plants > Roots >... | reverse complement strand
AGCGAGGACCGCTACTTCTGGAAGGCGATCGACGAGATCATCAACATCGGCCGCGAAGCGAGGCTGCCGGTGCAGGTCTCGCACACCAAACTCGCGATGCGCAGCAGCTGGGGGCAGGGCGATCGTCTGCTCGCCCGCCTGGACGAGGCGCGCGCCTCGGGCGTCGACATCACCGCCGACATGTATCCCTATCTCTACTGGGAGTCGACCCTGACCGTGCTCTTCCCCGAGCGCGATTTCGAGGACCGCGAGGCGGCCGCGCTCGTGCTGCGGGAGATCGCGGCCCCCGAAGGTCTCCTGATGACCCAGTTCGACCCGGAGCCGTCGTACGTCGGCAAGACGGTCGCCCAGATCGCCGCCCTGCGCGGCAGCGATCCGGTCACGACGCTCATCGACATGATCCGGCTGTCCGAGACGGCGCGCGCCGCGACCGGCGAGGACGTCGAGAGCGTCATCGGCACCAGCATGCAGGAGCCGGATGTCGAGCGGCTGATGACCTGGCGCTGGATGAACTTCTGCACCGACGGATACCTGGAGGGGGCGCATCCGCGCGGTTTCGGCAGCTATCCGCGCATCCTCGGTCATTACGTGCGCGAGCGCAAGGTCATCACCCTCGAGGACGCCGTGCGCAAGGCGTCCGGTCTCGCCGCCGCCAACATGGGGTTCGCGGACCGCGGTGTGATCCAGCCCGGCCGCCGCGCCGATCTCGTGTTGTTCGACCCGGAGACCGTCCAGGACCGCTCCACGCCCACCGAGCCGCACCTTCTTTCGGCGGGCATCCGCAAGGTCTGGGTGAACGGCGTGCTGGTCTATGCGGACGGACGGGCCACCGGGGCCCATCCCGGCCAGGTGCTGCGCCGGTCGGCTCAGCGGTGATCGTGCCGATGGTGCAGGTCCGGCACGTGCGGGTGGGCATGCGTCATGGGGGGATGATGGTGCGGATGGGCGTGCCGCGCGCCCGGCGCCGTCTCCGGCCCATGATCGTGCCGGTGGTGCTCGTCGTGCACGTGGGCGTGATCGTGATCCATCTCCGCATGCTCGTGCGCGTGATCATGGCTTTCCCGCAGCAGCAGCGCCAGACCCCCGGCCATCGAGACCATCGCCGCCAGGTCCGCGCCGCGCAGCCGATCGCCCAGGATCGGAACGGCCGCGAGCGCCCCGATGAACGGCGCCGTGGCGAAATACGCGGCGACGCGCGCGGCCCCCAGCGCACGCAGCGCCAGGAAGAACAGCACGATGCTCACACCGTACGACACCGAGCCGAGGAGAAGACCCCAGAGGATGACCGGGGCCGCGGGGAGCCTCTCACCGGCAAGCAGGGCCAGGACGAGCAGGACGGACCCGCCCGTGAGCCCCTTCAGGCAACCCAGCGCCACCGGGTCGCGCAGCGACAGACGCTGATTGAGGTTCGTGTCGATCGCCCAGAACAGGCAGGCGAGGGCGACGGCCCCGATACCCGTCCATTCGGCTCCCATCTCCCCCGAGCGGTAGCCGACGATCGCCTCTCCCAGGAGAATCAGAAGGGCGGCGCCCGCCTGGCGCCAGCCCAGGTGCTCGCGGAACCAGAGCACGGCGAACAGGATCGTCAGGGGCGGCTCGAGGTTCAGCAGGAGCGAACCGGTGACGGCCGAGATGCGCTGGAGCCCGAGCATCATGAGCGAGGGTCCGAGAATCGCGCCGCACAGGATGGCCGCTGCGACGAGGGGTGCGTCGGCCGCCTTGAGCCCGGCCTCACGACGTCCGCGATCGACGCGCGCCGACGGTCGCGCGCGACCGGCGAGCAGACCGAGCCCGGCGCCGAGGTACAGGATCGCCGCGAGCATCAGCGGACCGCATTCCGACAGCAACAGCTTGGAGATCGGGGCGCTCGCACCGAACAGCACGGCCGCGCCGAGCGCCATCGCCGCTCCGCGCGCCTGTATCGGCTCGATACGCAACGGGTTGCTCATTCGCGCACTCTCATCACGCCGGTCCGGCCGCGCACGCGTCGTCCGCTCCATGACGACCGGCCGCCGGCACGGTCTTCCGGAGACACGCCATGACATTGTCGCCGACGCGATCCGCTCCACGGGTGCTGTGCCTGCTGTTATTCTGTCTCATCCGGGTCACGGCCAGCGCCGCCATGACGTCCCCGATCGCCATCTCCGTCGATGCGACCGAGGCGCCGCGCAGGATCTTCCACGCACGCCTCACCATCCCCGCCGCGCCGGGACCGCTGACGCTCCTCTATCCCAAGTGGATTCCGGGCGAGCACGGCCCGAGCGGTCCAATCGTCGACCTGGCCGGTCTCAAGCTGAGCGCGGGTGGCACGACGATCCCCTGGCATCGCGACACCGTCGACATGTTCACGTTTCATTGCGAGGTCCCACAGGGGTCCCAGTCGATCGAGGTGGCGCTCGACTTCATGACCCCCGTCGCCGCCGAGGGCTTCAGCGCAGGCGCCTCGGCGACATCGCAGCTGGCGGTCATCTCCTGGAACCAGATGCTCCTCTATCCGGCCGGGCCTTCCTCCGACGACCTGACCTACACGGCGACCCTCAAGATGCCACCCGGATGGAGGCACGGCGGCGCCCTGCCGGTCGCCTCGGAGGACGGGCAGACCGTCCGGTACAAGCCGGTGTCTCTCACCACGCTCGTCGACTCGCCGGTCCTGACCGGAGCCTACTTCCGCAAGGTTCCGCTCGGCCCGCGAACGAAGCCGGCGGTCGAGATCGACCTCGCCGCCGACTCCGCCGCGGCTCTCGAGATGACCCCCGAACAGCAGGCGGCGTACGGCCGGCTGGTCGACGAGACGCTGGCGCTCTTCGGCGCCACGCATTACCGGGAATACCACTTCCTCTACACCCTCAGCGACTACACGGCGCATTTCGGCCTGGAGCACCACGAGTCGAGCGACGATCGGGTCCCGGAGCGCACGCTGATCGACGAGGACCACCGCCGCATGCGCAGCCACCTGCTGCCCCACGAATACGTCCATTCGTGGAACGGCAAGTACCGGCGCCCCGCCGACCTGGCGACCCCTGATTATCAGAAGCCGATGCAGAGCGACCTCCTCTGGGTGTACGAGGGGCTGACCAATTACCTGGGGTACATCCTGACGGCGCGCAGCGGTCTCGAAACGCCCGAGATGTTCCGGCAGGAAGTGGCGCGCATCGCCTCCCGGCTCTCCCTCCGCCCCGGACGCGAGTGGCGCCCGCTGGTGGACACGGCGGTGAGCGCGCAGATCCTGTATGACGCGCCCGCCGGCTGGTCCTCCTGGAGAAGGGGGGTCGACTTCTACGACGAAGGGGTGCTGATCTGGCTGGAGGCCGATGTCCTGATCCGGCAGCGGACGAAGGGGCAGAAGTCGCTCGATGATTTCTGCCGTCAGTTCCACGGCGGAGCCAGCGGGCCACCCGATCTGAAGACCTACACGGCCGAGGACGTCTACGCCGCCCTCGGCCAGGTTGCACCGTACGACTGGAAAGGGTTCTTCGAGGCGCGCGTCTACACCGTCGCCCCGCGCGCGCCGCTCGGCGGGATCGAAGGGGGAGGCTGGCGCCTGGCCTACAGCCCCGCCCGCACCGACCACATCGCGTCGCTGGAGAAGGCGAACAAGATCATCGACGCCAGCGCCTCGATCGGTCTCGACCTCAAGAAGGAGGACGGTTCCGGGCCCGCCCTGATCCTCGACGCCCTGCCGGGCCTGCCGGCGGCCGCCGCCGGTATCGGCCCCGGAATGAAGCTCGTCGCCGTCGATGGGCGGCGCTTCTCGTCCGAGATCCTGCGCCAATCGCTCCGGGCGACCCGGGACAGGGGAGAGGCGCTCGATCTGCTCGTGGAGAACGCCGAATACTTCCACACCTACCGCCTCGATTACCACGATGGAGAGAAGTACCCGGTTCTGGAGCGTGATACCGGCCGGCCGGACCTTCTCGGGGAGATCATCAAGCCGCGGGCCGGGCGGCCCGCGGCGGGACGGTAAAGGAACGTGGCGGCTACTTTTTCGGCTTCGCCGTCTTGGAGGCGGATTTCGCCGGCGCCCGCTTGGGATGACGCTCGGGAGCGGCCACGTCGCTACGCTCCAGACGGACCATGCTGCTCATGAACTTCCGCCTGCCACCCTGGTCGAACTCGATCGTGGTGTGGAGTGGATTGATTTCGGTAATCGTTCCGGGACCGTAGTCCTCGTGCTGGATTCGCTCGTTCACTGAGAACGCGTTCGGATTTTTCGCCACCGGGGCCCTCCTCGACCCTAATAGGATACCATCTTGGGGCATTTTTCCGTTAGGAGCCCTCCGGTATTTCCCCGCCTTGCGATTATTCTTCGCCGGTGATTCCCGGCCGTCCATCTTGCGAAATATGTTGACAACTCCCGACATGGGAGTAAAAGGAAGTTCAAACCCGAGAACCAGCCGGATTATGGCATCGACGGGGGTGCTGTGGCCTGGACGCCCGAAGGGGGCGGATCGGTTGCTCAGGGGAACTCGCCAGAGGGGCGCAGCCGTTCGTTCAGGACGGGCGCACCGGCTGAGGAGCCTGTGAACCACGTGTCCACCCTGCGACGGCCGTTGTCCTTGAGACTGATCGCCTGCGTCGCCGCGCTGCTCGCGCTGGTCTTCGTGGTGCGTCTGGTCGTCGCGGCGGGCACGATCACCATCTATGTCAATGCGACCAGCACCTGCACCACGGGGTGCGGTACACAGGCGTCGCCTTACCCGAACATCCAGCCCGCCATCGTGGACGGCAACAACCGCATCATCTCGGGAGCGGTCAGCGGCGCCACCGTCCAGGTGGCGGCCGGCCGCTACGCCGAAAGGATCTTCATCTACCCGAACATCCACGTCATTTGCGCCGATCCGTCGACGACGACGATCGACGCCGCCGGTTTCGGTCGGTCCGCCGTCATCTTCGCCAGCGGCGGAACCGGCAGGGCCCGCACCGATTTCTCGATCGAGCACTGCACGATCACGGGGGGCATGGGCGAGAACCAGTCGGGTATCTCGCGCGTTTCGGGTGGCGGCGTGTTCGTGTTCGGCGACGCCGTCGTCAGCGGCAACGTGATCACCGGCAACATCATGTCGGGCTCGCAGCCGAACTGGGTCGGGGGAGGCGTGTACGTCGGCTACGGCAACCCGGTGATCATTGGCAACACCATCAGCCGGAACATCGTCAATCCTCCGCCGCTCGGCGGCGCCAGCCAATCCCTGGCGGTGGGCGCCGGCATCCACGTCGAGGGCGACGGCATCGGCGTGGTGACCACCCGCACCCGGGTCGAAGCCAACACTATCGTCGACAACGTCGCACAGGGGGAGATCGGCAAGGGGGGCGGTATCCGCGTCGATGGCGCCTTCGGCACCATCGTCACGCGCAACATCATCATCGGCAATCGTTCCTCCTACGGCGGCGGGGGGATCATGCTCTACGGCACCATCAACGTCGCCGACAACCTGGTGTACGGCAATTCCTCCCTGATGTTCGGGGGCGGCATCAACATCTACCAGGCCGACACCCGGATCACCAACAACACCATCGTCGGCAACACACTCAGTCTGGCCACCAAGCCGTCGGGTTACGCCTACGCCAACTATGGCGGCGGCGTGTGCGTGGACGCTCTCTTCTCACAGACCAGCAGCCCGTCGGTCTACGTGACGAACAACCTCGTGGTCGGCAACACCGTCACCGCCGCGGGCACGTCCGGCGGTCTGCACAGCCATATCACCAATCCGATCATCAGCTACACCGATCTGTGGACCAATCTCGACCTGCCCTCGACGGTCGACGACGTCGGCGGGGACTTCACCGAGGCCCAGGTCATCGGGTTGCGGAACAACATCTCCCAGGACCCACGCTTCGTGCATGCGCCGCTGTTCGCCGACGTGACGATCGCCACCGGAACGACGACCACCGTGTCCGTCCTGATGGCGTCGCGTTATCAGGTCAACCAGGTGCTGGAGTACAACAACGACGGCGTGGCCCGCACGATCACCGCGGTCAACACCACCACGAACGTCCTGACCTTCACACCGGCCCTGGCGACCGCGTCGCAGGCGTTCAAGCTCCTCGCCAACTGGGATACTTCGACCAACGTCGCCGAGGACTTCCATCTGCAGGCCAATTCTCCGGCCATCGAGGCCGGGACGAATACACCCGCGCCGGGGGCGACGGTGTCGGCGATCGATCTGGACGGGAAGCCGAGGGTGCAGGACGCCAACAGCGACGGCACCGCGACGGTCGACCTGGGGGCCTACGAGTTCCCCGAGCCCGACACCGACCTCGACGGCGTGCCGAACGGCTCGGACTGCGCACCTTTCACCTTCTCGATCCAGACACCGCCCGGACCGGTGGGACCATCCCTGAACGTCGCTTTCGGGTCGCCCACCTCATTGAGCTGGGCGAAAATCAGGCAGGCGAACGTCTACAACGTGTACCGGGGGATCGTGAACATCAACTCGCGGATTGTCTACAACCACACCTGTCTGGAGGGCGCCTCGACCGACCTGCTGTCCCAGGACGGCACCAACCCGCCGGTGGGCAACCTTTACTACTATCTCGTGGACGGCGTGAATTCCTGCGCCGAGGGGTGCCTGGGGCTGGTGGCTCCGCCGGGAGCGTGCGAGATCCCGGCCGCGTCGCCGACCTGCCCGGCATCGAGCACCGATACCGACAGTGACACGGTGAAAGACATCGACGACAACTGCCCGCTCGTGGCCAACGCCAATCAGTCGGACACCGACGGCGACGGTGCGGGCGACGCGTGTGACAACTGTCCCGGCATCGCCAACCCCGACCAGCTCGACAGGGATCGCAACGGCGTCGGCGATCTCTGCCAGGACAGCGACCACGACGGCTACGTGTTCACCGTGGACTGCAACGATCAGAACGCGGCCGTGCATCCCGGCGCGCCCGAGATCTGCAACGGCATCGACGACAACTGCGACGGCCAGACGGACGAAGGACTGAACACCACCACGACGTGCGGCATCGGCGGCTGTTCGCGCACCGTCTTCGACTGCCTGAACGGGACGCCTCAGACCTGCACGCCCGGCGGGCCGTCCGCCGAAGTCTGCAACGGCATCGACGACGATTGTGACGGCTCCGTGGACAACGGTCTGCCGCCCGTCACCTGCGGAGTCGGCGCGTGCAGCCGCAGCGTCACCGCCTGCGTCGGTGGCACGCCTCAGACCTGCACGCCCGGGACGCCGTCCCCGGAGGTGTGCAACAACATCGACGATGACTGCAACGGTCTCGTCGATGATGTCGGAGACACCGACGGCGACGGTCTCAACAACTGCGTCGATCCCGACGACGACAACGACGGGGTGTCCGATGGGTTGGACTGCGCTCCGCTGATCAACAGCGTGAGCGCATCGCCCGGGGAGGTCGGATTCACCGTGAGACATGTCGACGGCGCGCCGCCCGGAGTCTTCGTCTTCGTGCCGATCTCGCAGGCCAACGTGTTCAACGTGTATCGCGGCACAGCGAGCGGCCCGCCCTCGTTCCTGACGAATTTGAGCTGCCTGTTGCCCGAAATCACGACCTACGGCTTCACGGACAACGCGTCGCCGCCGGTCGGCAGCACGTTCTACTACCTGATCGCCGGGACCAACCGTTGCGGGGAGGGGACCGTCGGCTTCACGTCCGCCGGCCAGCCTCGCCCCATCGCCACCCTCTGCGTACCGCAGCGTCTCGACACCGACGGCGACACGGCGCTCGACATCGACGACAACTGCCCGCGCCTCTCGAATCCGCCCTACCAGGTGGACCAGGATCTGGACGGGCGGGGCGACGTGTGCGACAACTGCCCGGCCACACCGAATCCGGGACAGGAAGACACCGACGCGAACGGCGTGGGCGACGCCTGCCAGACTCCGTAGACCGCGCACCGCCGCGAGGCGCGGGGCACGCACCCGCCGGGCACGGGTCCGGCTCGCTTCGCGAGCCTCCCCTCTGCTTCGCCTCGCGCCTACCCACGCGCTGGGGATCGCGCGGTGGGGCCCTCGGCGCGAGGTCGAAGAAGGCCCAGCGGGTGCGTGCCCCGCGCCTCGCTTCAGTCCGTTCCATCAAAGATCACAACCGCATGACCACTCGTCCGGCTCGCTCCGTACGGGACTCCCATCTCCTCACCGTCGCAAATGGTGGCCCGGGCAGCGGATGTATCGGTATGCGCGCGGGCGGTTGAGCGGGGCGGCCGAGGTGCTGGGGAGCAGGGCCCGCGGCCGCGCGCTCCGGAACGATCGCTTTACGCTGGCGGGGACGCGAGGGCGCGCTTGAAGACGAGGGCGGTCGCGTCGCTGCGCCAGAGGGTCCACTCGGCGCTCGTCCGCATCGCCTCGGCGAGAGGGGCCTCGGGCGGCAGGATCGCCACGCTCACGCCGGATTTCCGAAGCGCCTCCGACCAGCCCGGGCGCCCCAGGTAGATGCCGGAGTACCGCTCGAAGAAAGCGTCGCCGTACATGTCCCACCGGCCGTCCACGAACACCCTGGCTTGAGGCCACTCCAGGAGAAGGTAGCCGCCCCAGATATCGGGCGTGAAGACCGGGCCGTCCGGGGCAGGGCCGTCATCGATCAGCGCCGCGACGGCGCTCACCGGAAACTGGCGGGAGTCGAATCCGGCGAGCGGCAGCCGGCCGGCCAGCGCCAGGACGCAGATCGCGGCGAGAACGAGCGCCAGCGCGCCCCCGCCACCGCGCCGTTCGCGCCGGCGCAGCGTCTCGAGCAGGGCCTGTGTCCCTGCGTCCGACCGCGATCGCGCCAGCCGTGAGAAGCCTCCCGCGATCACCAGCGCCCCGAAGATCACCATCACCTCCACGTGTCGGATCGAGACGAACGCCATCACCGTCGTGACGCCCAGGGCCAGGAGGGTGCCCGGGAGGATCGAGGAGGTCTCGTCCGGCCGACGGTCCGGACCGGCGACGAGCCGTCCGGCGGAGACCGCGGCGCCCGCGATGGCTGCGACGGCCAGGGCCAGGAACACCACGAGCGCGACCCCCGCACGATCGTCGAGCGCCGCCGGCTCGAACTCGGTCGTCACGCTCAAGGCAGGCCCCCGGTGCGCGAAGAAGGTGACGAGGTGCCACGGCAGCCGCCATCCCCAGGGATTGACGAGCACGCAGGCGACGCAGCCGAGGAGCGTCGCTGCGAGCGACGGCAGAAGCCGGCGGGCGAGGTCCGCCTCGGGACGTCGAGCGGCGCCCGGCCGCAGCGCGGTCACGACGGCGCCCGCGGTGTAGCAGGCCAGCACGACGAAGGCGACCAGGAATCCGCCGTGCACGTTGGCCCACACGAGGGCGAGGGGCGGCAACCCGAGGAGCGCCCGGCGCGGCCAGCGCCCGCTCAGAACCTGCTCCAGCACGACGGTCCAGATGACGAGGAACAGCACGGTCAGGAGATGCGGACGCGCCAGCCAGTGGGACGACGCGGTCGCCGCGGCCCCCACCACGGCCCCGAACGCCACCAGGACGTCGTCGCCGCGCCCCACGAGGAAGCGGAACAGGATGACATGAGCCGCGACAATGGTCAGCGTGGACGCCGCCAGCAGCCCGCCCCAGCCCGCGACGCGGTACGCCAGCGCCGAGGCGATGTCCGCGAGCCACTCGTGAGCGAACCACGACGCGCCCGCGCGCGTGCCGGAAAACGGATCGGTGAGGGGAATCCGCCGGTGCTCGAGGATCCACCGCCCGGTGGCAATGTGGGTTCCCGCGTCCGCGTCGCCGAACAGACGGTGGGCGCCCACCACGACGACGAGAAACGCCAGGAAGATCCCCAGCAGATCGGTGAAGCCGGGGCGGAGGAGGTCGCGCATGCCTGCGGAGCGCGACGGGGTCACCGGCGCCGCGGAACGCCTGCCGCCGGGTCCGTCCCCGCCGCCGTCGCCGCTCAAGGGGACATCGTCTCCAGGAGCCGCAGGAGATCCTCGGGGGGCTCGATGAAATTGATGCCCATCCCGACGCGCCCGGTGAGGACCCACTGATACGAGCCCTCGCGCGCCCACACCACTTCTCCGCGCACGTGGAAGATGTGGGCCGGAAACTTCAGCTCGATGTCGAGGACCGTGCCCGGGGGGAACACGTGGGCGGCGCGTACCATGACACCGGTTCGGGACACGTTGCCGGAGAAGCCGACGTAGCGCGTATCGCCGACTCCGTAATGCACCTCGACACGCTTGCGCGCCCGCTTGTTCTTCTGCTTTCCCTTCGGCATTCGACGCCCGGGGCGGTTCGTCCACGGAACGAGTGCGTTCCGTCGCGAATCGTATCACACGGTGCGCGGGCGGAACGGGAACGCGCCGATGCGGACCGACCGACGCTCGAACGCGTCAGTACAGCGCCGATTGCTGGTAGTAGCCGGGGCCGACCCGCATGAGGTGCGTCATCGCCGCCGGCAGGGCGTGGTACAGGAGGGTCGAGGCGGTCACGTGCACGAGGGCGAGGACGAACAGGTTCGGGCAGCGGCGGAACAGCGCACAGAAACAATAGCCGGCGCCGAAGGTGACGACCGTCAGGAGCGGGTTCGGGAGGTGCAGTGCGCCGAAGATCACGGCGCAAACGGCGTCGTGCGCCGCGGCCTGCGGCAGGAGGGCCCGAAGCCGGCGGCCGATGACGCACTGGAGTCCGTATTGCTGGAACAGCGCCCAGGGATACCCCCCGAGCAGCGACAGCGTGATGTGCCGCGCCGTCACGTGGCTGCCCCCTCCGAGGCTCATTCCTACCGCGAGCGTCAGCAACAGCGCCGGCGCGAAGACCACGGCCGATTCGCGCAGCGCCCGGGGAAACGTGTCGAGACGAATGCCCAGGTCGGCCGCGGTATCGCCGTGCCGCCGGTTGGACAGCAGGGTGAAGGCCATGAAGAGGGCGAGCCCGTGCCCGGCATACGCCTGCGTGCGCGGCTCGATGACCCAGATGTAGACGAACAGGAACGTCACGACCAGGACAAGGTCGGCCGCTTCCGCGAGCACCCGGCGATCGAGTCTCAGCGACGCCGCGGTCGGCGGTCGGTCGACCACCCCGTCGGCCCGGGTCCTCATCTCAACCCTTCAGGAAGATCGACCAGGTGATGTCGACCAGCGCGTGCGTCAGGGCGGACGCGGAGATCCGGCGGGTGCGCTGGTAGACCCAGCCGTAGGCGATCCCGGCCAGCGTCGCCAGGGCGAAGTAGCGCCAGTCGGGCGCGTTCGGCCCGTTGTTCAGATGCGCCGCGCCGAAGACCAGAGAGGCGACGCCGAGCGCCAGACGCGGTCTCTTGAACCAGTTCTCGAGGATCCCCTGGACCATTCCCCGGAACAGGATCTCCTCCGGGAGCGCCGTGAACATGTAGGTGACCGCCGCACCCGCCAGGACGGAGACGACACCCGTGGCGCGGAAGCCGACGGACAGAAATCCGGTTGCCAGTCCGAGCGGAATGCCCAGGGCGGCGAACGCCGCGAACGCTCCTGCGGCCGCGGTCACGTCCGGAGACCGGAGCCTCATGCGGAGCCCGGAGCCGTCGAATCGCCGGACCACCAGCATGAGATACAGCAGGAGATCCATCGCCAGCGGCGCGACCAGCAGATAACCCGATCCGCCCGGGGGCCAGGGGAACGAAGCGCGGAACTCCCGCAGCTCGACCGGCAGCCAGATCGCCGACACGACCAGCGCGTCGCCGATGGCGCGCCAGCGCCCGATCGGCATCAGCATGGCCAGTCCGGTGGGCACCAGCACGAAGAGGACGAGACGCGCGACCCCGACGGGGGTCGCGTTGCCCGGGATGGACCAGTAGATGGAGAAGGGCGCGAGCGTCAGGGCGGCGAGCCCCAGCGAGCGCGACGGCCGGCCATCGACCCATCGTCGCAGACCCATGACCCGGTGCTCCGACAGGAGAATCGGCAGCGGCAGGAGGACGAGCGCGAGGGTGGCCAGCGACAGGACCAGGGCATTCGATTCGGCGACGGTGAACCCGGTCTCCCTCGCGACGACCAGGACCGCCCCCAGCACGAGCCCCAGCCCGGCGAAGACGACGGCGAGAGTGCGGAGACTTACGGAAATGTAAGGGCCGCCGGGGACGGCCAGCGTGCTCCTGGCCGGTGGCTCGTGGTGGTCGGGGGACATTCTCCCGTTGAACTCCTCTGAAACGCTTGACCCCTGCGCTTTCTATACGCCCACTGGGCGCCCGGCGCAAGGATCAATATAGCGCTTCAGAGGACGTCTTTCAGCCGTTCGCGCGAAATGTTGGCGCCGCACAGGACGACGACGGCATGGTGCCCCGCGGCTCGACCGCCGTCCTTGAGAAAACCGGCGACCGCCACGCCCGCCGCGCCCTCGATCAGCGTGTGGTGACGGTCGATGATCAGTCGCATCGCCTCGCCGATCTCCGCCTCGCTCACCAGAACATAGCGGTCGACATACCGCCGGCACAGATCGAGGGTGATGGCTCCGGGCTCGACGGCCCCGGCGGTGCCATCGGACAGAGTGGCCTTCGAGTCCATCTCGAGGACCCGGCCCGCCGGCACCGAGTGGTGCATGACGGCCGAGTTCTCCGGGGAGCACGCCACGACATCGACCCGGTGTCCGATCGATTTGAGATAGCCGGCGATCCCGGTGACGAGTCCTCCCCCGCCGAGCGCCACGTACAGGGTGTCGATGGCCTCCACCTGCCGGTCGATCTCCACCCCGATCGTCCCCTGACCCGCGATGACGTCCGGGTCGTTGTAGGGCGAGATGTAGACCCGCCCGTTCTCCTCCGCGTACCGGCGCGCATGAAGCTCCGTGACCCCGGAATCGGTGGCGTGCGTCCGCACCTCCGCGCCGAGCGCGCGGATGTTCGCCACCTTGGCCGGCGAGGCGTTCTCCGGCACGAAAATCACGCCCTGAAGCCCCAGCGCCCTCAGACCGTACGCCACTGCCGCGCCGTGGTTCCCCGACGAGGCGGTCACGACGCCTCTCTCCCTCTGCCGCGCAGAGAGCGACAGCAGCTTGTTCATCGCCCCGCGCAGCTTGAACGAGCCGGTGATCTGGAGGTGCTCCATCTTGAGGACGACACGTCCGCCGCCGGGCCGTCGCAGCGCGGGGGATTCCTCGATCGGTGTCTCGCGCGCGTAGGAACGGATGCGCTTCTCGGCGGCCGCGACCTCCGATTTCATGTCCATGGCACGTTCCGACATGGTGATAGTCTACCCGACGACCGGCGTGCGGGCGGCGGTCGGAAGCGGCCGGAGGCGGATGCCACACTCCATCGATCAAGCGGGACCGGCGCGCAGCAGCCTGCTGTCCTATGTCGACGACCTGCCCCGCTTCCACGAGCGTGAGGCGTATCTCTGGAGGGAGGGCGTGCGCTGGCGGCGGCGCACCTACGCCGAGGTCCACCGCCGGATCCTCGGCTGCGCCGCGACGCTCGCGACGGCGGGGCTGCAGCCGGACGAGCCCGTTCTGATCCAGGGGCCGGAAAGCGCCGACTGGGTCGAGGCCCTGTTCGGCACGCTCCGCGCCGGCGGAGTGGTGGTCCCCCTCGACGCCGGGACGCCGGACGATCTGCGCGCCCGTATCGCGCGGGCCATCGGCGCCCGGTTCCTGATCGCGCCACGACGTGTCGCCCCGCCCGAAGGTGTCCGGCGGATCGATCTCGGGTCGTGGACGAACGCCCCGCTGTCGCCGCGCCTTCCCGTCCTCCCGGGCGCCGACAGCCGCGCCGAAGTGATCTTCACCTCCGGAACGACCGGGGATCCGAAGGGCGTCATCCTGACTCATCGCAACCTGCTCTCCGACTTCTCCCCGTTCGAGCGCGGCTATCGCCGCCGGGAAGGCCTGGTCCGTGCGGCCGGCCGCCTGCGCTTCCTGTCCACGCTGCCGTTGTCCCACATGTTCGGCCAGGCGATCAGCGTCTTTCTGCCGCTCACCATGGGGCTCACGGTCGTCTTCGTCCCCGCCCGGCCGGCCGAGGTCATCGAGGCGGCCCGGCGTTTCAAGGCCTGGGGCCTGTTCACAGTACCGCGTCTGCTCGATCTGTTGGGCGCGGAGCTCCGGCGCGCTCTCGCGGACACCGGATCGCTCGAGAGCTTCGACCGACGCCAGCGGCGTCTGGCGGCCTGGCCGTTCTATCTGCAAGCGCCGGTGTTCTGGCGCGTGCAGCGGATGCTCGGTTGGCGGTTCCGGCTGATCGTCTCGGGCGGTGCGGCGCTCCCCGAGGCCGTCGACGCGTTCTTCCGCCGCAGCGGCTATCTGGTGGTGCAGGGATACGGCCTGACCGAGACCGCACCGATCGTGTCGGTGTCGAACCCGTTCGACCGTCGCGCCGGCAACGTCGGCCGGCCCTTGTCGACGCAGGAGGTCAGGCTCGGGCCGGGCGACGAGGTCCTGGTGCGCGGACCCAACGTCACGCCCGGCTATTTCGGGACGGGACCCAGGTCGATCGAGGACGGATGGCTCAGGACCGGCGATATCGGCGAGATGGACGACCGTGGCCGTTTACGGATCCGCGGCCGGCTGAAGGAGGTCATCGTCACGCCCGAAGGAGAGAATGTCTACCCCGACGACGTCGAGGCGGCGTTCGACGGCCTGCCCGGCGTGCGCGGGGTCTGCGTCATCGGGCTGCCCCTCGAGCGCGGCGAACGGGTGCACGCCGCGCTCCTCATGGAAACGGGCGCCGACCCTCTCGAGGCAGTGCGCAGGGCCAACGAGCGTCTTCTGCCCAGGCAGCGCGTCCGCGGTCACACCGCCTGGCCCGATGAGGACTTCCCGCGCGGACCGACCGGGAAGATCCGCAAGGCGCTGGTGCGGGAGCGCGCGATCGTCCTCGAGCGTGACGGCGCCACAGTCACCGGGGCGCCCGCGGCTTCCGAGGTGCGGAGGCTGGTCGCCACGCTCGCCAGGGTGCGCCCGGACACCATCCGGGGCACGACCCGGCTTGTCGAAGGGCTCGGCTTCGCCAGCCTCGATCTGGTCGAGCTCGCCGCCGCCTTCGAGGAGGAGTTCGGCGTGGTCCTCGCGGAGGAGCGTCTCGGCGAGACGACCGTCGGCGACCTCGAGCGGCTCGTTCGCGCGACGGGCGCCGACCGGGCGATGACGGCGCCGGCTCCGGCCGCCTCGGAGGGGCCGGCCGCCCCGGCGACCTCGCGGGCGGGCCCTCCCCGGCGCGCGGAAACCTCCCGGCTCCACCGGGGCTCGCTCCGAATGCCCCGCTGGACCGCCTTTCTGGCGGTCCGCTTCGCGCGGCGGTTGATCGAAGAGCTGGTCCTGGTTCCATTCGTCCGCCTGCACGCGCGTCCCGTCATCGCCGGTCTGGAGCATCTTCGGGAGGCGGAACCGCCGTTCCTGTTCGTGTGCAACCATCGCAGTTTCATGGACACATGGGTCCTCAAGGCGGGGCTGCCACGCCTTCTGCGAGGGCGGGTTGCGCCCGCCATGACGACCCGCTATCACCGGGTCTTCTTCGGCGAGACGGACGGAGGCCGGGGCCGCTATCTGAAGGAATGGGCGCAGGTCCGCCTGATCCAGTTCTTCTTCGACGCCTGGCCCCTGCCGGAAACCGCCGGCTTTCGCCAGAGTCTCGCCTATTCCGGCGAGCTGATGGATCGGGGTCTGTCGCTTCTCGTCTTTCCGGAAGGACGACACGTCCCGCCCCCGGGCATCGAACCGTTCCGGAAGGGGATCGGGATCTTCGCCCGCGAGCTGCGCGCCGCGATCGTCCCCGCCCGGATCGAGGGGACCGATTACGTGCTGCCGAACGGTCGTTACTGGCCACGCGTCGGCCGGACTCGACTGGTGCTCGGACCCCCCTTCCGTGTGGACCCCGACGCCGAGGCCGGCGAGGTGACGCGGCAGATCGAGGAGGCCGTGCGCCGTTTGTCCTCTCGATAGGACCTCGAGCGTCCGCCAATGGACACACTTGGTCCTCCGCCGGACTGCGACCCGCGTCGTCTCGGAGGGATCGCTCGGTGGGCGATCGGCATGGATTCTGCTAGTCTGCTTGCGGTTCCACGAAAACTCCAGGGAGGCTTTCAACTCACACGAAGGAGGTATCATGAAGCAGCCGATATTGTTCGGTCACTTGAAAAAGCGTCGAGCAGCATGGCCAGTCGGTCTGCTGATGCTCGCGCTGCTTCTGCCCGCCATGGTCGTCACCCTGGGGACAGTCGCGTGTGCTCAGAAGGATCAGCTCGGATTCTCGAAGCCGGCCCCCGCCACGCCCGAAGAGCTGCTGACCGAGCTCAAGGAGCACCAGCAGAAAATCGATCAGGCGACGGACGCCGTCATGAAGCGGATCGACGAGTTCAACGCGTCCCGCAAGCCGGGCGAGCGCACCATCCAGTTCGGCGAGATCTTCACGCAGGACTTCACCGATGCCCAGCGCGACATCCTGAACCAGATGATCACGCAGGAGAAGGACGTCTCCTACAAATCGCTCCTCGAGAAGATCGTGACCGACCGCGACTCGATCCAGACGCTGCAGGAGAAGGTGATGCACCTGGAGCAGGCGCTGCCCGACAAGTTCGTCGTCGCCAAGAAGGGCGACCGGCAGCGTGATCTGGCGATGAACTACCTGGTGAACGAGGCGCAGGTCGAGCCGGCGAAGGCGAAGCAGCTCCTGGCCGAGGCGGACGGCACCGACGAGCTGGTCCCCGGCAACAAGGTCTGGTTCGCCTACGACCAGAAGCAGGACACGTTCCGGACCTACGTGACGCGCGGCGAGGCGAACCAGACGCCGCTGGTTCTGCGGCGGGCGATGCAGCACAAGCTCGTCGCCGAGCGGGACGAGGCGGCCAGCGCAAGGGACGCGGCCCAGGCCGAGGTCAGCCGGCTCGAGCAGGTGAAGTCAGGTCTCGAGTCCGACATCTCCACGCTGCAGCTCAACAAGGAGTCGCTCGAGGCGAGCGTGGCGCGGCTCTCCGGCGATCTGTCGTTCCGGCAGAACAGCCTCTTCTATCACGCCGCCAACGTGCGCGATCTGAAGGAGCAGGGCGTCCTGACCACGGTGCTGAAGCGCGTCCAGGACGTCAAGCCGGTCAATTTCGACACGGCGCTCGATCTCAGGCAGAACACCACCATCACGCTCGATCCCCAGACCTTCGGACTCGAGCGGATCGGGCGGGTCCGCGTCCTGCCCTCCATCTTCCAGGAGGGGCGTGACTTCAAAGTCGAGACGTCGGAAGGCTCGGGCGCGGCCCGGGTCACGATCCTCGACCCCGAGCTGTTCAAGGGCAAGGAGGTCCTGCTCGCCGTCGGCGGGTAATCCAAGCCCTGCACGAATGAGGCGGTCGCGGGTGGCGCCAGAGCACCCCCACAACCCCCGCTCCCGCTGTTCGCGGCCGCCTCCTCCACCCCCTCGCCCCGGTCCATCGCGCCGCCGGTTCTGATTCACGACCAGGTCCTTTCCGGACTATGATCGGCCCCCTTCGAGGGGGTCCGATGGCCCGCCAAGCCGGCACGCCAGCCTAGGACATGATGGTCGCATTTGCACGCGATCTCTGGCGCAAGTATCGCGACGACCATGTCTCCATCCTGGTCTCGAGCCTGGCCTATTACACCTTCTTCTCCTTCTTCCCGATGCTCCTGCTCCTCGCCTCTCTGATCGGATTCGTCTACGGCATGGGCGAGGAGTACGCGCGCCTCCCCCGCCAGCTCCTGGGTCTCCTGCCGTTCAGCTCCGAGTACATGACCAACGCCCTCGACCGGATCATCCACGCCCGGCGCAGTCTCGGGCTCCTCGGCTCGGTCCTTCTGATCTGGAGCGCCACCGCCGCCTTCGACAACCTGCAGCAGATCCTGAACCGGATTCACCGCGCCCCGACCATGCGTCCGCTGTGGCGGAGACGCCTGCTCGGGCTGCTGCTCGGTCTGATTCTCCTGCTGTTCATTCCCCTGTCGATCGGTCTCGGGGCCCTGCGCCCGATGCTCGCCCACGCCCTTACGCGCAACGCCTCCGTTCCGTCGTCGTGGACCGCGACGCTCGTGGTGCTCGGATCGCGCGCGCTCGGCGTCGTCTTCAATTTCGTCCTTCTGATGACCCTGTATCGTTTCGGTCCGTCGGTCCGGCGCCAGTATGCGCAGATCTGGCCGGGTGCCGCGGCCGGGGCGGTGCTCTGGGAGGCCTCGAAAGCCCTGTTCGGCATCTACGTCCGCTCCCTCTCGTCGTACAAGATGCTGTACGGCTCCGTCGGCTCGGTCATCGCCGTCCTGCTCTGGCTCTACGTCTCCGGGACCATCTTCGCCCTGGGCGCCGAGATCAATTTCGTCCTCGATGCGCGGCGCGGGCGCCGGAAGGCCTGACCGCCGGAAACATTTTCGTGCTCGCCCCGGATGTCGGGGCCACCGGCTTGACAGCCCGCATTCCGGTCTCAATCTTCTTGATCAGCAGGAAGTCCCGGGGCGAATTGGCTGCGGATGGGAGGTCACGACATCATGCGCGCCGCGCGTATTCTCGTGGTCGATGACGAGGAAGCCAACCGAAAACTCCTACGCGAGATCCTCGAGCCCCAGGGGTACGTGCTACGGGAGGCGGCCGACGGCGAGGAGGCCCTGGCCGCTCTCCGGGAGAGCGCGCCGGATCTCGTCCTCCTGGATCTCGTCATGCCGAAGCGTGACGGCTACAGCGTCTGCCGGGAGATCAAGAACGACCCCCGCACGCGTCTCGTGCCTGTGATCATCCTGACGACGCTCGATCAGATGCAGGACAAGCTGAAGGCGGTCGATCTGGGGGCCGACGATTTCCTGAACAAGCCGTTCCACACGATCGAGCTCACCACCCGCATCCGCTCGCTCCTCGCGCTGAAACATTTCACCGACGAGTTCGAGCACGCCTCCGGCGTGCTGCAGAGCATCGCGCTCGTCGTCGAGGGCCGTGACCGTTACACCGGCGACCACTGCAGGCGTCTTGGCCAGTACGCCGTGCGCATCGGAAAGACCCTCGGCCTGGGTCAGGAGGATCTCGAGACCCTCTGGCTGGGTGGCATCTTCCACGACCTGGGGAAGATCGCCGTCTCCGACGTCGTGCTGAACAAGCCCGCGCCGCTCTCGGCGGAGGAGTTCGCCCTGATGAAGACCCATCCGACGGTCGGGGCGAACCTGTGCAGGTCGATGCGCACGATGGAGCGGGTCGTGCCGTTGATCCGGCACCACCATGAGAAGTTGGACGGGTCCGGGTATCCGGATGGTCTCGCCGGGAAGCAGATTCCTCTCCTGGTGCGGATCATCACCGCCGTCGACGTCTACGACGCCCTGGCGACGGCGCGACCGTACCGCCGCGCCCTGCCCCACGAGACCTGCATGAGGATCATGCGCGAGGAGGTCTCCAAGGGATGGTGGGACCGGGACATCGTCCAGCTGGTCGACCGCATTCCGACGGCGACGGAGCTGGTCCCGGAGTTTTCCCTGCGCGTCTGATCGGTCCCGCCGGCCTCACCCGCACCCCCGTCGCTCATCCCGCCCGCCTTACCAACTCCCGCCGGATTCCACTGCACCGCGCGATACACTTTCCAGACGCGAACGGGGACTACGGCCGCCGCGGAGCGGATGCCACGCGCGGCTTCCTGACGAGTTGAAACCCGACTGCATGCGACGCCCCGGATACGCGCAGGAGATGTGTGCTTCACGGCGACGCACACCAACCGGTGGATGCGCGGAGGTCACGATGAGAAGCGGAGTCCTACGTCTGTCGAAAGCGGCTTTACTTGCGGCTGTGCCTTTGATCATCTCCCTGGCGAATGCGCCGTATGCGTCCGCTTCTTCACAGTACACTGCCCGTTACAGCACGGCGGGATCGGTCGCCGAAGCGCAGGGCGGTCTCGTGAATCTCGGCT
>Ga0070697_100001184_pt1 | contig 19752 bp, 11 predicted proteins | sample KBSK1501metaG_FD_65475 | JGI IMG/M metagenome (GOLD analysis project Ga0070697, IMG submission 65475) | Corn, switchgrass and miscanthus rhizosphere microbial communities from Kellogg Biological Station, Michigan, USA - KBS K1-50-1 metaG | ecosystem: Host-associated > Plants > Roots >... | reverse complement strand
AGGTGGTCCTGGATCTCCGCCGCCTTCTGCAGCTCCTGCTCCATCCGCTCCGCGGCGACCACGTGCTCGAACAGCCGGGCGTTCTCGATCTTCACCGCCGCCACGTTGGCCAGGTTCGCGAGCAGCTTGAGGTTCTCCTGCGTGAACAGCCCGGCCCGGTGGCGGTTGTCCACGTAGATCAGCCCGATGACGTCCCGGTTGTTCCACAGCGGCACGCACATCACCGAGCGAAGCTGCTGGACCTCCACGCTGTGCCCCATGCGGAAGCGATCGTCGAGCAGGGCGTCGCTGGTCAGGATCGATTCCTTGCTCCGCAGGACACGGTCGGCGATGGTCCGGCTGATCGAGATGGTCGCGCCGGCCTCGTCCGGAGGGACGCGAATCACCTGCGGCACGAGGCGGTCCCCCTCGGTCAGCATCAGAAGACCGCGCTCGAACGGCACCGCCCGCCGCGCCAGGTCCATGATCGTGTCGAGGATCTCGGCCAGGGGGCGGTGGAACACGAGCTGCTCGTTCGCCTCCTGGAGGATCCCCGCCACGGCGGCGACCGTGGCGCGCAGCGGCGGCGGGGTCGCTTCGAGCAGCATCGGGATGTCCCGCAGATCGGGCGTCCGGAGGTCGGAGGCGGGGAGGAAGGTCGTGCCGGCGCCGCCCAGGAGCGGACGGTCGCTGAACTCCACGCTGCTTGGCGCGGATCCGTTGACGATCAGGACGGTCGAGCCGAGCCGGACCCGGTCGCCCGAGCGCAGGAGCGTCGGCTCGGCGATCCGCCGATCGTTGACGAACGTGCCGTTCTTGCCCCCCGCATCGAGGACGTACAGCCCGTCGGAGCGGCGGACGACGGTCGCGTGGCTGCGCGACACGTTGAGGTCCTGGAGGACGAGATCGCTTCCCGACGCGCGACCGATGCGCAGCGTCGGCGTGTCGATGTCGCGCCGGGCGCTCGTCCCTTCCGGGGTGATGACGGTCAGGAAATCCATCGTCGGACCCGCCGCCCGTACGGGCCCGGCGGGCCGGCCGGTCCGCCCGGGCCCTATTTGATCGAGATGATGACCTCATGCACCGTGCCGTCGTCGAGGTGTACCCGGATCTTGTACATGGAGTTCGACGTCAGCAACGACGCGTTGAGATTATAGATGTATTGGTTCGAGTCGGGGTCGAACCGGAACAGATTCCCGGTGTTCGCCCCGCCGACCGAGCTGACGTCGAGCACGACGTCCCCGCCGGCGCCGCTCTTGACGAACAGGACCTCGATCGTCGCCACCGCGTTGGTGATGAACCGTCCCGCGCAGTCCGTCAGCTGGAACTTCACCGGAATCGCGCCGCGCTTCTTGAGGAAGGCGGCCGAGCCGTCCGGTTTGATCGGCGGCAGGAAGCCGGAGAAGGTGTACAGCTCGTCGACGCGGCCGTCGCAGTCGTCGTCGACGCCGTTGCAGGCGATCTCCGGGACGGGAAACACGGTCTGCTGGCAGGTCAGCGGCAGCGTCGCGCAGGACGTGATGCCCTGGCGGCACGCCCCGGACAGCCCCGGCACGGGGCACTCGATGCCCGACGGGTTGCCCTCGTCAACCTGACCGTCGCAATTGTCGTCCAGACCGTTGCACACCTCGCTCGCGCGCGGGTTGATGCCGGCGATCTGGTCGTTGCAGTCGACGTCCGCCGTGCTGGCGGCGCACAGGCTGAATCCGTCCCCGTCGGCGTCCGGACCGCTGGAGCCCGACGGCAGGGAAGCGCAGAAGTCGAGGCGGGCCGATTCACTCTGGATCGCGCAGGAGACCTTGACGGGGGACCACACCGCGGAGCCACCGATCCGGGTCGGATCGGGCGTGACGGAGGCGATCTGCTCGACAAATTCCGTGATGTCCTTGAACGGCGGGAAGACCGGCTCGCCGCCGACGATCTCCTGGTGCGAATAGAGCATCCTCAGATTGGGGTCGAAGACACCGTCTTTCTTCAGGATCATCTCGGTCCCGCCGCTGATCGGCGTGTCGAGAGTCAGCACCTGGCAGGGGAAAGGGTCGCCGGGGGGCGAGGGGACGTACCCGGGCGGAAAGGCCGGATCGCCGGACCCCGGCAGGTTGGCGCTGCACGCGGAGGTGCCGGGCGGCGTCGGGTTGTCGTTGCTGACGGAGAGGAGAAGACCGGTGTCCTGACAGATGACGAAGCTCTGGACCGGCCCCGGGCCGACGGCGCGGAAATCGGCCGACACCACGCAGATGTTGCCGCCACCATCGGTCGCGATGACACGGCCCCGTCCGGCGAGGGCCGGGTCGGTCTGGGTCACGCGGAAGGAGACGGAGCCAGCGCCGGGGTCGAACGCCGGGACGGTCAGGCTCAGGTTGCTCGCGCCCTCCTCCAGCGACACGCTCTGGATGCCCGACTGGAACTCGCCGGCGTCGGTGGCCGTGCCGTCGATGCCGAGGACGCCGCATTCCGTCTCCGGGTGCGCGCTGCAGACCGGTGGATCGATGTCCTCGGCGGGAGCGACGGCGAAGCGGAGGTCATCGATGCCGTACTCCTCGAACGCGCCTCCTTCGAACCCGGAGATGATGCTCGCCTCGACGACCGGCCGATCGGAGATCGCCCCGAAGAAGACAGGCGTCAGCTCGCTCCGGCTCGTGTTCGACAGCGAGAAGGTCTGGCTCGATTCGTCGTTGAAATCGAGACGCACCGACGCCGGCGTCGCCGCCGGGTTGTACGCGGTCAGGTAGAAGGCGAACGCCGAAATCGAAGGGGAGAAGTCCAGGCGCATGACCTGGGTGATCTCGCTGGTCACGCCGGGGACGGAGCCGCCGACCAGCATGTTCGGCGCGCTGGAGGCCGCGTCGCTGGCGTCGATCTGGATCGCCAGATACCCCTCGGTCGAGGCGTTGGGGGAGGAGAAGACGACGCCTCCCACCTGATTCGTGATCGTCGTTCCCGGCTCGAAGTGGTCGAAGTCCTCGAGGGTCGCCTCCGTGGTCCCCAGCGCCGCGAGGAACGAGTCCAGGTCCGTGTAGGTGGTGACGGCGGCCATGGCGCTCGACGGTGTCGCGAGCGCGAGAATCACGATGCAGAGGGGAACGATTCGAACCAGTTGTGATGTTGCGCGAATCAATGGTCTGCTCCTTAGGTTGCGTAAAGCGCACGTCCGGCGCGGGTTATTTCGTCTATGCGCCTCCAAATATCCACTTTGTGGAGGTTTTGTCAACAGAATTTCGCAGCCGGATTCTCAGGGAGCCAGCAGCGATCGCAGCCGTTCCACGTCCTGACCGCGGTTCGCATTCTGAAACGCCGCCTCCGCGTCCTTTCCGAACGCGACCGATTCCGGTCGTCCCAGGAAGAAGCGCAGATCGGCCGCGGAGAGACCCTGGCGCATCGCGTCGAGGTACGCCAGGGCGGCGCCGAACTGATCGGCCGCGGAGGCCGCCTGATGCTGGGCCAGGAGCGCGCCGCCCTTCAGACCGCACGCCTGGAACAGGAGATCCCGCAAGCGCATCGGGCCGCCGTCCGAGAGCACCTCCTCGGCGTGCCGGCGGGCGTCCGAGGCGCGGGCCGCGGTCAGGTGGATCCGCGCCAGCGCAAGGTGGGCCGCCACTCCGAGGGGGGCGAGACCGGCCTCCGTCGACTTGGCGGCGATGGCCTCGAGATCGCGCACCGAGCCGGACGCGCTCGCCGCCTGCAGGCGGGCGAACAGGATGAGCCGCAGATCACCCGCTTCGCTCGCCCGGGCGACCGCCTCCTTGGCGACCGGCGCCGCCTGCCCGGCCTGCCCGCGCTGGAGCAGGAGCGCGGCACGGTTCGCGAGGGCTTCCGCCAGCAGCGGAACGTTCTTCGTCTCCCGGGCCAGCTTGAGCCCTTCACCGAAGGCCGCCTCGGCGCCCTCGAAGTCTCCCAGCTTCCGGCGCACGCTGCCCTGGTAGATCAGGCAGGTCGCGACGAACGTCTTGCCCTCGACCTCCTGCGCCAGCTTGCGGGCGTCCTCGAGGAGCGCCAGCGCCTGCGCGTAATCGCCCTGATCCTCGTGGATGTTCGACAGGTTCGCGGACAGGACGAGGATCTCGGCCTTGTTGCCCGCGCCCTTGGCGAGGCCCAGCCCCTCGTTGTCGTAACGGATCGCCTCCTCGTACCGTCCCTGCAGCTGCTCGACCAGGCCGATGTCGATGAGCGAGCGGACGATCTCCGTCTTGTCGCCGATTTCGCGACGCTTGGAGAGAGCCTCCTTGAGGAAGACGTGAGCCTCCTCGTAGTGACCGAGCACGCTGTTGATGTAGCCGACGTTGGCGAGAGTGCGGGAGAGGATGGCCGGGTCGTCTATTTCCCGGGCGACCTTCAGGCTCTTCCTGTAGGCCTCGAGCGCGCTCTCGGGGCGGCCGACGTTCTGGTAGATGTCTCCCAAGTTTGAGTACCCGACGGCGAGTCCTTCGCGATCCCCGATCTCGCGATTGATCGCCAGGGCGTCATCGGCGTATTTGATCGCCTCGCTCGGGCGACCAAGGTCGCGGTAGATCATCGCCAGGTTGTGAAGAACGACGGCGACACCGCGCTTGTCGTCGATCTTCTGTCGAATCTCGAGAGCGGCCTGATAGTTCTTCAGCGCCTCCTCCGGCCTGCCGATGAGATAGCGGTACGTGTTCCCCAGGCCGTTGAAGACGGTCGCCCGGCCCTCGTCGTTGCCCATCTCCGTGTTCAGGTCGAGAGCCTTGGTGAAGTTGTTCAGGGCCTCGCCGCCTTGACCGAGCTTGTGGTTCACGCGGCCCAGGACGTAATAGGCGTTCGGGTGCTTCGGGTCGAGGGCGATGACGCGCGCCAGGGACTTCAGGGCGGCCTGAAGATCTCCCGCCTCCTCCTGGGCCGTGGCCAGATCGAGATAGGCCTCGGCGCTGTTCGGGGCCACATCACAGAGCTCCTGGTACGCCTTGAGCGCCGCGTCGGTGTTCCCGGACAGTCGGGCCTGCACCGCACGGATGCGCGCGCCTTCGTAGGTCGAGGTGGTTCCGAGCCCCGCGATCGCCTTGTTCGCCTCGGCGACCGCCTTGTCGGAGTATCCGAGGCGGTCGTAGGTCTCGGCGAGAACGGCCCGGGCCACGTGGAACTGCGGATCCTTCTCCAGGGCGCCCTCGAGACGCTTCGCGGCCTCCTGATCCTTGCCGGTCCGCGACAGAGCCAGGCCCTCGCCGTACAGGGACAGCGCCTCGACCGAGCCCGTGGACAGCTCGGTGGCGCCGCGCCGCCGCTCGAGGAGCCCGCCCTCCACGCCGAGCCGGCTCCGGACCTGCCGGGTCAGATCGTCGACCATCGTGAAGATCGCGCGATCCCCCGCGCCCTCGACCTGGAGGGAGATGGCGTCGGAGGAGCCGGCCGCGGCGAGGCCCGAGGACGACGAGATCCCGGCGGGCTGCAGGCTGGCTTCGATACGGAGCCGATCGACCACCCGGACCAGCCGGCCCGCCAGGACGTTCTCTGCGCCGAGGAGCCCGGCGACACGTCGCATGGTGTCGGACGACGGCACCACGTTGTCCGGGAGCTTGAGCGCCGCCAGGACCTCCTGCGCGCGGTCCTCGCCGACCAGACGCAGCCTCTTGGCTTCGATCATCTCCGAGCGGATCAGGCTGGGCAGCCCGGCGCGCACCCAGTCGTAGCGCGGGTCGCCGGTGGCGTTCTGGAACCCCAGCACGACCAGGGAGGTCCGCGGCGCCACCGGGGCGGACGGACCCCGGAGGGCCCACGGGATGCGCAGGGGCGTGAGCGTGGCGATCGCGATCAGGGCGAGCGCCGCCGCGGGCACGAGGTAGCGGGGCCGCGCGAGCCTGCGCCAGGAGCGCGACGCGCGCTGGCGCTCCAGATCGCGCAGGAGATCCCGGGCGTTCTGGTAGCGATCGTCCGGGCTGCGCTGCAGCGCCCGCCCCACGATCGCCGAGAGCCAGGCCGGCAGCTCCGGGCGGGCCCGGCGCATCGACGGGGCGTCTTCGTGCAGCCGCTTCATCATCACGGACAGCGCGTTGCTGGCGCGGAAGGGGAGAGCGCCCGTGAACATCTCGTACAGCATGACGCCGAACGAGTAGATGTCGCCGCGGTGGTCCGGAGTCTCGCCACGGGCCTGCTCGGGTGACATGTAATCCACCGTTCCGAGGATGGTGCCGGTCTCCGTCATGGTGCCTCCCTCGGCCAGGGAGCGGGAGATTCCGAAGTCGGCGATGTAGGCGGTGTCGTCCTCGCCGATCAGGACGTTCTGCGGCTTGAGGTCGCGGTGCACGATGCCGGCGTCGTGCGCCGCCTGGAGCGCCTCGCCGATCTGCCGGGCCAGGGCCAGCCCCCGGTCGAGCGGCAGCGGTCCGCCCTTCTCCAGGAGGGTCTTGAGGTTCGGCCCCTCGACGTAGCTCATCGAGAGGAACCGGATGTCGCCCGCCTCGCCGAGATCGTGGATGCGGAGGACGTTCTTGTGGGTGACCTGGCTGGCGAGCACGATCTCGCGCTTGAAGCGCTCGATGATCTCCGGGCGCGACGCCATCTCGGGGCGGATCACCTTGAGCGCGACCAGACGGCCGAGCTCGAGGTCCTTCGCCTTGTACACCGTCCCCATGCCGCCTTCGCCGAGGACCTCGAGGATGTCGTAGCGCTTTCCGAGCAGGGTGCCGGGCGCGAGACGCGCGGCGGAGTCGTCAGCGTGCGGTCGGGTCGTGCCCCGGGGGCCCGCGCCTCTGGTCAGGGTGCGGTCGTCGACGCCGCCGGTGCGGCGGCTGTTGGTCCCGAAGCCGGTCACGGTGCGATCCGAGCCGGCGAGATCGGCGCCGCAGGCGGAGCACGCCGTGGAGCCGTCCGGAACAGTTTGACCGCAGCGGGTGCACGTCATCGAGGCAGCCCATCGTAGGCGTCGCAGCCGACACGGTCAAGGGACGCCAGACCGCCACGATTGTAGCCCTCCCTGGTCACGGGTGGAGGGCCGCAACGCGGCGCGGCTCATGCTCGCTCGCGTAGAGGCTTGGGGAGCCGTCTCGCGCGCATGGCGCGGCTCGAAATCGCCGCACCGCGTCGCGGCCCTCCACCTTGCCCAAGGCGATTCCCTTCACGTCGGCAGGGCGGCCTTATCGCGTGATCGCTGCTTCTGGGTTGAGGGCGTTTAACGTCGGCGATTCAAGGAGGGGTCGGGCAGGGGCTGTTGTTCGGGATCGGATGCGCGGGGTCGCTGTCGAGCCTCCCCTCGCCGCAGGGGTTCTCGCCGTCCGTCACGTAATAGAAGACGGTGTTGAGGGGCGGGTTGGCGGTATCGAGGGACACGAGGTCGCCGTTGAGCTGGGCGTCGGCGCTCTCGAGGCAGACCTGGTCGAACACATTGCCGGGCAGCCGGTGGCCGAGATACTCGGTGATCGTGCCGCGGTACGAGTTGTGGAATTTCGATCCGGGCGCGGCGGTCCAGGTGAAGGTGTCCTGGTCCGTGAACCCCAGATTGGAGGCGAGCCCCGGCGGCGCGTTCGTCGGGTCGGCGGGGGCGCAGTCGACGATGTCGTGGAGGCCGTCCATGTCGTGGTCGAGCGCGATCGGCGGCGCGAAGCGGATCCCCTGCTGGTTCACACGGCCGGTCGTGAACAGGAGCGTTCCGACCCCCGTCGTCTTGTCGATGCGCAGGAGGCCCCCGTCGGCGGGTGTCATGTCGGCCGTGACCCCGCCCCGCAGCGCGACACCGTACAGCGTCCCGTCCGGCGCGAAATCCATTCCGGCCAGGACCACGCTGCCGGAGATCGGCCCGCCGACCAGCGTCTTCACCGCGGTCGCCGGGTTCACCGTGTAAAGCGACGAGGTGGCGACGTAGAGAGTCCCCGCCGAATCGAACGCCATGGCGCGCGCGTTGGTGAGTCCCAGGCTGCCGATGGTCGAGAGAGTCAGCCCGTTCGCGGGGTTGATCGTGATCAGCCGGCTGGTTCCGGCGGCGTCGACGGAGATGCCGTACAGGACGCCGGTCGACGGATGGAAATCGATCGCGGTCACCGCCAGCCAGCCGGTGTCGCCGAGGAGCGAGCCGCGTCCGGGGAGACCGAGCGTCGCCATGCTGATCAGATCGCCGTCGAAGCCGATCGACAGGTTCGGGTTGTACTGCGTGGCCCCGAACAGCGTCCCCGCGGCGTCGAACGCCAGGTCCCCCAGCTCGTGGAAGCCGGGGTCGCCGATCTGCGTTGTGCGGCCCGTCGTGACGCTCTCCAGCGCCAGCCGGGATCTCTCGTCGGCGATCCACGCCGTCGTGTCCGGCTCGATGAGACAGGACGTGGAGCAGCCGTCACCGCCCGCGAGGTTGCCGTCGTCGCATTCCTCCTTGTTGGTCGGCTGGACGACGCCGTCGCCGCACACCTCCCGCCGGCAGGTCTCGGAGCAGCCGTCGCCGCTCCGGATGTTCCCGTCGTCGCATTCCTCGCCCCCGTCCTGCGTCCCGTTGCCGCACAGCGTCGTGGCGCACGCGCCCGAGCAGGAATCGCCGTCGACCGTGTTGCCGTCGTCGCACTGCTCGAAGGCGTCGGTGGTCCCGTTGCCGCAGGTCGCGGTCGCGATGTGGCTGACGTCGACATTGATGTCGTTGCCACGGCCGTCGGCCCAGGACGGGTAGAAGCCGGTGGCCTCGCTGGCGCACTGGATGTAGTCCCCGAAGTTCGGCGTGAAGGTCGCGGGGACGAACCAGGAGGTCGGGACGGTCGTGACGCGGAAGTTCGGCCCGAACGACTGCCCGCCGTCGGTCGAGCGCGCCGCGTACACGTCCACGGTGTGCATCCCCGCCCAGTTGCGGTAGTCGTACCAGAACGCCTCGACCGTTCCGTCCGCGTTGACGGAGATCCACGGCATCACCTGGTCGTTGCCCGGACGGTCGTCGTTCACGCGCACCGGAGCCGACCAGGTCGCTCCCTGATCGATGGAGCGGGCCACGAAGACGTCGCGTGCCGCCTGCGACGGGACCTCGCGCTCGACCCAGATCACGTACACGCTTCCGCGGGTCGCGGTGGCGGTCGTATCGGCGGCCACCGTGCCGATCTCCAGGGTATCCTCCCGGTTGAAGCCGACCATCGCCGGATAGAACGACGGCGTCATGACGCGCACCACGACCTTGGGATCGAACGTCGCTCCGAAATTGAACGAGCGGCGCAGCTCCAGCTGTGTATTGACGGCGGTGATGTCGTCGATGCCGCGCTCCCAGAGCGTGTAGACCTCGCTGTTCGGGCCGATCGCGACGTAGCCGATCTGCACCGACTCGGTCGGGCTCGACTCGAGGACGAACGGGGCGGTCCAGGTGGTCCCCCCGTCGACCGACTTGATGATCTCGACCTGCAGGGGGCCCGCCAGGTTGATGTTGAAGTTCACGAAGCGCGTGTAGATCATGTACAGCGTGTTGGTGGCGCGATCGCAGGTGAGCCACGGCTTGTCCAGGAAGTCGTTGGTCGACACCGCGGCCTGCTTCGGGAGCGTCCAGATCAGTTTTCCCTGCGGAAAGGTGCCGACGCTGACGGCGAGCGCCGAGTCGGTTGCGTTCGGGAAGTAGATGCTGCCGTAGTAGAAGGTCCCGTTGCCACACGCCGTGACCGACGGGTCACCGACGAGCTCCTGATTGTTGTTGACCGGCAGCCCGCCGTCGTCGGTGTAGGTGATCCCGCCGTCGACCGAGTAGGCCGCGCCGCTTCCGCGGTTGGTATGGTTCGGGTCGAGCTGGTTGTAGCCGACCACCACGCGGCTGCCGAAGACCGCGATCGCCGTCTCGCTCTGCGTGCCGGCGATGCCGCTGTTGGCCTGGACCTCCGGAGAGAGCGCCTGGGCGACCGGCGACGACCCGGTCATCAGGCCGCCCGACGGACCCGCCTCGAGGCTGCCCGGCGCGCTGCCGCCCTTGCGCACCAGCCTGGATCGGACCCGGGCGCGCATCCGAGCCAGGCGTTCGGCGCCGGTTTCCTGTCGCGATGGCGACGGCCGGGGACCCGCACCATGCCCGGGCGCGAACAGGAGGAGACAGGCGGCGGCGACGATCGCCACGCCCGGACGGCGTCTTCGGGATGGTGACGGTCTCGTCCGCAAGCCCGGTCTCCAGATAGACATAGGCAGGCCAGGAAACTACCGCTGCGTTGAGCTTACGTCAAGCGATTACGCTAGGATACGGCCCCCATGCGGCCCCCTGATGCGCTCGCCGGTATTTTTCTCGGCCTGGTTCTCGCCTGGGGGCCGGTCGCCGCCGCGACCAAGCCGCCGCGGACCGGCGGCGAAACCGACGACTATCTGCGCGGCTACGTGGTCTCCTGGATCGAGGAGACCATGCATCGGGGGCCCGATCGTGTCGCGGTGGAGGTCCGGGACGGCGTCGTCACCCTGACCGGGACCCTCGACACGCCGGAGGAGATCGAGCGCGTCGTGCAGGCGGTCGGCGCCTTCCCCGGGGTCGTGCGGGTCGTCAACCGCCTCGAGATCGAGGACGAGGGGCGCCACCGGCGCTGGCGGCCCTGGGCGCAGTGGCCGAGCCCTCGCCTGGGACGCAGGACGGTGCGCTTCCCGGCGGGGGACCTGTTCGCCGCGCCGTTCGCCGACCCGAAACAGCCGCGCTTTCACACCACCTGGCAGCATTGGCACACCGACGCCGGAGAGTTCGATATCGCCTCGGTCGGGTTCGGCGAGGACTTCGGCCTGGTGCGCTGGCCGCGCGGCCACGAGGGGGACGGCTGGCAGGTCGGGATCAGCGGCGCCGTGTTCGCCATCTTCAACCTCGACACCTCCTCGTTCGATCTCCTGAACGCCGACTACATCGTCGGCTTTCCGGTCAGCTACAGGAGCGGGGCCTGGTCGGTCCGCTTGCGCCCGTTCCATCAGTCCTCCCACCTCGGGGACGAGTTCCTGCTCCAGCCCCAGGACGTGCAGCCGGTTCCGCTCGTGACCCGGATCAATCTGAGCTATGAGGCGCTGGAAGGGCTGGTCTCGTACGAGCGCGACGGCGCCCGTGTCTATTTCGGCGGCACGCACATCGCCGCGATCGACCCCTCGAGTCTGGGGCGGAATCGTCTCCAGATCGGCGCCGAGTACCGGGGCAATCCGGTCCACTGGCGCACCTCCCGGCTGATCGTCGGCGTCGACGTCCAGGCGTGGAACGAGACCGGTTGGGACCGCGACACCAGCGTGAAGACCGGTCTGATGTTCCGAAGTCCTTACGGCGACGCCCGCTCCCTCGAAGCCCTGATCGAGTACTACAAGGGCCACGCGCCGCACGGCCAGTTCTTCCAGGTCGAGGTGGAATATCTCGGGCTCGGCATCGCCTACATGTTCTAGGGCGGGGCGCACGAGCAGGCGAACGGGGACGACGGCCGGCCGATCGGCTCGCGCCGCCAGTAGTTTCCAAGCGACAGGTCGCTCCGGGTCCCGAACCGGTAGCGGTAGTGGACGAGACGCAGCGCCTTCGGCCCGCTCGAGGCGAACGGGAAGTCGCTGAACAGCCGGCCGACCGCGGGCGGGTCGCAGCACAGCCGCCGCACCAGGTTGTTGAGGTATTCGTCGTCGCGACGACCCCGGCCGAGGGTCAAAAACGAATAGTGGAACGGCAGCCGCGGATTGTGTAGCCAGGTCATCGGCGGCGCCTGGCCGGGATCGCCCGGCGCGTAGCGCAGGTGGTAGGGCAGCCACTCGACGCCGTCGTTGCTTCCCTGGATCTCGGCCACGATCCTCTCGCGCACCACGCCGGGGAAGAGATGGTAGACATTGACGGTCCGGTAAGGGGCGTAGAGGGAGCGCAGCCATCCGGTGTCCCAGCCGAGGATCGGTCCGCGCCGGAAGTAGCCGAGCCCCTCGAGGATCGACGCGAGCACGATCAAGACGGCCACGAGAAAAAAGCCGCCCGTCGCCACGGCGCGACGCCAGGGCGCCGCACGGGGCGCGGTGACCGCGGCCATCGCGGCCGGATCCGCCGCCGGACCGGCGTCCACGCCCGGACCGGCGTCCCCGAAAGGCGCCGCGGCGACCCGGGGCCGGCGCGCCACCCGGCGGCACAAACTCGACGCTTCGTCCAGAGTGCGGTCGTCGAGCACCATCAGGCTCAACGTCGTGGAGAGAAGATTGAAGAAGCCGTAGTTCGAGGTCAGGCCGATCGAGGCCTGGAACGGGAGGTGGATCACGAAAAACGCCTGCCGGACTCGTCGCGGCAGGAAGATGCAGAGGGACAGCGGCAGCTCGACGAAAAAGGTGAACATGACCGAGGCCTGGTGGAACCAGAGCGGAAACTGCTGCACGAACCAGCCGCCCCAGGACGGCAGGGGCGCGGTCTCGTAGTAATAGGTCATCGCCGACAGATTCAGCCACGTCCCTTCTCCGGCGACGATCTTGGCCAGCCCTGACTCGAACAGCAGCCGGAAGAGCAGCCAGCGGATGAGAAAGACGACGATCGGCGACGGCTCCGGCAGAGGGCGGCGGCGGATGAGATCGATCAGCGTGCCGCGCCCCGGCAGGAAGATCGCCAGGAACGACGTCTCGAGGAGCAGATTGTCCCACTGGTAATAGAAGAAGTCGCGGCCCACCGTGATGCAGGACAGGTACAGGAACCACAGGGCGAGGGTCACGAGCCGGCCGCCGAACCCGAGCAGGAGCAGGACGGACAGGAACGCCCCGGCCCAGGGCACCAGGGTCAGCGCCCGGTCGTCGTGGATCCACAGGAAGAGCGTCGGAAACTCCTGGAAGCGGGTGAGGGCGCCGGTCGTGCCGGGAGGCATCCGCGCCAGGACGTCCGCCCACGGCAACAGGCCGCGGGCCCCCGCGAGATCCCTCAGCTGGACGACGAGCGACAGGAAGGCGGCGAGGAAGACGAGACCGAGTGCGCTCCGGAACAGGACGGTGACGCGTCCCCGGCCCGCCATCGCTCAGTGCCCGGGCCGCAGCTCGTCGTAGATCGTGGCGATTTCGTTCCCGAGCGTCCGGGACCCGGGTTTGATCTCGGGATACTGATCCATCTTGATCGTGCGCACCGCGTCGACCTTCGACATGCCGGTCTCGGCCGCCTTCTGCACCTGCGCGATGAGATCCGACATGAAGCCGCGGAACCGCCGCAGGGTCGCGACGTCGGACGTGGCGCCGTGCCCCGGGATGACCTTGGTGTCCGGCGGGATCCTCGTGAGGACACGGTCGATGTTCGTGACGTAGCCGCGCGCCGATCCCCCGCCCAGGCTGTCGATGAACGGGTACATTCCATTGAAGAACAGATCACCCATGTGCAGGACCTTCTGTTTCGGGAAGTAGACGATCGAATCGCCGTCGGTGTGGCCGGGGGCGACGTGGAAGATATCCACCTCCTCCCCGCCGAGCCAGAGACGCAATTCCCCCTCGTAGGTCAGCCCGGGCGGGGCCGCCGGATTCACCTTGAGCGCCTCGGCGGTCTTGATGAAGAAATCGAGGAGATCGAGGTCCTTCTCGAGCGAGACACGGTAGGGATCGTCCGGATCCTTCAGCCCCATGATCTCGGTCTCGATCTGTTTCTTCCTGTCGGGAAAGGTGCGCCGGACCGTCTCGGGGTACTCGAGAAGGCGCGGCCGGACCGTCTCGTGCGCGATGATCTCGGCGAACTTGATGAACACCGGATTGCCGCCGGTGTGATCGCCGTGATAGTGCGTGTTCACGAGATAGCGGATCGGACGATCGGTGACCGAGCGGATCTGGTCCACGATCCCCTGGGCCACCTCCTCGAATTGGTCGTCCACGACGACGACGCCGGCGTCGGTCACCAGGAATCCGACGTTGCCGCCCGGGCCGTACAGGCAGTAGGCCCGGTCGGTCAGCTTCTCCAGCTTGAACCTGGGGGCCCGCGTCTCCTGCGGCTGCGCCGGGGGCGGGGCGCCGGAGTGGGCCGCAGCCGGGGCGCAGACGACGGCCATGCCCGCGGTCGCGAGCAGAACGATTCGGGTCAGGGGCATTCGCATGGGCCCTCCGGATGAGTCCTGCGTCGAGCCGGCCGACGACTCTAGCACGCCCCCGCGCCCGGCGACCGGTCGAGGTATGATTCGCGCCGAGCCATGAAGCCCAGTCCAGCCCGCAATGACCACTCCGAGGCGACCGAGGCGCTGACCCGCTCCGACCCGGTTCTGGCGCGGCTGATCGAGCGTGTCGGGCCCTGCCGTCTCCGGATCGGCACGCTGCAGAGTCCGTTCCAGGCGCTGACGGAGGCGATCGTCTACCAGCAGCTCACCGGCCGCGCCGCGGCCACCATCCTGGGACGGGTGGTCGCCCTGTACAGGCCCCGACGCTTCCCGCGCCCGGAAGATATCCTGGACGCGAGCGTCCGCCGCCTGCGCGCGGCCGGTCTGTCGCGCGCCAAGGTCGCGGCGCTCAAGGATCTGGCGGCGAGGACGCTCGACGGCACGGTGCCTTCATCGGCGGCGCTCAAGCGAATGGACGAGGAGGAGATCGCCGCCCGTCTGACGTCGATCCGGGGCGTCGGGCGGTGGACCGTCGACATGCTGCTCATCTTCCGTCTCGGTCGTCCCGACATCCTGCCGGTCGGCGACTACGGAATCCGCAAAGGCTTCGCCCGCGCGTTCAGGACACGCGCCCTCCCCACGCCGGCGCAGGTGGCGCGCCGCGGCGAGCGCTGGCGTCCCTATCGCACCGTGGCGAGCTGGTACCTGTGGCGGGCGCTCGAGCCCTCGATCGAGCGCCCGCGCGATCGCTGAGCCGGAAGAAACATCCGGGAGTACCGGGCCGTCAGTTCTTCTTCTGCATCTTCTGCGCCAGCCCGGCGGAGTACTTCTCGTACATCACGTTGTCGAGCATGAAGGCGCCGAACATGTAGTTGGAGTTGTCGAAATGCCAGTCGTTCCCGGCGTCGTTGTAGGCGATCTCGGTCGTCGTCCCCTGCTGGTACGCCTTGTGCAACGGGTCGGCGCCCGGCGGGTTGGTGATCGTGACGGAGCCGCCGAGACCCCCTTCGATCAGATGACCCGAGAACTTGCCGTACTGACCGAGCGTGATGGTGTGCTCCTTGCCCTTGATGGAGCGTGTGATCGGGATGTAGCGGGTCTCCTTGTTGCTCGAGGCGTCCACCGGGAAGACCTGCGACGCGATCGCCAGGAGCGCCTCGCGCTGCTGCGGATTGGCCTTCTCGTCGATGTAGACGTTGCTGAATTTCCAGCTCCCGACCGATTCCATCATGGTCTTGCCTTCCGGGCTCTCGACCATCTGGCCGACCGCCAGGTTGTTCAGGGAGACGTTTCCGTAGATCCCCTTGTCGATGAACAGGAACTGGCCGCCGCCGCAGGTCATGCGCGTCGGCTTCGAGCCGAACCAACAGGGGCAGGCGGCGCTGCAGGAGCAGGCCTCCTCGAGCTGCCCCACCATATGCCAGGACGTCTTGGCGGGCTTGGCCGCCGGCGTATCGGCGGCCCGAACGGCCAGGGCGGCGCCGGCAACGGCGACCAGGCCGAGAGTCAGGAACAGGGTGCTGCGCTTCATCGTTCGCCTCCTCGGGGGTGATGTGCCGGTGAACCCGCGCCTGCATTCCCCGGACCGGCGGCGGGGGAGCGCGGTGTCGAACCCATCGGGACCATTTCATACCACGAAATCGCGCTTTTCGCTCACTCCAGGATCGACTCGTCGTCGATCAGAAGGTACGGCTCGCCGAACGGCTCGCGTCCGTCGCGCGGCGTGAGCCGGATCCCCCAGTCACCGCCGTACACGAGCATGGCGGCACCGGCTCCGGAGTCCTCCACGCGCGCGGCCCGCGCGGCGCAAGGCGTGCCGTTGCCGGCGCTCGACCAGCCATGGATCTCGCACACGATGCTCTCCTCGCCGCCCGGCGAGTAGCGGATGAGCCGGACGGGCCGGGGTGGGGTCGTGGCCTGGAAGCGCTGCGAGCAGCCGTCGGGACAGTTCGGGTTCGGCTCGATGAACAGGTTGACGAAACGCGGCGCACCCATGGCGGCCGTATTATCGTCCGACTGAGTCCGGCGCGACACCGTCACGGGAAATGGCCGCACTGCGTGTAGCCGTGATCCGTGCGCTTCTCGTAAGCGACCTGGAGCTCCTTGACCTCGTCGAGCCACGCATGCGCGAGCGTGTCGAGGGCGGCGGTCAGCGCGTCGCAGGTCGGACGCGGCGCCAGCGCCCTGGCGCGCCGGCGAAACTGCGGCAGGGCGTCCAGGTAGATACGCCGGTGGCCCGCCTCGTGCAGACGCGCGCAGTCGACATAATCCGCCCAGCGCTTCACGAGCCCGGGCGGCGCCCCCGGGTCGGCCGTCCATCGCGGCAGGATCGTGGTGATCTCGGCGGTCAGGTCGAGGGCGCCGACGGAGCAGCCGGGGGCCGACTCCTGGAAGTCGTACGTGTACTCGAAGCGCCACTTGGTCACGGCATCGTGCCGCTCGCCCTCCTCGTTCTCGGGACCGAGGTGGTCGAGCGCCCAGCGCAGCTCAGGGGCGGACGAGCCGGCGATCGGGTAGTCCTCGGCACGGTCCGTGACCGTGTCGCCCCCCTCGCTCCTGCTCCACGGGGCGCAGGCCCACGAGCAGGAGCACAGAACCAGCAGGAGCAGGGACGGGCCGGGGGCCCCCGCCCGCATCAGTCCGGGCCAGCCAGCGGCTCGGGGCCGACGCCCGGGGGATAGCCCACCGCGAGCTTCGAAGTCGACGTCTCCTTGCCGATCTTCAGGGTGAGCACGTAGTCACCGGCCGCGATGAAGTTGCTCTGGCCGGCCTCGCGCGTCTCGGGCGGGTCGATGCGCTGCTCCTTGGCGCGCGTCAGGTCCCAGGTGATGCGGTTGAGCCCTGTCTCGGCGGCCCCCTCGAGCTCCCGCACCGTGACGCCCTTCGCGTCGGCGATCGTGAGCTTGGCGCCCTCGGGCGAGCGCTCCTTCACCCAGTAGTCGACGATCGCGTAGGCGGGGTTCTTCGCGCCGAAACGGTCGTTGCCCCAATTCGCGCTCTTCTCGGTCACGTAGAAGCCGCGGGCCGGCCGCGGCTGGAACAGGACGACCGCCTTCGCCAGGGTGTCCGCGGTCATCTGCTCCAGGGCGGTGATGTCGTCCAGGATGTAGATCGAGCGCCCGTGGGTCGCGGCCACCAGATCGCGGTCGCGCGGGTGGATCTGAATATCGTGTACCTGCACCGGGGGCAGGGTGTCGCCGCGCAGGCTGATCCAGTGCCGGCCGCGATCGAACGTGGCGTACAGGCCGAACTCGGTGCCGGCGAACAGCAGGCTCTCGCTGGAGGGATCCTCGCGGACCACGCGCACCGGACCCCCGTCGGGCAGGTTGCCAGTGAGCGGCCGCCAGCTCGCCCCGAAATCCCGGGTCTCCAGGATGTAGGGATGGTTGTCGCCGGCACGGTGACCGTCGAACGCGGCCAGCGCGGTCCCGGGGTCGAAATGGGACGCCTCGAGACGCGACACGTAGGTCCCCTTGGGGACACCGGTGATCTTCGACGTCACGTTCTGCCAGGTGCGGCCCTCGTCGCGGGTCACCTGGATGTTGCCGTCGTCGGTGCCCGCCCAGATCGTTCCGCGGACACGGGACGATTCGGAGAGGGTCACGATCGTGCCGTGCGTCTCCGCCCCGGAACCGACGGTGATGATCTTCTCCACGTCCCGGTTGGAGAGATCGGGCGAGATGATCTCCCACGCGTCGCCCCGGAGCGTCAATTTGAACAGGTAGTTGCCCCCCAGATACAGGACATCGGGGTCGTGCTTCGACAGGACCACCGGGCTGTTCCAGTTGAACCGGAAGTGCGGCATGCCCTCCTTCGGCTCGGGCCGCAGGATCTTGATCCGGCTCGTGGACCGATCGACGCGGCCCAGGACCCCCTGCTGCGCCTCGGCGTAGACCAGGTGCGCGTCACGCGGGTCGATCTGGACGTAGTAGCCGTCGCCGCCCCACACCGGCTGCCAGTCCCGGTTCGACAGATTCAGTCTCTTCTCGTCGCTCTCGCCGAACGAATCGCTGCCGCGCGACGGGCCACACCACGAGCCGTTGTCCTGGAGCCCGCCGCAGACGGTGTAGGGGAAATCCATCCCCAGACCGATCTCGTAGAACTCGCCCAGCGGCACGTTGTCGATGTACCGCCAGGTCCTGGAGCGATCGCGGCTCTCGTAGATCCCGCCGTCGGTCCCGAGCAGGAGATGATCCGTGTCGGCCGGGTCGACCACCAGGGTGTGCAGGTCGCCGTGCGGGAGCAGGGCGCCGTCGGCGCGGAACGTCCGGCCGCCGTCGTCAGAGACCGCCAGCCCGTAGCCGAGGACGTACACCCGGTCTTCCTCCTTGGGGTCGACCACGATCTTGCTGAAGTAGAAGGAGCGCGGCGTCAGCGGGCTGAGACGCGTGAAATGGGCTCCGCCGTCGGCGCTCTTGAACACGCCACCGGCGCGGCTCTGCCAGTCGTCGATGGCGACGGTACCGGCCTCGTCCGACTCGACGACCGCGAACAGGTGCCCCGGGTTGCCGGCCGACACGGCCAGCCCGATGCGACCGGTCTTCGCCGGCAGACCCTCCACGAGACGCTTGAACGATCGGCCTCCGTCGGCCGACTTGTAGATCCCGCCCTTGTCGCCGAATCCGCCGCTGGTGAACGACCAGGGCGTGCGCCGGCGCGCGTACATCGCCGCGTACACCGTGTCGGGGTTCGCGGGGTCCAGGACGACGTCGATGCAGCCGTGGTTCTCGTCGATCTGCAGGATCGGCTGCCAGGTCTTGCCGCCGTCCGAGGTCTTGTACAGTCCGCGCTCCCGGTTCGCGTCCCAGAGATGCCCCATGACCGCCGCGTAGACCACGTCGGCGTTCTTCGGGTGGATTGCCAGTCGGGGGATGTCCCGCGAGTCGTTGAGAGCGAGGTGGACGAAGCTCTCGCCGCCGTCGGTCGACTTGTAGACCCCGTCACCCCAGGTCGAGGAGTTGCGACCGTTCCCCTCGCCGGTGCCGACGTAGACGACCTTCGGGTCGCTCGGAGCGATCGCCACGCTGCCGATCGACAGGACCGGCTGATCGTCGAACACCGGGCTGAACGTCGTGCCGCCGTTCGCCGTCCTGAACAGACCGCCGGTGCCGGTGCCGACGAAGAACTGGGACGGCTTGCCCGGGACCAGGGTGATCCCGCTGACGCGTCCGCCCATGTTGGCCGGGCCGATCGAGCGCCACGACAAGGGGCGCAGCCACTCCGTCCTCACGGGACCGGCCCCATCCCCGGCCGGAGCGGCCGCCGGCCCTTTCCTGGGCGCGGCGACGGGCGACGGTGTGCCGGGCGCGCTCAGGATCATGCACGCCAGGGTCATCAGGAGTCGGCGAAAGAAGAGGCGGGGACGGACGGGGACGGCGGTGAGCGGCGGCATCGCGAGCCCTCCAGCATCTCGGGTCATGAGAGGCCGCGAAGGATAGGACCGCGGCCGGGGCTGCGTCAACCGGGGGGACGCCGACGTATCACCAGCGTGAGACCGACGTCCGCCGAGTCGCCGGAAGAATCAGCGCTGGATGGGGGGTGGAGGCGGCGGGGTGGAGACGGAGACGAGGCACTGCGGAAGACGCTGCAGGGATTCCAGACCGAAGACGAGACGCTGGCCGTCCTGATAACCGCGCGTGTACCGGTTGGCCCCCTCCCCGCCGAAGGAGGCGGCGAGACGCGGCGGCGCCGGGGCGAGGCTCGCGAAGTCACGGCTCATGAGATCGCCGCACTGACCGAGATCGACGGCGCGCATCGCCTCGATACCGGCGGCGAAGCCCTTCAGGTAGTCCGGATCGCTGCTGACACGGTCGGCGAGCCGAGAGGTCTCTTCACGCGCCTTGTCGATGCGCGCCTCGATCGC
>Ga0070697_100001180_pt1 | contig 19785 bp, 11 predicted proteins | sample KBSK1501metaG_FD_65475 | JGI IMG/M metagenome (GOLD analysis project Ga0070697, IMG submission 65475) | Corn, switchgrass and miscanthus rhizosphere microbial communities from Kellogg Biological Station, Michigan, USA - KBS K1-50-1 metaG | ecosystem: Host-associated > Plants > Roots >... | reverse complement strand
CTCGAGGGCCGCAAGCTTTCAGCCGACCTGACGGTAAACCGCGAGGTCGTGATACCGAAAGGCGTGCCCATTACTCGCGAGATGCTGGAAGGCATCGAAGCCAAGGTGCTGCGAAAAGTGCAGATGGCGTCGTCTCGCGTGGATGTGGGAGCGGAGATCAAGGAATACGAAGATCGCACCGAGCGACAAATCAAGATTCTTTCTGACATCTACGAAGAGAAAATTGCCAAGTTGCGTCAGGGAGATGAACTTGCCCCGGGCGTAATCAAAATGGTCAAGGTCTTCATCGCCATGAAGCGCAAGCTTTCAGTCGGCGACAAGATGGCCGGACGCCATGGAAACAAAGGCGTCATCGCCCGGATTCTGCCGGAAGAGGACATGCCTTACCTGCCCGATGGGACTCCCGTAGAGATCGTGCTCAACCCGCTCGGCGTACCTTCGCGCATGAACGTCGGTCAGATTCTGGAAACACATCTGGGCTGGGCCGCGCGCGTTTTGGGTGTGCACTTCGCAACCCCGGTTTTCGACGGCGCTACCGAAGCCGAGATCAAGCAGAAACTTAAACTGGCCGGCGATCGGGCAACTGAGCTCGGACTACCCGAGATCATCAACGAATCAGGCAAGGCAATTCTTTATGACGGGCTCTCCGGCGATCCTTTTGAGCAGAAGGTAACAGTAGGTTACATCTACATGCTCAAACTTTCGCATCTGGTCGACGACAAGATTCACGCTCGCTCGATTGGGCCATACAGCTTGATCACGCAGCAACCGCTGGGTGGTAAGGCCCAGTTTGGTGGCCAGCGATTTGGAGAGATGGAAGTATGGGCGCTGGAAGCCTACGGCGCAGCCCACATCCTGCAGGAATTGTTGACGGCAAAATCTGACGATGTGGCCGGCAGGTCCAAGATCTACGAAGCTATCGTCAAGGGCGAAGCGGATTTCGATCCGGGTTTGCCGGAGTCGTTCAACGTGTTGGTGCGCGAGCTTCAGTCGCTCTGCCTCGACGTTGAGTTGATTAACAAGAAGGTCGTCGGCAACGGCGATGGAACTGAAGAAGGTGTAGGCGAAGCGCTCATCACCAGCGCTGTTGAAGGATAATTCATTTGGTCTTAGGTCTTTGGACTTAGGTCTTTGTTCGTGGCACCGCACAATGCGGTGATCTCTCAAAGGCCAAAGGCCCAAGACCAAAGCCCATCAAGAGATGTGTTTGGTTAAAGAGGCAACGGAGAAAATCAAGTGTTTCGATTCCAACAAGAGAAGCAGCAATTAGCTCCCGACTTTGAGGCAATTAGAATCTCGCTGGCGTCGCCGGACAAAATCCGGCAATGGTCGCATGGCGAGGTAACGAAGCCGGAGACGATTAACTACCGCACGTTTAAGCCTGAGCGCGACGGACTCTTTTGCGCGCGAATTTTTGGGCCGGTAGCCGATTGGGAATGCCTCTGCGGAAAATACAAACGCATGAAGCATCGCGGCGTGATCTGCGATAAGTGCGGCGTCGAGGTTACGCAGGCAAAGGTGCGCCGCGAACGACTCGGCCATATCGACCTCGCCAGCCCATGCTCTCATGTCTGGTTTTTCAAAGGACTGCCTTCGCGCATTGGCCACTTGCTGGATATTCCGCTGCGCGAACTCGAGAAGGTTCTCTATTTCGAATCCTACATTGTGATCGATCCGGGCGACGTCCCAGGAATCAAAGAGCGCGAGCTGCTTTCGGACGAGCGCTATCGCGAACTCGTGCGCGACCATCCGGCGGCGTTTGTTGCCAAGATGGGCGCCGAAGCAATCAAAGAATTGCTGGGCATGGTCAAGGTCGAGGAACTGGCGACCGAGCTGCGCAAGCGAATGAGGGAAGAGACTTCCCAACAGAAGAAGCTCAAGTACTCCAAGCGGTTGAAGGTAGCCACCAGTTTCCTGAAGTCGGGCAATCGTCCTGAGTGGATGATTCTTGATGTGATTCCGGTAATTCCTCCTGAGCTGCGTCCACTCGTACCGCTGGATGGCGGACGTTTTGCCACCTCGGATCTCAACGATCTTTATCGCCGCGTCATCAATCGCAACAACCGTTTGAAGAAACTGATGGAGCTGCGAGCTCCGGAAGTTATCGTGCGCAATGAAAAACGGATGCTTCAGGAAGCAGTTGATGCGCTTTTCGATAATGGCCGCCGCGGCCGCGTTCTGCGTGGTGTCAATAATCGTCCGCTCAAGTCGTTGAGTGGAACGCTCAAAGGCAAGCAGGGCCGGTTTAGGCAGAACCTGCTGGGCAAACGCGTAGACTATTCGGGCCGTTCGGTGATCGTGGTTGGACCAGAGCTCAAACTCCATCAGTGTGGCTTGCCCAAGAAGATGGCGCTCGAGCTGTTTAAGCCGTTCATTTATAACCAACTCGAAAAGCAGGGCCACGCCGCAACCATCAAACAGGCCCGCGAGATGGTTGAGCGCCAGGAGCCCGTGGTTTGGGACATTCTGGAAGAAGTGATTCGCGAGCATCCGGTACTTTTGAACCGCGCCCCTACTCTGCATCGCCTGGGTATTCAGGCGTTTGAGCCGGTGCTGGTCGAAGGCAAAGCCATCAAGATTCACCCGCTCGTTTGCACTGCATTTAACGCAGACTTCGACGGCGACCAGATGGCCGTGCATATTCCGCTTTCGCCCGAGGCTCAAATCGAAGCGGCTGTGTTGATGCTTTCGAGCAACAACATTCTTAGCCCGGCAAGTGGCCAGCCAATCGCTGTTCCTTCGCAGGATATCGTGCTGGGAATTTACTACCTGACCCGCGACAAGCCGGGCGCGAAAGGTGAGGGTCGAGTTTTCGCATCACTCGAAGAAGTGTTGCTGGCCCTCGATGCCAAAGAAGTTACAACTCAAACGCCGATCAAGCTCCGCATCCAGGGCGATTTAATCGACCTGACGCAGGAACACGATCCGCAGGACATTCTTCGGGCTGCCGTGCAGGAGGATGTGCGTCGCGTCATCGACACTACCGTCGGGCGAGTCATCTTCAATGACTCAATCCCACCGGGGTTGCCGTTTTTCAACGGCACGCTGAAGAAAAAAGGTCTGCAATCGCTGGTGAACTATTCGCACATTCGTCTCGGCCACGAGATGACAGTGAAGATGCTTGACGATTTGAAGAACCTCGGCTTCCTGTATGCAACCAAGGCCGGCATTTCCATTGGCATTGACGATCTGGTGACGCCGGATGCCAAGAAGCCTTTGGTCGATAAAGCGGAAAAAGACGTCATCGCGGTTGAGCAACAGTATCTCGACGGCGTAATCACCAGCGGCGAACGCTACAACAAAGTGATCGCCATCTGGTCGGAGGTTACTGACAAAGTCGCCAAGGAAATGTTCAAGGCGATGGACGAACGCGAGAAGTCCTCAGGCGAACTAAATCCAATTCTGGTCATGAGCGATTCCGGAGCGCGAGGCAGCGCCCAGCAGATTCGCCAGCTGGCAGGTATGCGCGGTTTGATGGCCAAGCCTTCGGGCGAAATCATCGAGACGCCAATCAAGGCAAACTTCCGCGAAGGCCTGGACGTGTTGCAGTACTTCATTTCAACCCACGGCGCTCGCAAAGGTCTGGCCGATACCGCCTTAAAAACCGCTGACTCGGGTTACCTGACCCGGCGACTGGTTGATGTGGCTCAGGACGTGATCATTAGCGAGCCTGACTGCGGCACGCTGCGAGGCATCTCCGCCAGCGCCATCGTTGAAGGCGGCGAGGAGATTGAGTCACTGCGTGATCGAATCGTGGGCCGGATCGCGTTGGAAGATGTTATCGACCCGGTTGAAGGTCGCGTAATTGTCGACTCAAACGCGGAGATTGACGAGGATCTTTCATCGGAGATTCAGCGTTCGGGCGTGCAGCGGGTTCGGATTCGTTCGGTGTTGACCTGCGAATCGCGTCGTGGCTGCTGCATCAAGTGTTACGGCCGCAACCTGGCAACCGGACGGCCGGTTGAAATTGGCGAGGCTGTGGGCGTGATTGCCGCTCAATCCATCGGCGAGCCGGGTACACAGCTCACCATGCGCACGTTCCACATCGGCGGTACGGCGCGCCTGGAAGAGTCTTCGAAGCACGAAGCTCGCCAGGATGGCACAATCAAATACCTTGACCTGCAGACGGTTAAGAGTCGTAAAGGCGAGCGCATCGCCATGAATCGTAACGGCTCGTTGACTATCATCGATGACCGCGGCCGCGAGGCGGCGCGTTATCAGATCGTTTACGGCGCCCACATTCTGGTGGAAGACGGCGCTCGGGTTACGCAGGATCAATTGCTGGCGACATGGGATCCGTTTACTTTCGCCATCCTCACCGAAGTCGCAGGTCACGTTAAGTATCAGGACCTGAAAGAAGGCGTTACCTTTGACGAGGAAGTTGACGAAGTAACAGGTCAGTCGCGGATGGTTGTGAAAGACTCGCCTGACGAGAAGAAACAACCACGTTTGGAAGTTCGCAGCGCCAGTAACAAGATGCTGAAGACTTACCAGATGCCGGTGCGAGCGAACTTGATGGTGGGCGACGGCGAAAATGTAGAGCCGGGCGACATCATTGCGAAGATTCCACGCGAAACCACCAAGACCAAGGACATCACCGGCGGTCTGCCGCGCGTTGTCGAGTTGTTTGAAGCCCGACGCCCGGCGGAGACGGCCATCATGTCCGAGATCGATGGCGTGGTTAAGCTTGGTGAAATCTCCAAGGGCAAACGCAAGTTGATTGTTACAGGAGATGACGCCGAGGAGCGGGACTATGACATTCCACGCGGTACCCACATCAACGTGCAGGAAGGCGATCGGGTTCGCGCCGGAGAAGCATTGATGGATGGACCGCTCAATCCGCACGATATCTTGCGCGTGCTGGGTATGAGCCGCTTGCAGGAATACCTGGTGAACGAAATCCAGGAGGTTTACCGCCTGCAGGGTGTAAACATCAACGACAAGCACATCGAAGTCATAGTTCGTCAGATGCTTCGATGGGTGAAGATCAAGGAAGTTGGCGATACCGATTTCTTACTCGAGGAGCAGGTAGACCGCTTCCGCTTCACTGATGAAAATGAAAGGGTGCGACTGATCGACGGCGAGGTTGCTCAAGCCGAGCCGCTCTTGCTGGGAATCACCAAAGCGTCTCTGTCGACTGACTCGTTCATCTCGGCGGCCTCATTCCAGGAGACCACCCGCGTGCTTACCGAAGCTGCAATCTCGGGACGCATCGATTATCTGCGTGGCTTGAAGGAAAACGTCATCATGGGGCGGTTGATTCCGGCTGGAACCGGCATGGAGTATTACCGCAACGTGGAAATCGACCGTGACGAAACCATCGATCAGGCACGCGAGCGCGAGCTTGATGAGTTTCCCGACATCGTCGGGGGCCACGACATGGTAGTGCCGCCCGTGCGTGAGCCGCTGGTTGCTGCCGGCGCTGATGGCGAAGTCGAAGACGTGATCGAGTAGCGGTTCATTAGACTCAAGTAGTTCAGAGTTCGAGCTTTAGGTTGCTGCGTTTGCAAAACACAAACTAAAGTTTGAACTCTGAACTACTTGAGCGAAGTCAATACTTGCTTGTTCTAAAAAAACAAGGGCCGGCCCGGTGAATCCGCGCCGGCCTTTTTGTTACTTGGTTGCTGCTGGAAGACGGAACCGTAACGATAGGAGTCGCGGCAAACTGGTCCGAGGCTCCTGAAGGTCGCGCCACTCGTCCAAACTTACCAGTTCAAATCCCACCCTCAACCCGGCATTCACATAATCCGATACATCGTGCAGGAACGCGGGCACGCGTTGTAGCTCGTTGCTCTTGGAGTTCGTGAACTGGGCCTGACCTCCCAACAGTTGGCGCATCGGATGTAGTTCACACATAAACAACTCACCGTGAGGTCCCAAAGCGCGGGCAGCTTCAGCGAAAACCGGTTCAACCATCTCAACGTGTTCCAGAATCAGCATCGCAATCACGAGATCAGCAGAGCGGTCTGCGACTGGCCAGCTGGCGTGAACATCATGTTGAATGAAACGCACTCGAGGATCGCGCACGCGCCCTCTGGCCCGCGCCAGCATCTCTTCGGAAAAATCCAGGGCCACAATTCCTGCGACACCGGCATCAGGACTCGCTAACCACTCGGTGTTGCGGCCCGTGCCACAACCTGCTTCGATAATCTCTCGGCCGGCCAGATTCAGATCAACCTGCCTCAAGACGTGCGCAGCCAGATCACGGGTGGGGTTCTCGACGGTGTCGTAGGTCTCCGCCCACTCATTGTAGGCGGCGGCTATTTCTGATTTTGCTGAAGGCTGAGTCATGATCTGGACGAAGGCGAATCAGGCTACCGGATTAACCTTCGTTTTAGAAAGCAGACTTCCCTGCACGGTCCAGGCGCACAGCTGTACGGTCTAAACAGACTGAGATTCTTAAAAATTTCTCGGTGCAACCTCTGTGTTCTCTGTGTCTCTGTGGTAGTCAAATCATCAATAAGAATCACCACGGAGACACGGACCGCACAGAGGTTGCACAGAGAAAACGTTTAGAGTTTAAGCTTTGGCTTGCCGATCGCCAATGCAACAAACTAAAGTTTGAACTCTGAACTACTTGAATGCCAATGAGTTGATAATGGCGCGAATCGATCCAAAAAAGATACCCGGCGCACGCAAAGCCCCCATGCCGGAATTTCTGCCGCCCCAGCTGGCCACGCTGGTTGAAGAACCGCCGAAGGGTGAAGAGTGGCTGCATGAGTTGAAGTTTGACGGATATCGCATGCTTTGCCATCTCAACCATGGCAAGGCGCGGTTCCTGAGTCGCAACGGCAAAGATTGGACGGAGAAGTTTCCCAGTCTATCGGATGCTCTAAAAAAGTTTCCGGCCGTGACTGCGATACTTGACGGCGAAGTTGTGATCGTGGACAAGGCCGGTCGGAGCAGTTTTCAGAGGCTGCAGCAGGCGATGAAAAACAGCTCGTCGCCATTCCTTTTTGAGATCTTCGATTTGGTTTATCTGGATGGCTTCAACATTACGCGGGCTCCGTTGCGCGAGCGCAAGGCAGTGCTGGAGCAGTTGCTGACGTCTGACAAGTTAAAAGGGGTCAGGCAACTGCGCTACAGTGACCACGTTGAAGGAAGTGGCCCACAGTTTTTCAAGCAGGCCTGTGAGCACGCCATCGAGGGCATCGTTTCCAAACTTGCAGATTCGCCTTACGAGTCCACCCGCAATCGAAACTGGCTGAAGACAAAGTGCATTAAGCGGCAGGAGTTTGTGATCGCCGGCTACACGCCATCAAAGAAAGCGTTTCCGGGCTTCGGGTCGTTAATCCTGGGAGTCTATGACAAAGGCAAGCTGGTTTATTCCGGGCGTGTGGGCACGGGCTTCAGTATCAAGCAACGTCTGGAAATCCAGAAAAAACTCGATCGGATTTCGCAAACGACGATGCCGTTTGCGGTGAAGCCTAAAGACCCGGGCCTGCGCGAAGCTCACTGGGCCAGGCCGCAACTGGTAGCGGAAGTGGAGTTTACCGAATGGACCGCCGATGGCTCTATCCGTCATCCATCGTTTCAAGGCTTGCGTGAGGATAAAAAGCCCACTGAGATTATTCGTGAAGAGCCTCAGTAAAACTATGAACGATCCACGAACTCACACGAAGCGACACGAAAAAAGACCTTAGTTCGTGTTAGTTCGTGTGTTTTCGTGGATCGTCTTACTTGCCTTAAAAACGCGAACTTCTTTTGTCAGCTATCAATTAAATCTTCTTTCATTAGAGGAACGTTTGTTTGATTCAAGCGTTATGGTTGGAGGGCGGCATGCTGTTGAGAACGGCGTAGCAAAGCCCCTGGGATTCGTTTGCGAAGTCTGTTCCGGTACTCACACAATGGATAAATTACGCCTTCCGACTTTCAAAGATGTCTTAAATTGGCAGATTCCGAATGGTCTCGCTCTTCGATGTTTACTTCTGCTCACGCTCTGCTTTTCTGCGGTTAGCACACGTCATCAAGCATTGGCCCAATCTAAGTCCGCTGGAACCGGAGCTTCTTCGCTTTGTAACCGAAATGACGCACTAGAGATGATGCGGCAACAGATTGATGTCACCAGGACTTTCGACAATGCTGCTCGTCGCACTACGGTTCTCATTCGCGCGGCGGATCTGCTGTGGCCCTTCCAGCAGGATAAGGCGCGCGCGGCCTTCACGGAAGGCTTTGAATTAGCCGTACAGAATGAAAAAGAAAATGAAAAAGAAAGACGCGAGCTGTGGAAGAAGCATCGCGCACTACTGCTACTGGAAACTCCGGATCAACGACACGTCGTTATTCGCGCCGTTGCTAAACGCGATTCTGCGTGGGCGAAAAGGCTCACCGAGCAAGTGCTAAAACTGGATCGTCAAAGTGACGAGCAAGTATCGGTTAAAGATTACCCAAACGACCTCTTAACAGCCTGGAGGCTGCTTGACTCTGCCGTGCACCTGCTGTCCACGGATCCAAAGACAGCCATGGATCTTGCCAGGGCCAGTATGAATTACCCCGCCAGTGTCGAACTAACTCGATTCCTCTATCGGCTCGCCGAACTGAACCAGCAAGCAGCCGATCAATTTTACGACCGGGCCCTGATAGTTTATGCCGACAGACCAATGCGCGAGTTTCTTTATTTATTAGGTTATCCGTTCGCGTTTCCCGACAGCAACAACATGCCGGTCTCCGGAGCTTATGTGGTACCGGCTAATTTCGTAACCAACAATTCATTGCAGCGCCGGTTCGTCCAGACTCTGTTGCGACGAGCGCAACAAGCACTGGAGGTCCCATTAGACGAAGGCGATAACTTCAACCGGCAGCCCGGCATTGAACACCTGCTGGAGGTATTGACGCGAATTGAGCCCCGGGTAAGGGCACTGCTACCGGATTTATCAGGGGCATTGACCCAGGCGCGAGAGAAGATTCTGGTTTCGCTCCCGGTCGAAACGCAAAAGGAATTTCTGCGGCCGGACGGCGATGAAGTTTCTTCTCCGCGGGCGAGAACGTTTGACGAACAAATAGAGACGGCAGAGAAGACGCCCGATATAAACCAGCGCGACGATCTCATCGCTACGGCAGTTTTATACGCATCCGATAAAGAGAGTCTGGCGGGCGTGGTTGATGCGATCGAAAGGATTGCCGATTCAAGCATCCGCCGGGCTTTATTGGAATTGCTCTACTTCAGACGCGCCCAAGACGCCGCCAACGGCAAGCGATTTGACGAGGCCGAAAGGTTGGTTTCTAAAGTTGAAGGGCGGGAACAACGCGCTTATCTTCACACCGAAATCGCAAAAGGCGTGCTGAACGCAAGCGAGACGCAAACTCATGCGCGCGAAGTGCTTGACGAGGCCATAACCGAGGCCACCAAAGCTGAGATGACGATCTTTGCGGCGCGTACGCTGCTGACTGCCTCGAATGTCTACGCGAAAATAGATTTGAGCCGGTCAATTTCAGTTTTGGGAGAAGCAATTAATTGCATCAACCATATTGAGGCCCCGGCTTTTTCCAGTGACAATCAAACGCTGGTAAAAACTGTCAAGAGAAGGAGCAACCGGGGCACCTTCCCAATCAGGTTTTACATGCCGGGACTTGATCCGGAAACTGCAGTTCGTGAAATGGGAAAGATCGACTTCGACAATACTCTGTCTCAAACTAGCTCTTTCACCGACAAGTTTCAACGGGCTATGACCACACTTGCTTTGGCAGATGTGTGTTTGCAGCAAACACAACAGCAACCTAAAGAAAAGCTAAAGCAGAGGACGAAGCCTTAGCTTCGAAACGCGTTTAGAAAAATCAGCGGCTGCAGGGGTTGCAGGTATAACAAAAGACCGGCGGGAGTTAGTTCCCGCCGGTCTTTGATTGGTATGGAGAGTGTTCGTCTTAGGGGGCTAATGAAGGGGGCTTGGCGCCCTGCGGGCAGAGCCATAGCTCGACCATCAATTCATCGCGGGCTGGTCCCACCAGAGTCACTACGCGTTGCGCGTTAATGCCTCTCGAATTGACCATGTAGTCAACGATTCGCGTCGTCTGTCTCTGTACTTCGCCCGGTCGCCCTCTGGGTCCGGGGTAGACGATCACATAAGCAGTCGAGCCCGGATCGTTCTGCAATTCGATTGCATAGTTATCCAGCCGAGCTTTTTCGTCGTTGTAAGCAATTGCAGGAAACTCGTCAAACTTTCGACATTGTACCGGTACTGGAAATTGGACCGAACAAGTGGCGGTGCAGTCCAAAGTGTAGCCGCCCACTGAAACCGTTGCTGTCAATGTCTGACCGGCAAGACCCGTAGTATCAACCCGGATTGAAGGCGTTCCCTGGCCGTCGATGATTCGACCCGCAGAGACGGTCCAATTATAGGTAGGAGCTGCAACATTCCCTGAACCACCAGTCAAGGTAGAAGTGAAGGTTACCGGTTCATTTACCCCAACGCGTTCAGGACAAATGATGCCGACGTTAGGGCAGACGGGCTGGAGTCGCGGCGGCGGACACCGATTAACCAGGACGGTAGTGGATGAAAATGCCTCGCAAGCCTCATCGCCACTGCCGGTATCGATGTCGACGTTGGCCTTGTAATAACCGGGTCTGACACCGGAAAGATCCCAACTGACTGTCGGGCCATCACCCTCTATGCGGCCGGCATTAGTCGTCCAGCGATAGCGAATAGGATAGCTCGAGGTAGCCCGGGCATTCAGCTGCACCAGCGCAGGACCTGCACCTTCGCACACGGTAATTACCTGCGGTTCGGCTGCCAGGCTGAGATTCGGCGGCGTAAAGGCAACCGTTTCTTTTCTCGACTTCTGGGCGAAGGCTGAAGAGGCGAAGGCAATTAGTCCTACCAGGGCAATTGGCAGGAGCAATGCGGTATGGCGACGGTCGTGTCTCAACATTTCCACTCCTTTTGCGGCATTACTTTCTCACGTCCGGCGCAACCAATTGGCCGACGGGACTCTTCGGATAAGTAGCAGTTGATAGAAAATAGAGGGAATAGCTGTTCATTTCCACAACTTTGTCCGCTATGTGGTTGGCAGTTGTGCCATGTTTGGCTAATAGTCGAATGGGATCCTTGCCCGGACCTGACTGCCACGGTCGCAGCACGTGGTTTGACTCAGCGCCCGAGTTTCAAGTAGATAGATGGTCGCCGAAGATCCCCCATCGTTTATTCTGGACAACTAGAATGAAGCTAGCGCTGATAATCGTCATCTTTTCAGTCCTGGTTGGTCAAGCTGCGTGTTCGAAGAAGAAGCCCGTAGATACCAACAACGTTGCAGCCGGCGTGACCAACCCCACCGAAGGGGATCGTTCACGGGCGCGTATCTATCTGGATCAGGGGAAGGAACTTTATCACAACGACGAGGATGAAAAGGCGGCGGAGGCATTTCAGCAGGCAATCAAATTAGATCCGGAGCTGGGGGAAGCCCATTTCCGCTTAGGGCTGGCTCTGGCCGCGGTCGGTAAGGAGCAGGAAGCTGAAGAAGCGTACAAGAAGGCGATCGAGAAGTATAAGAAGTATCTCCAGACCAACGGCAAAGACGCTGAAGCACATTACAATCTGGGCCAAACTTACGCGGGACTACATCTTTATAGCGAGGCCGTCAGGGAATACCGGCAAGCGACCCAGCTCAATTCTGACGATGCTGATATGTATTACGATCTGGGAACTGCGCTGACAAAGCTCGCTCAATACGACGAAGCTGCCTCTGCCTTTTCCAGGTCGTTGGAGATTGATCCCGAAAACTACCGCGCCGAGGACGCCCTGGAAGAAGCTCGTGAAGGTGTAAAACGCATTCGGGCCGGGAAGAAACACCAGGAAGACATCTTGAAGAAAGAGAAAGCAGAAGAACTGAAAAAAGGTGAGGACGGCGCAAACTCGAACACCTCAACGTCGTCGCCGCCTTCAAAATCCTCAAGTTCGAAACCCAAATCGACTAATTCCAATTCGAAACCAACTCGCACTCGCACGCCTTGAGGGTTCTCTGTGCAACCTCCGTGCTCTCTGTGCCTCTGTGGTGGCCTCTTGCCCGGCATTATTCATCACAGAGACACAGAGACCACTGAGGTTGCACAGAGAGTTACTTCAAACCAGGACACCAACGAACAACTAACTGCCGATTGACTCGCGTATTCAGCGGGCTATAATCGAACCCAACTCACTAGCCCAGCGTCGTCCTTCAAAATGGCTATCTGACTCTGATTTTTTCCAGTCAGCTAAGGAGGCAACAGATGCTAATAACAACTTCGAAAGTGCCCCCAACCTCGCCTGGCCGCCACGCGTCACAAAAGGTTATCGCTCGGAGTTTTGTCAGTGTCTTCGTTCTGCTGATGACCATCGCTGGCCATGCCTCCGCTCAGACATTCCGCGGCACTATCCTGGGCACTGTTACAGATCCCAATGGTGCGGTCGTTCCAGAGGCTACGGTCACCGCAAAAAATATGGGTACGGGAATTGAACGTACGACCACCAGCGATGAGTTTGGAAATTACACCCTTACGGAGCTGCAAACCGGCAATTATCAAGTCATCGTCAGAAAGCCTGGCTTTGAAACTCTTACGGTCAATGAGGTACCGGTGGAGGTGGCTGCTGAACGTCGAGTTGATGCCCCTCTGGCGGTTGCGGGAACCTCAGATCAGGTGATTATTGCAGCCAGCAATCAGGTCGAGACTACCAACACGACGCTAGGCGGATCGATCAGCACCAAAGAGGTTGCCGATCTGCCGATCAACGGCCGCGACTTCACAAAATTCCTCGTCATGGTTCCTGGCGCGACTGGTGATCCTTCCGGCGCGACTGATTCGCCTGGATCTTTTGGTCTGTTTAGCTCGAACGGCAATCGGGGAAGGGCCAACAACTTCCTTCTCGACGGCACGGACATGAATGATGGCTACCGCAACCTGCCGGCGATTAATGAAGCGGGAGTGTTTGGTACGCCGGCAACTATTCTTCCCATCGAGGCGATTTCCGAAGCGGCAATCCTGTCAAACTTTGAAGCGGAGTATGGGCGGAATTCAGGCGCCATTGTGAACATCGTGACGAAATCAGGCACAAACGACATTCACGGTTCATTGTTTGAATTCGTCCGCAACAACGTCTTCGACGCGCGAAATCTTTTCAATCCGAAGCCCGACCCGCAAACGGCGTTTCGAAATAACCAATTCGGTGGTTCGATTGGCGGCCCTATCGTGCGCAATCGCACGTTCTTCTTCTTTGCCTACGAAGGTCAACGTGAGCGGGTGGGTCTAAACTCCACTGCGCGGGTTCCAGATCCTCGCGAAATCGCAGCCCTCGGCGGAGCTTCGAATCCCGTTATTGCCAAATTGCTGCAGCGTAGTCCCTGGCCGACGCCCAATCGTCCGCTGGCATTGTTTGACAGCACCGGCTCCCCAAACCTCTTCGTCACTACCCGCGCCTCAAACGACGTTGATAGCCTGATCGGAAAAATCGATCACGAATTTAATAAGAATAACCAGTTTACCGGACGCTATTTTTTTGGAAACAGCAATCAGTCGTTCCCGCTGGCAATACTCGGCGGCAACGTCCTGCCGGGATACAACACAGTTACTCCCACGCGGGTGAACCTGGTGTCGCTTTCGTATTTGAAAATCTTCTCACCTACTCGGGTCAATGAAGCTCGATTCGGTTACAACCGTTTTCGGGAAGGTTTCTTCCCGGAGGACCGGAGCTTCGATCCGCGCACGATCGGCTTAAACAACGGCGTCGCCGGCTCTCAGGACTTTGGGTTGCCATTTATTCGGGTTAATGGTTTTGCTTCCATCGGATCCACTCTGTCGGTTCCCCGGGCTCGAGTGGATACAAACTGGCAAGCGATCGATAACTTCTCCTGGAAACTGGCACGTCATGATCTGAAAGTCGGTTACGAGTTTCGTCGAACTTTTGTTAATGCGTTCTTCGATGCGGGGTACCGCGGCCGGCTGGACTTTGATTCGCTGGGAGACTTCTTGTCGGGCACTCTCTCCGGCGGACGCTCTGCTCGTGGCGATTCGCGCCGTGGCACGTTTCAAAACTCACACGCCGGATTCGTACAGGACACTTTTCGCTGGCGGCCCAGATTAACGTTCAATCTTGGCTTGCGGTGGGACTACTTCGGTGTGATCGATGAGGAGCGAAAGCGCTTCAGTAACTTCGATCGCACGCGCGGCCTGGTACTGGAAGGGACGGCAGGTCTGGACAAGCTCTACAACAGCGATTGGAACAACTTTTCTCCGCGTCTCGGTGTTGCGTGGGACGTTGGCGGCAGGGGCAAGACGGTATTGCGCGCCGGCTGGGGCCTGTACTACGACGCTTTCTCGCAGGATTTCTTCGTCGGTCAGCTCCCCTTCAACACGTTCAATCCCGGTCCAGCCTACAATCCGGTTGGTCCCTCCGCAATTCTGTTTTCCTTCTCGACGGTGCCGCAGATTCAAACGGGCGTGCCTATCTATACGGACTTTTTGGATTCCGACGTTTTCGCGGTTGACCGCAACCTGCGCACGCCTTACGTCCAGAACTTCAATCTGAATCTTCAGCGCGAGCTTTTCAGAAGCGTTGTGCTGGAAATCGGCTACGTTGGATCGCACGGTACTAAGCTCTTCCGATACCGTGACATCAATCAGCCTCCAAATCCCGCTGTGTCAACTGCGCGACCATTCGACAATGGACCCTTCGCGCCATCGGGTGGGACGTTTTTCTACGTCAACCAGCTCGAAACGTCGGCAAACTCCAACTATAACGCGCTGCAAACAAGCTTCACGATCCGCAACCGTCGTGGTTGGAGCTCAGCGGTCAACTACACATGGTCGCATTCGATTGATAATGCTTCTGATGGTCAGGACTACGTGGCCAATGCCACGCAGCCGGACAACAGTTTCCGCGCTGACCTGGAGCGGGGTAATTCTAACTTTGACAGTCGCCACCGGTTCGTCGCGAGTTTCAGCTACGACCTTCCCAACTTCGCGCCGGATCATCCGCGGCTCGGCGAAGGCTGGCAACTCAATGGTGTGCTCACTTTGCGCAGCGGCAACCCCTTCCACCTGAATTACAACTTCACTGGAGACTTTAATGGCACCGGAGAATTCTTTGGGCGTCCAGATCTGATTGGCGATCCATTTGCCGGCACTAACGGTGCGGACAGGTTTCTTAACCTGGCGGCGTTCAAGGTGCCTTGTACGTTAGATGCAACTGGAAATTGCATTCCGAGTACTTTCCACTTTGGTAGTCTGGGTCGCAACTCACTGCCCGGACCAAACTATCGCAACTTCGACCTCTCGTTATTCAAGACGACCGACATTACGGATACTGTGAAGGTGCAGTTGCGCGCTGAGGCCTTCAATCTTTTCAATCATCCCAATCTCTCGTCGCCCTTGCTACCCAGCTTCATCGCCGACGCAGCCTTCAATGGCCTGGACGCACAGGGGCGAGGAATAGGCTTTTTGCCAATCACCGTCACTCCCGACGTGGGCATTGGCAACCCTTTTCTTGGCGGCGGCGGACCACGGAATATTCAGTTTGCAGTGAAGTTGATGTTTTGAGATCGAGTCCGAATCTCTGTGCGACCTCTGTGTACTCTGTGTCTCCGTGGTGAGTGTTTTCCGCCGCTTTCCACCACGGAGGCACAGAGAACACTGAGGTCGCACAGAGAACAACTCAAATTAGGACACTACCCCCTAAAGGGTGATGAACTCTGAACTACCGCAATCTGCATTACTTATGCGGCACGCGTGCATGCGGCGTACAATAGTCTTATAGTAGAGCCAAATGATTCGACTCGAGTTTTGGGAGCAAGTTAAGGAGACCTAAAGAGTAATGGCAACATATACGCCGCCACCATATTTCCCCCAAAGCTCGCTAGCCCCGCCAGACAAGAATCGCTACAAAAAATTCAAGCTGATGGTCGCCGGAGTGGTGGTGTTGCTTCTGCTTTTGCTCGGTGGCATCGGATGGGGAGTTTGGCATTTGTTGAAGTCGGTGCTGTAGCCTCGCTGGGCCCACCGCTCATGGGGGCCTCTCCGCTTGACAGTTTCGGTCCCGCCCATTATAGTTTGCCGTTTCGGACCTACAGTCTGAAGTTAACAAAGCAACGTCCGGTTGGTTCTGTCGGTGTGGAGGCGTTGCCCGGCTGGCAATTAATGCAGTCGGTTTGACAAATATTGTGGCGTAAGTTGCCTGCGTCGCGAAGGGGCATTTCCCGTTCGCTCCAGCGCAGACACGCGTGAAAGGTCAATAGACCTTCTCGTCTTAAATGCGACGCCACAGAAAAGTCGGCTTAAGGGAAGCCACCATCCACACCCGCCTAGCAGCGAATTCAGAACATCCCTGACAGAAAACACTTAACAGGGCAGCTCGCCTGCGCTGACTGCCGGACAAAGCGGGAATTCCCGCGCGGTACCTCCACGTGAGGCGCCAAAGTTCCGGAAAGAGGCAGGTAACGCCCTTTTGCGCGCTGAAAACAGCGTCTTCATTTAGCGAAAGCCGAAAGAGCGAGGAAATATCAGTGCCGACGATTAACCAGCTAGTTCGTAAGGGTCGCCAGGCGGTCAAGTACAAGACGGCCAGTCCGGCGCTTCAGAGTTCGCCGCAAAAGCGGGGCGTTTGCACGCGCGTATATACGCAGACTCCTAAAAAGCCAAACTCGGCTTTGCGCAAAGTGGCTCGAGTTCGCTTAACGAACGGGATTGAGGTGACCACTTACATTCCAGGCGTGGGACACAACCTGCAGGAACACTCGATTGTGCTGATTCGCGGCGGAAGAGTTAAGGATTTACCGGGCGTGCGGTATCACGTTATTCGAGGCACCCTCGATTCGGTAGGTGTTGCCGATCGCAAGCAGGGGCGTTCGAAGTATGGTGCCAAACGACCCAAGGCGGCAGGAAAGTAGAATTGCGGATTTCGGAATGCGGAGTTCGGACTAGGACAGGCAGAGGGTTTCTGATCCGCAATCCGCAGTCCGAATTCTGAAATCTAAAACTGAGGGGACTATGCCAAGAAGAAGAGTCGCAGAGAGACGAGAAGTACTTCCCGACCCGATTTATACCAGCCCGCTGGTAACGAAGTTTATTAACGGAGTTATGTGGGGCGGCAAGAAGTCGGTGGCCGAGAATATTTTCTACACGGCGATGAAGCAGATCGGGGAAAAAACCGGCGAAGAGCCGCTCAAGGTCTTCAAACGCGCTATCGATAACGTGAAGCCGACCGTAGAAGTCAAATCGCGTCGCGTTGGTGGTTCCACTTATCAGGTGCCGATTGAGGTTCACCAGGAACGGCGCGGTGCCCTGGCGATCCGCTGGATCGTCTCTTATGCGCGCGGTCGTGGCGAAAAGACCATGACGGATCGCCTGGCGGGCGAGATTCTTGATGCGGCCAACAATCGCGGCAACTCGGTGAAGAAGAAAGAAGACACGCACCGCATGGCGGATGCGAACAAGGCATTTGCGCATTATAAGTTTTAAGACGGAGTGAATAGTAAATGGTAAATGGTAAATAGTCGGCAGAGCGTTCTTACTATTCACCATTCACCATTTACCATTTACGTTTTTTATGGCTAAGCACGACCTGAACAAAACCCGGAATATCGGCATCATGGCCCACATCGATGCCGGTAAGACCACCACCACGGAACGGATCCTCTATTACACGGGCATCACGCACAAAATCGGCGAGGTGCACGAGGGTACGGCGACGATGGACTGGATGGAGCAGGAACAGGAGCGCGGCATAACGATTACGAGCGCCGCTACCACCTGCTACTGGGAGCGAAACAGTGTCGATCATCGCATCAACATCATCGACACTCCGGGACACGTTGACTTCACCATGGAAGTGGAGCGCTCACTGCGCGTGCTCGATGGCGCTGTGGCTGTTTTCGATGGCGTTGCTGGTGTGGAGCCGCAGTCTGAGACTGTTTGGCGCCAGGCTGACAAGTACGGCGTACCCCGAATTTGCTTTATCAACAAGCTTGACCGTGCCGGTGCTTCCTTTGATCGCTCGTTCGAATCAATTATCACTCGTCTTGGCGCAAATCCGGTCGCAATTCAGATCCCCATTGGCCTGGAAGATCAGTTGAAGGGCGTGATCGATCTGATCGCGATGAAGGCCCTCATCTGGAATGACGAGAGCAAAGGTTCGGAATACGAGACCACTGATATCTCCGAAGATCTCAAGGAAGCTGCCGCAGCTGCGAGGGAAAAGCTGGTTGAGGCCGTGGCGTCCGTTGATGATGGCCTGATGCATAAGTATATCGAGGGCGAAGAGATTTCAGAGGCAGAGATTCGCAAGGCGCTTCGAAGAGGAACCCTCGAGTTGAAGCTGGTACCCGTCGTGACGGGCTCAGCGTTCAAGAACAAGGGCGTGCAAACTTTGCTGGATGCGGTGGTCGATTACCTGCCGTCCCCGCTTGATGTCCCGCCGGTTGAGGGAGTGAATCCCAAGACTGGAGAAATCGAAACGCGTCCGCCCGAGGCGAGCGCGCCATTTGCTGGTCTGGTTTTCAAGATCATGTCAGACAAGCATCTGGGGCAGTTGTCTTTCGTTCGCATTTACAGCGGCACGATCAAGGCGGGTTCCTACGCATACAGTCCAACTAAGGACACTAAAGAGCGCGTGGGCCGGTTAATGCGAATGCACGCCAACAAACGTGAAGATATCGATGAGGCAAGTGCCGGCGAGATCATCGCCATTGGCGGCATGAAGCAGGTCACCACGGGTGACACGGTGTGCGACGACAACAAGCCGATCATACTCGAGCGGATGGAGTTTCCGGCTCCGGTTATCCGTGTGGCAGTGGAACCGAAAACGCGACAGGACCAGGACAAGCTCGGAGTCGCGTTGAATCGACTGGCCCAGGAGGATCCGTCTTTCACGGTTTCAACCGATCATGAAACCGGGCAGACGATTATTGCCGGCATGGGCGAGTTGCACCTGGAGATCATTGTCGATCGCATGAAGCGCGAGTTTGGCGTTGAGGCCAACGTCGGCAAGCCCCAGGTTGCTTATCGCGAAACGATTACACAGCCTGCTCCCGGCAAAGAGATTTACAAGAAGCAGACAGGTGGCCGCGGTCAGTTTGGTCACGTCGAAATCGAAATCGAGCCGGCTCCCGGGGAAGGGTTCGTATTCGAGAACAAGATTACTGGTGGTTCGATTCCCAGGGAATACATCAAGCCCGTCGAGCAGGGAATTAAGGACGCAATGGAGCGCGGGTTCCTTGCGGGTTATGAGCTGGTCGACATCCGTGTGCGCCTGGTCTTTGGTAATTACCACGAGGTCGATTCCGACGAGCGTTCATTCCACATCGCCGGCTCGCTGGCGTTTCAGGACGCCGTGAGAAAAGCCAAGCCCGTACTGCTCGAGCCGATTATGCGAGTTGAAGTTGTAACTCCAAATGATTACACCGGCGCGGTGAATGGCGATCTCAATTCACGACGGGGCAGGATTGAAAGCATGGAGCCACGTGTGGGCGGCGCCCAGGTAATCACTGCTTTTATTCCACTTTCCGAGATGTTTGGTTATACCACTGACTTGCGCTCTGCTACCCAGGGACGCGCAACTTCCACCATGCACTTCGAGCGTTACGAGCAGGCGCCAAAGAATATTGCGGAAGAGGTGATTGCCAAGGTTCAGGGAGTAGCCAGCAAATAGGACCGGTTTAGAGGCGGGCATGCCCGTCGTAGGTCGCTTAAACAAGGAGCGAGACAAAAGATGTCAAAGGAAAAATTCGATCGAAGTAAGCCGCACGTGAACATCGGGACGATCGGGCACGTGGATCACGGCAAGACAACATTGACGGCAGCGATCACGAAGATATTGCAGAAGCACA
>Ga0070697_100001178_pt1 | contig 19795 bp, 16 predicted proteins | sample KBSK1501metaG_FD_65475 | JGI IMG/M metagenome (GOLD analysis project Ga0070697, IMG submission 65475) | Corn, switchgrass and miscanthus rhizosphere microbial communities from Kellogg Biological Station, Michigan, USA - KBS K1-50-1 metaG | ecosystem: Host-associated > Plants > Roots >... | reverse complement strand
TTCTTGTAAACGCGGTGGCCGAAGCCCATCAGCTTGGTTTCGCCAGCCTTCACGCGCTTGATAAAGTCGGGGACTTTCTGTACCGAGCCGATTTCGAGCAGCATGTGCACAACTTCTTCATTCGCGCCGCCGTGGAGCGGGCCATAAAGCGCGGCGATAGCAGCCGCGGTCGCGGAGTACGGATCGACATGCGAGCTGCCGACGCCGCGAATGACATTGGTTGAGCAATTCTGTTCGTGATCGGCGTGCAGGATGAAAAGAATGTCCAGCGCGCGCTCCAGCGTAGGATTCGGCCGGTAACGCGTTTCCGTGGTGCGGAAAAGCATGTTCAAGAAATTTCCCGGATAGCTCAATTCGTTGTCGGGATAGACGTACGGCATGCCGAGCGTATGGCGATAGGCGAAGGCGGCGATGGTCGGCATCTTGCCGATTAAACGATAGGTCTGCTTCTGACGCGATTCTTCGTTCAGGATATCTTTGGCGTCATGATAGAAAGTCGAAAGCGCGGCAATCGTGGAAATCATCATACCCATGGGATGAGCATCGTAGTGAAAGCCATCGAGAAATTTCTTAATGCTTTCGTGGATGAAAGTGTGATGGGTGATGTGCCAGGACCAATCTTTTAGTTGTTTCTCGGTGGGCAATTCGCCGTGCAATAACAGGTAGGCAGTTTCGAGATAGGTGCTTTTTTCCGCGAGTTCCTCGATGGGATAGCCGCGGTAGCGCAAAATTCCTTCGTCACCATCGATATAGGTGATGCGGCTGATGCAGGACGCGGTGTTATTGAAGGCCGGATCGTAACTCATCATGCCGAAGTCGCGCGCGTCAGTCTTGATCTGGCGGAGATCCATGGCCTTGATGGCGCCATTTTTGATAGGCACCTCGTAACTTTTGCCGGTGCGATTGTCGGTGACGGTCAGAGTCTCGCGGGGCGAGGAAACAGCGTCCGTCTTTTTGCTGCTGGCAGTGGAAGTCAGGGAATCCATCGATCAAACCTCGCAATAATCCACTCTACACCAAAGGAGAACAGCGCGGAACCCTGGGAGGGAGATTGGCGGGGCGAGAGGTTGCGGAAAGAAGAAAACAAAGGGCTTAGCGGCAAGGCAGTAGGCGCAAATACACCTCTTGACAATAGTCGTTATAACAAGTATTATGCTTGCGGTCTGAGGAGGGCAGGATGATCAACATTCGCAAGAGCAATGACCGCGGCCACGCCGACCACGGCTGGCTGAACACGCGTTTTACGTTCTCGTTCGCGGAATATTACGACCCGAAACATGAGCAATTCCGAACGCTGCGCGTGATGAACGACGACCGCGTCGCGGGCGGCGGAGGATTTCCCACGCATCCGCACCGCGATATGGAAATCGTTACCTACGTGCTGGAAGGAGCGCTGGCGCACAAAGACAGCATGGGCAACGGCTCGGTGATTAAGCCGGGCGACGTGCAATACATGAGCGCGGGAACGGGAGTGACGCACTCGGAGTTCAACGCGTCAAAAAGCGATACCGTGCATCTGTATCAAATCTGGATGTTCCCGGACAAACAGGGATACACGCCCGCGTACGACCAGAGAAACTTTTCCGATGCCGAGAAGCGCGGGAAGTTGCGGCTGGTGGTTTCGCCGGATGGGCGCGATGGTTCCGTGAGAATCCGGCAGGACAACGAACTGTACGCGACGATTCTTGGCGCAGGCGACCGCGTGAAACACGAGTTGAAGCCCGAGCGGCATGCGTATGTGCAGGTGGCGAAGGGCAGCGTCACGCTGAATGGGAAAACACTGGAAACCGGCGATGGCGCGGAAATTTCCAAGGAGAAGGCGCTGCAGCTTACCGGCGTGAAGGAAGCGGAAGTGTTGCTGTTCGATCTGGCATGACGCAAATCTATGCCAATGCAAAAAGGCCCGGTGATTGAAAATGCCGGGCTTTTTTTCGTTCGCTGTGGTCCCGCGTCAGTGCAACGCGCGCTGAGAATCGCGGAACTGCGTCATGCTCAGGCCTTCGCCGCAGCGGCTGGAGTTCGGCTCCAGGTTGGGATTGAAAGGATCAGGCCGAGGACAATGGCGATTGAGAGCGCGACGAGACTTGGCACGAGGGAAATTTTCGCGGCCATCAGATAGACGATGCCTGTCACGACCATGACTCGCACGCGGATTGCTGTCAGCAGAACCGGATCGGAAAGGCGCTCGCGGAGCTGAGCGGAGAACGGATCATTGCCGGAAGGAAGCGCGGCGCGGATGCGCTTCATGCGTGGAAGAATCAGCGCAAAGCCTATAACCAGCGCAATGAAAATGGCGATTAACGTGGCGGGAATCCAGCCTTGTTTCATCGCACCGGAAAGGGAAGCCAGGTATCCGCCGGAAAGCAGCACCACGCCCAAGCCTATGCCGGAGAGCGGCGGCGAAACTCTGAAGACGCGCAGCCACGAGCGAACTTGCTCGGTGGAAGATGCGTGGCGAAAGAGCGACGACGCGGTCCACTCAATTCCATAAGCGATGAACAAAGACACCGCGCCGAGAAGATGAAGAAAAAGTACGACGGAGAAGACGGTCACGAAGCACCTCGAAACAGAGATGTAGAGGGCCGGCTGATGAATACGCGCGACATCGAAAGAAAATTTCACGCGTTACGGCTAGAGTCGTAACGCCTGGACGCCGGTCTCAGCCGCGCTTGCGCTGGAATTCACGCATGAAACTGGTGAGCGCTTCCACCGCCTCAGGTTCCACCGCGTTGTAGAGCGAAATACGCATGCCGCCGACGGAGCGATGACCTGGCGTACCAGCCAATCCGGCCGCGGCAGCCTGCTTGCCGAATTCCTTCTCGGCGGCTTCGTCGGGATGCGTTGCGGCGGATTGACCGTTTGCGCCGGCAACGCGGAAGACCACATTCATCAGCGAGCGCGAATCTTTTTCGACCGGGCAATGATAGAAGCCGCCGCTTGCATCGATGGTGTCGTAGAGCAGCTTGGCTTTGCGATCATTGCGCTTCTGAATTCCCGTCAGGCCGCCTTGTGATTCGATCCATTCCATCATCAGGCCCACGATATAAATCGCGAATGTCGGCGGAGTGTGATACAGCGATTTTTCCTTGATGTGCGTGCGATATTGAAAAATGGTCGGAAGGTTCTTGTCGGCGCGTTCGGCAAGGTCCTTGCGCACAATCACAATGGTTGCGCCCGAAGGACCAAGATTTTTCTGCGCGCCGGCGAAAATCAATCCGAATTTCTTCACGTCAAGTGGACGTGACGCAATGTCCGAGGACATATCGGCGACGATTGGAATTTCTCCCGTGTCTGGCAAGGAATGATATTGCGTGCCTTCGATGGTGTTGTTGGTGCAGATATGAACATAGGAAGCCCCGGGCGAGAGCGAAATTTCGTCTTTGCGCGGCACACGGGTGAATTTCACCGGTTCGGTAGTTGCGGCGACGCGATGCGCGATGCCCTTTTTCAATTCGGTGAGCGCTTTCGCTGTCCAAGTGCCGGTGTGCAACAGATCTACCGGCTTGCCGGGAAGGCAAAGATTCATCGGCGCGATCGTAAACTGCGTGCTTCCACCGCCTTGCACAAAAATAACACCATAATCGTCCGGAACCGCCAGATGCTTGCGCAGACCTGCTTCAGCGACAGCATTGATGCTTTCGAATTCCGGCGAACGATGGCTCATTTCCATCACAGACATTCCAGAGCCACGCCAATCAAGCAATTCTTCGCGAATGCGCTCGAGCACTGAAAGCGGCAATGCGCTGGGCCCGGCATTGAAGTTAAAAACGCGGTTTACCGAAGTTGCGGAAGCGGTGGATGAAGACACGATCTGAAATTCCTCTCTGTGACGATTCAATGGCGCCTGCCGACGAGAATGCACGCACGTCGGCAGCACTTCAGAATATCACGGCCGGTGTGGTCACGGAGCGAAGCATTGCGCTAACGGTTGCAAACGAGCAGGAGTAAAATCGCTGCGGGAGAACACCAACGGTATGAAGCGACGCGAATGGATACAGAAAGGCGGAGCAGCGGCGTTGAACGCGCTGGCCGCCCCTTATATGACAAAAGCTTACCGGCCAGACACAAAACTGGATTGCGCGTTTGAGTTGTCGGTGATCACAGATGAAATCACGCAAGATTTTGGGCATGCGCTCGAAGTCGCGTCGAAAGAGTTCGGGCTTGGCTATGTTGAGCTGCGGGGACTGTGGAACAAAAACATTGTGGCGCTGGACGAAAAAGAAACTACCGAGGCGCGCAGATTGCTCGCGCAGCATGATTTGAAAGTTACGGACATCGCCAGCCCGCTCTTTAAAGTGGACTGGCCAGGCGCGCCAGTATCGAAATACAGCCCGAAAGGTTCTTCGTATGGAGCGAGCTATTCCTTTGCGCAGCAAGATGAAGTGCTGGAGCGCGCGATTGCCATGGCCAATGCCTTTGGAACGAAGAAGGTACGGATGTTCGATTTTTGGCGGCTGGAGGATGACAAACCGTACCGCGACGCCATGGACGCGAAGCTGAGCGACGCCGCGGAGAGTGCCGCTAAAAAAGACATCGTCCTGCTTCTGGAAAATGAATATGAATGCAACACCGCGACGGCTGTGGAGGCCGCGCGCACTCTGTCCCACGTCACCGCGAAGAATTTCTTTCTCAACTGGGATCCAGCCAATGCCGCAAAACTTGGCGACAAGGCTTTTCCCGGAGGCTACGCACTGCTGCCAAAAAATCGCATCGGTCACGTGCACCTGAAAGACGTGAAACGAAACGCGGATGGCACCTACGACTGGGAATGCATGGGTCGCGGCATGATTGATTACGCGGGACAATTTCGCGCGCTGATGCGCGATGGCTACCGCGGCACGATGAGCCTGGAAACACACTGGAACGGCGCGGGAAACATGGAAGAATCTTCGCGGCAGAGCATGGCAGGCACGAAAGCGTTACTTCGCAAAGCGGGAGCACTGAAATGAGGGCCACGCAATTAATTGCAAGTAAGACTTCACGTCGGTTATTTCTGAAAATTGCTGGCGCCGGAGTGGTGCTGAATTCTACCGCGGCGAGCTACGCGCGAATCCTGGGAGCGAACGATCGCGTGCGCGTCGGCGTAATTGGATTTTCAGAGCGCTTCCGCGATGCGCTGCTGCCTGCATTTCAGCAGCATGCCGCCGCGATGAATTTTGAATTTGCCGGTCTCAGCGATATCTGGAAGCTGCGTCGTGAAGAAGGGCTGGCTCACCTGAAAAAAGTGGCCGGAAAGGACGTGACGGGTGCGCGGAATAACGCTGAGCTTCTTGGCCGGCAGGACGTCGACGCAGTGATGATCGCTACCGCCGATTTTCAGCACGCACAACACGGAGTCGCCGCGATGCGAGCAGGAAAGGACGCGTACATCGAAAAGCCGCTCGCACATACAATGTCCGACGCTCAGGACATCCGGCGCGCGGTGCAGGAAAGCGGAAAGATTGTGCAGGTTGGCACGCAGCGGCGCAGCGCCGCGAATTACCAGCGCGCCAGGGAGTTTATCGAGTCCGGAGAATTCGGCGACATCGTCAGCGTGGAAATGACCTGGAACGTGAATCAGCCGGGGCGTTGGAGGCGTCCGGCCCTGGTTGAAAAATTGCGCGAAGAAGACACCGACTGGAAATTATTTCTTGGCAATCTGCCATTCGAAAACTTCGATCCGCGGAAGTACATCGAGTATCGCTTGTTCTGGCCGTATTCATCCGGAATTCCGGATCAGTGGATGGTCCACCAAATTGATACCGTGCACTGGTTTACTGGATTGCCGCATCCGCGCAGTGTCGTAGCCAATGGCGGCGTTTATCTCTGGCACGACGGCCGCAAAAACTGGGACACCATGACCGCAGTGTTCGACTACGGCCCGTTGAACGATTTGTCAAAAGGATTTCAGGTCGTGTATTCGTCGCGGCAAACCAATTCGGCAGGTGACGTGAAAGAGCTCTACCATTCGAACGGCGGAACGCTCGACCTCGATAAAAATAGGATCACAGGCGAAGGCGGCCTTGAAGAAAGTTACGCCCGAGCGATGGGCATGAAGGCGAATCAGTTGCGTTCGCGTGCGTTGGTTGAGAAATCCGGCGGAGTAGAAAGCGGCGCGCACGCCGGCGTGGATGAAGCGACCAGCGGGAACGTGCGCAATTGGATGGAATGCGTGCGCAGCCGGAAGATGCCCAATGCGCACATCGAGGCCGGCTACAGCCATTCCGTCGCGCTCTGCATGACGATTGCGGCGATTCAGTCGGGAGAGCGGGTTACGCTCGATGATGCGAAGCAGCAAGTGATGGCAGGCGGAGCGCCGTGGCCACGCCCATAGGAGAAATTCCTTCCGACAAGGAACCTTCGGTCGCTTTGGCCTGCCAGAGGCAGGCTCGGAATGACAGAGTTCCCTTTTAGTCGAGTAGCGCGAATTCCACGCGATGGCGCATCGGGTCGATGCGCTCGGCGCGAACTTTGACGCGGTCGCCCAGTCCCCACCGGCGCTGTTTCGATTTTGCTGCACCGCGTCCGCTGCGCGAGCGTTCCGGTCCGCCCACCGCGACGATTGCATGATCGTGCTCGCGATACATGCAGCGCGTTCCGGCAGCTTCCTCGAACGCGTTGATCGGCAATAGTCCTTCGACAAATACTTCGAACAATTCGACAAAGCATCCGTACTTCTGCACCGAAATAATCAGTCCTTCGTACTCATCGCCGAGATGTTCTTCCATGAATTGCGCGGTCTTCCAATCGCGCAGTTCGCGTTCCGCGGACGCCGCGCGCCGCTCGGCCTCGGAAGTTTCCGTAGCAAGTTCTTCCAATTGTTTGTGGCTGTAAACGACGGCTTCAGCTTGCGGCGCAGGATGTGGATCGGCTGGCGCACTCTGTTGCGGATGGGCGAGCGCCCACTTCAGGGTGCGATGTACGACCAAATCAGGATAGCGACGAATGGGCGAAGTGAAGTGCGCGTACTCGTCGAAGCCCAGCGCGAAGTGGCCCAGCGCGTCCACCGCGTATCGAGCCTGTTTCAGCGAGCGCAACATCAAATACGAAACGATCCGCTCTTCCGGTTTGCCCACCAGTTTCTTCAATAATCGCTGATAGTGTTGCGGAGTGATACTCAGTTCTTCCCTGCCCGGCAGGGTGATCTTCATTCCGCGTTCGCGCCCGTGGCCATAGGAGTCGGGGCGGCCCGCTTTTGCGGGCGCAGGAACACGGCCATGCTTCACGGCAACTTCCCTACGATGCAAATCTTCGACACCCAGCGTATAGCCGAAAGCTTTGGCCATCTCTTCGAATTCCAGCACTTTTCGCGCGTCGGGTTTTTCGTGCACGCGATGCAGCGTCTCAAGGCCGCGACGCAGCAGATATCCCGCCACCGCGCGATTCGCGCTCAGCATGAACTCCTCGATCAATCGGTGAGCGATGTTGCGCTCGCTGCGCGTGATATTGGTCATTTTCTGGTCAGCGTCAAATTCGATCACCGGTTCCGGCAAATCAAAATCAATCGAGCCGTGTTCGTTGCGCCGCGCATTGAGCAGGAGCGCCAGAGTCTTCATGTCCTGAAAATGATGAACCAGGGGAGCGTAACGCGCGCTGGTCTCCGCGTCGCCTTCGATCACTTTGTTGACGTTGGTGTAAGTCATGCGTTCTGCGGAGCGAATCACACCCGGCGTCATTCTGGATTCGCGCATGCGTCCAGTGGTGTCAAATTCCATCAGGCAGCTCATCACCAGCCGGTCTTCCTGCGGTTTGAGCGAACAAATGCCATTCGAAAGCGATTCGGGCAGCATCGGAACCGCGCGGTCAATGAAATAAACGGAGGTTCCGCGAAGCCGTGCCTCGTTGTCCAGCGCGGTTGCCGTTCGCACGTAGTGCGCGACGTCGGCGATGTGCACTTGCAAGTGCCAGCCACCGTCCGCACGCCGCTCCACGTACACCGCGTCATCAAAGTCGCGCGCGGTTTCTCCATCAATCGTGACGATCGGCAGCTTACGAAAATCTTCGCGCCCTGCAAAATCGGTTGCATGAACCGGTTGCGCGCGCCGCTCGGCTTCGTTCAACACATTTACGGAAAACTCATGCGGCAGATGATGTTTGCGAATTATGATTTCCGTATCGACGCCCAGATCGCCGGGCTTGCCGAGTATTTCGATTACGCGCCCAACCGGCGCAACCCCACCCTTCGGAAATCGCATCAGCTCCACGTTGACGACAGCCCCATCGAGTTCTTCGATTCGACCGATGCGGCGCGCGCGGCCGGCATCCTTCGCGTGTCCTACGCCCAACTTTTCTCGCAGCGACGCTGTGAGCTCATCGCCCGGCGGGATTTCTACTTGATGCTGAATGCGCGTGTCGTAGGGAAGCACAACATTGCCACGCGGCCCGTAGCGAAAGAGTCCAACCACCGTCGGATGCGCACGATCAAGAACTCGCACGATCCGGCCTTCCGCTCGTTGACCTGCCGGACCGGGTGAAACGCGGCCGAGATTAATCAGAACATGGTCGCCGTGCATGGCATCGCCCACAGCGTCGCGTGGGATAAAAACATCACGCTCCAGCTGCGGCATGGGCTTATCCGGAACCACAAAGCCGTAACCGTCCTGATGCAGAATCAGGCGGCCGGAAAGCGAATTACGACCATAAGGGGTTGCAGGGGACGCTTGCGAAGGGCTCGATTCCTCGGGTTGGCTGCGCGAAGGCAGGTTTTCCCGGCGGCGCGAGGAAAGCACGAACCGCCCGTCGGTTAATTCGACTATCGCCTTTCGTTTCTTCAACTTACCTAATATCTTAAGCAGTGGACGCTGTTCGGACTTGCGCAGCTTTAGCCCTCGCTGAAGCTCCGAAAGCGAAGCTCCATCGGCTCTAAGTTGCAGAAAACGCAGGATGTTATCTACGCTGAGCGACGATCCCCGGTTCATAGGATTGTCTTTGGCCCTCCCGGCGTCGTTTTCATAAGGATTTTATAAGGATCCCTCATTTTTTTCGTTTTTGACCGAAACCATTTTCCGTTTTCAGCGGTTTAATAGCTAGGCCAACACACGACCGGCTGACCACCCTCCGTCAAGTCAGCCGGCTTCCCTGCAAGGGGAAAAAAGGGAGGCGGGAAGACCTGGCCCGCCTCCCTTTACCTTTTACCGCAAGATTTTGACCTCATCCCGGTAATCGCTCAAACAAAAAATTTGCTTCAGCGGAATGTTTAGCGCTGCATATTACAATGACCTGCCACAACAGCGAGCGCATTCGCATCGAACTGCGGACATCTCGCGCGAATTAAGATCACTGCAATTTCTTTCGAAACGAGGCCGTCACACGCATGGCAGAGAGAATACTCGTAACGGGTGGCGCTGGCTACATCGGAAGCGTGGTCGTCGCGCAACTGCTGGATCGCGGTTACGAGCCCGTCGTTTTCGATGATCTCTCGCATGGACATCGCGCCGCGCTTCCCACTTCGGCCAGATTGATCGTCGGCGACATCGCAGACCGCGCGCTGCTTGACCAAATTTTTACCGAGGTCCAGCCGCAAGCTGTGATGCATTTCGCGGCGTTCATTGAGGCCGGCGAATCCATGCATCGGCCGGAAAAATATTTTCGCAACAACACCGCGAACGCGCTCACGCTGCTGGAAACGGTTCTCGCGCATGGTGTGCGACGGTTCGTCTTCTCATCGACCGCCGCTCTCTACGGCGCTCCCGAAAAAACACCCATCGAAGAAGACGCTTCGTTGCGGCCCACCAACGCCTACGGCGAATCGAAGCTGCTGGTGGAGCAGATGCTCGACTGGCTGCATCGCATTCATGGTTTGCGATATGCATGTTTGCGTTATTTCAACGCCGCGGGCGCCGCAGGCGCGCAGGGCGAAGATCACCATCCCGAGTCTCATTTGATTCCGATCGCACTCCAGGTTGCGTTGGGTGCGCGCAAGCATGTCGCGATTTTCGGCACGGATTATCCGACGCCGGACGGCACGTGCGTGCGTGATTACATTCACGTCAGCGACCTGGCCGCAGCGCACTTGCTGGTGCTCGAAGCGCTCAAGGAAAAAGAGCGGCTCATCTACAATCTTGGAAATGGCAAAGGATTCAGTGTGCGCGAAGTAATCGATACCGTTCGCAAAGTTACCGGGCACGCGATTCCCGCGCAAGAATCGCCGCGCCGCGCAGGCGATCCTGCCGTACTCGTCGCAAGCTCGGAAAAAATCAAACGCGAACTCGGCTGGAGGCCGGAATATACCGACCTCGAAACGATTGTCCGCGACGCGTGGAACTGGCGCAAAGCGCATCCTAACGGCTACACCGTACAAGAATGAAGCCGTCCACTCGGCCCATAGTCGCGATGTTCAGGGCTTTAACGTAAATTCCGCGTTCCGAGTTATGGACTGACCTGATACGCGATCGCGCACTACAACCTCCAGTGTGTAATGCCCAGGCGCAAACGCGGAGAGTGGAATAAGCCGATTCACGGTAATCTGCTCGCCAGTCTGATGGATGGAGTCAGAACTCTCGATCCTAGTCCATATTTCGCGTTGTTCTTTGAGCAAACGGTAAGTGACATAAACACTCGACCTGTGAACGGCGTCATCGGATTGCAGATTATAGACCTGTAAGAAAATTCCAAGACTTTCGGCCGCCGTAAATTCTCGCGAAAGCCGCGGTCGCACTTTGTACGAAATGTGGGCGTCATAGGTACGGCACTTCGCGTGCCCCGATTTCGTGATATGCCATTTCGCGATTGGGAATCTGTAGAGTGATGGGTACAAGGACTGAGTCGTTGGTCACACGCAAGAAGTCCACTGCGTAGTCAACGCGCATCGGATTGCGAATCAGGCGCGAAGAAACCACCGCAGCCAGATTCTTCAAGTGTTCCGGCGGACGCATGACTCGAAAATAGCGATCGAGACTTTCAAATTCGCCCATGTTGGCCGGGACCGCGCCGATAGGCACGGGAAGCGTTGTCCCTGATGAGTTTGTGAATCGTTGCGCTTTGCTTCCGCCATTCATCAATTCCGAAATACTCAGGCCGGCACCCGGAACATGCGCGAGAGCGTCCTTTTCCCCGGGATCACGCGTCAGATGAAACTCGCCCGAGCCGCTTGGGTCGACAAATTCCAACTCGATGTTGTCGCCTATGTCCTCTAGATAGCGATAGCGCCACAATTCTCACGGATGCGTTGTGGTCGAACCGCCTCCTTGCCACATCGGTCGGTCGTATGTGCCGCCCGTCGGGTGAGATTCAATTTCGTCAGGCGGGCCCCAAAGTATGTAGATGTGACCGCGATCGGTTCTCCAGCCGGGAACGCCGGAGGAAAAGTGCTCGTTGGCGTATGCCATTCGGCGATAATGCTCTTCTTTGTAGGAATTTTCGCCAAGATCGGGATCAGGGTTCCGCACCTGCCAGAAATGTTTGATGAATTGTTCGCGTTCTTCATTGGTGCCGAGTTTCGAAAATGCAGCGCGCTCGTCCGCTGTAATGATGTAGGGAACGTCGCTGTTCAGCCAGTCGCCATAATCGAAACCAAGTTCCTTGCAGTTTTTCGTTTTCTGCCGGTGCGATTGCGGACGCGTTTCTTGATTGCTGTCGGTGGAGGTAATTTCGCCAGAAGAAGTTGTCTGCCGGCTCTCAACGAGTGGCAGGAAAAGGCAATTTGCGGCAAGCAAGAGCCCCGTGTAAGCCAAGAGATTCTGCATCGGCACACCTCGTAAGCACGAGAGTTGGAGAATGCGCGGCTCTGCTCTGTTCCCGGTCTGGACGGCTTCGTGCACACACCCTGCTGGCAACTGGGAATCCGCAGGGTGCCCACGGGTTGCCCGCCTCACGCTAGGCGGGCTTTTCAAAATGGGCGAAGGTGATGAAGTGGCCTGCGGGATCTTTTACGCCGATTTCGTGGGAGCCGTAAAAGGTGGTGCGCTCGGGCATGTAGATGTCCATGCCGGCAGTAGCGGCTTTAACCGTTTCGAGATCGTCTACCTCAAGGTAGAGAAATGTTGGTCCTTTGCGAATATCGGCGGCAATTGCTGGCAGATCCTTGTCCACGCTGGCGAAGGATTGATACATGACCTCGGCGTTGCCTTGTTGAAGAATGACGAACGCGAGCCGGTCGCCCTCGGGAACTTCGACAGTCTTGATGAACCCCAGATGCTGCGTCCAGAACGGAAGCACTGATTCGATTTTTTCCACGAAAAGGACGGGAGTGAGTTTTTTGACAGGCATTTCGCAACCTCGCAATTGGCGTGCATGAATTTCGCAAGCACTACATTCATTCCCTCGCGGAAAAAACTTAATCGAGAATGCCTCACGGAATCAATTAGAACGAAAGGCAGCCCCGGCGACACACCGAGGCTGCCTTCCCGTTCGCGCAATGCGTCAGGTCTTGTTTCCGCTCTCCTTGGGCATCAGCTTTTTGAGTGCTGCTTCGCCTTCGGGTCCTAGCGGAGCTAGCGGCAGGTGCGTTGACGCCCCCGTCCCCGATCCGCCGTTCGTCGGGCCGAAGAAGCGCATCGCGGTTGCCGCCAATCCGTCAAGTGCGCCGCCTCCATTGCCGCCGCCAGTCACCAGCACGTCCGGCATGAACTTGGCTTTGCCTTCAGCGAGCGCCGCAACTACGTTGACGATCGCCGTTGCGTTCGAACCAAGCGCCTCCACCTGCGCGCGATAGCCGCGAGCGCGCGCAAGACCGACCGCCTCCACTTCCGCGCCCTTCGCAGTACCAGTCTGCCGGATGTATTCGGCTTCGCCGGTAGCTTCGGCGACGCGCGCGTCAGCGTTATTTTTCTTGATGTTCACACCAACTTTGGAGCGGGCCAAGTCGGCCTGCATGTCCGCAGTGCCCTTGGCCTGTTCCATCTCGATGCGCTGATCCTGCGCGGCTTTCTGTTTCTTGAACGTTTCGATTTCCTGGTTCGCGACTTCGCGGTGCGTCAAGACGGTCACCATGTCTTCCGGCAGGATGACGTCCTGGATATACACGCCCTTGGTCTCGACTTGATATTGCTCGAGCTGCTGACGAATGTGTTCGAACGCCTCTATCTGCACCTGCTGGCGCGTCTCAATGAAACTGATCGCCGGCATGCTCTGCAGTGAATTGCGAAAGTGATTGCCTACGGCCGCCTGCAGCACTTCGTTCACCAGATTGCGCATAGTGCCGACCATCGAGATGACGCGTGGCGCCTTGGTGTCGGAAACGTGGATCTGGACTTGCAGATCGATTTTGAAGACGAATCCTTCTTTCGATTTCGCGACGATCTGCTGCAACTGTGCGTCCAGATTGTGGGCTTCACTGATCGCATCGGCCCAGTTGAGGTTGAGAATCGCGGTCGGCACGATTTCCGATTCGTAGCACCGCGGGTTCAATGGATATTTTCCGGTGCGCAACGGCTCCTGCCACACGCCGCGGTGTCCCGGCCGAACGAGCGAGCCGTACTTGAACTCCGCGCCGGAGGTGTCTTGCGTAGCCAGCCCGACGTAGGCCTTGACCACGGCTACTTGACCCTGCTTCACGACCATCATCGGCACCAGTTCGACGCTGACCAGGAAAGGATTCAGTGCATACGCACCATAAAGCAGCGGGTCGTGCTGCATACCGATGTGGCCGCCGTGATCGAGGAACGCCTGATAGTCCTGATAATTATTGTGCAGATGGTTTTTGCTCCCAAGCAGCGCTTCGATAATCTGCGCGTCGGAACTGGTGCCACCAGGCTGTTCGAGTTTTTCAACGTCGGCATATCCGCCCAACCGGCTGGCCAGATCGCCAGAAGGCAGCGGATCGCCTTCATAAGTCGTCACGATGCCCACGACGTCTTGTGTTGTGCCGTCCTTGCCGCGCGGTTGCGGTTCGATGCGCACCAGTTCCAGCTGATCGGACTTCAACCCGAGCGACGCCGGCATCAATTCTCCCCCGCGGCCCATCTTCGCGCGTAACTCGGGCGAAACGGGAACTCCGTAAACGCGGTTTCGAGTAAGAATCAGGAAGCCCAGCGGATGTACCGGCACGAGCGATCCCGGAGGCAGGACCGGGCGTTGTACGCCCTTTTGTCCGCCAAGTTGCACGAAGCTGCGCAGATCGGAAAAGTTGGCGAATTCCTTTTTGTAGACCGCGGACTTCGCACCGATCGGCAATGGATTTCCAACCTGGGCGATCACCACTCCGATTTCGCCGGCCGGAACCTGCACCCAAGGGTATTTGTCTACGGAATAGATGGCGTAGGGCATCCAGCGCAGGCCGGGCATCAACAAGTCGGCTTGATAGCCGGCTTCCCCGTTAAACGCAACAGGGTTGTCCTTTGCAAGTTTTTTGAATGAGAAACGCTTCGTGACCAGGCCCACTTCGGTAGGCCCGATTTTGTGAAGCGACGCGGCCATCGAAATCGCTGCCAGCACCACCGCGATGAAAAGAATCGGGTAGTGAAAGAAAAGCGAGAAAAGCGGTTCGAGCAGAGACATACACACACCTCCGGGGCGGCGAGCGCCATTTTGTCTTGCCTTGTCTAAGGGAGTTACATATTTCGGACGCGGAAACTCTGCAAGGTTGTAATGTGCGTGTCAAGTGGAGCACCAGTACGCAACTTAAAGCCGTGTATTTTCATTAGTTTACGCGTCTTGCCGTTCTGGACAAGCTGTTCTTGGTCGTAGCTACGATGACGCGCGGAAAGGCTAAAATAGCAGCAGGCAAAATCCACCATTTTATCGGTCTCCAGGGAGAATTTATGACTACACAGCTTCTACGCCACGTTTTTTGCGGTTTGTTGGCCTGCTCGTTACTCACCGTTCCGGCAATGGCCCAAGGCAACGGCCATGGCAATGGTAAAGCCAAGGGTCACGACAAGAACGCCAAAGACGACGACGGCGATCGCGGGGAGGGAAAGTATTACTTTCAGACGCACGATCGCGAGGTGGTTACGACCTACTACACCAAACATGGAAAGGGTCGGCCACCGGGTTTGGCCAAACGGAATGGTAGTTTGCCGCCAGGCTTGGAAAAACAGCTGCAAAGGAATGGCAGCCTGCCGCCCGGACTTGATAAAAAGATGGAGCCGTGTCCGGTGGAGATTACCCGGGAATTGCCGCCACTTCCGCCCGATTACCGGCGCGGTGTTGTGGGCGCAAGCATCGTAGTGTTCAATGTGCGAACAAACATCGTCGTGGACGTAATGCACGACGTGGTTCGGTAGCGTAGCCACCCTTGGCTGCGCGGGGTGTGAACCAACGCCTCAACAAAACCCCGCAGGCAGGATTGCCTGCGCCAGCAAACGCTACAAACTCAAAGCGCCCGAATACACAACACGCGCTTTCGCGGTATCCCCGCGTTCAATGCGGCCAATCTGGAAGAACTTCTCCCGGCGGCGCTTCAAATCCGTTTCCACTTTTTTAACATACGGTGACGGCACCACCAGGATCATGCCGACGCCCAGGTTGAACGATTCCAGCAGCGCGTCGGAATCCATCTTTCCGACTTTTGCCAGGTACTTGAAAATCGGGAGCACCGGCCACGACGCCAGATCAATCACCGCCTTGACGCCTGCAGGCAGCACGCGCGGCAAGTTGCCTGGAATGCCGCCTCCCGTAATGTGCGCAAGCGCCGAAACCCAGCCGTTCGCAAGGATCGTACGCAATGCGGGAGCGTAACAAAGATGCGGCTTCAGCAATTCGGCGCCAATTTTGTTACCGACTTCCGCGACGTATGTATCCGGTTTCACTTTGGCGACTTCGAATATCAGCTTGCGCGCCAGCGAATAGCCGTTGGTATGCAAGCCCGCGGACGGCAACGCCAGCAGCGTGTCGCCCGCCTGCACACTTTTTCCGGTCAGCAGCTTCTTCTTTTCCACCGCGCCAACGATGAATCCGGCGAGGTCGTATTCGCCTTCGCCGTAAAATCCCGGCATTTCCGCGGTTTCGCCGCCAATCAATGCGCAATTGGCCTTACGGCACGCACGGCTCATTCCATCCACAAGCTGTTCGACGATGTGCGGATCCATTTTCCCCAGCGCCAGATAGTCCAGGAAAAACAACGGCTCCGCACCCTGCACTAAAATGTCATTTACGCAGTGATTGACCAGATCACCGCCCACGGTCGAGTGCACGTTCATCGCGATGGCGACTTTCAGCTTGGTGCCCACGCCGTCCGCGCTCGAAACCAGAATCGGTTCTTTGTATTTTTTCTTGTCCAGCTCGAACAGCGCGCCGAAGCTCCCGATTCCCCCGAGCACTCCATTTGTAAAAGTACGCGTGGCGAGATGGCGGATGCGATTTTTGGCGTCGTCCGCGACAGCGATGTTCACTCCAGCGTCTGCGTATTTCATGGATGTGCTCGCGCGCTCAACCTAGAATTTATGTTGCAGAGCGACGAGAGAGGGTTCGCCACTAAGCTGTGAACTGTTTCGCGGTCTTTAAAAAATGTGGAACAACCGCCTCCACCGCACCGTGCTTGGATGGATAACTCCGTTTAAGTATGCCAAAAAGCGTTCACCGATTTGTCCGGGCTGCCACGCCTCCGGCGACGCATTCAGCGACATGTAAATCAGCACCGGCGTTCCAATAATGTCGTTGCGCGGCACGCATCCCCAGAAGCGAGAATCGTACGAATTTTGCCGGTTGTCACCCATCGCGAAATAACAATTGGCGGGCACGGTATACGGCATCTTGATATCCGAATTCTCGACGCGCTCCGTTTTTCCCAGCGTGTAATCTTCCAGCAGCTTCTGTCCGTTAATCCACACTGCGCCGTCATGGACGTCAACCGTATCGCCCGGCAGTCCGATTGCCCGCTTCACATAGTCCGGTTGCGTCGGATCAAATGGCGGCTTGAAAATAATGATTTGTTGCCGTTTGGGATTCCTCCACAGCGGCACATGCAGGTTGGTAAACGGAATTCCCGCGTCATATCCTACACGGCTCATGATCAGGTGGTCGCCAATCAGCAGCGTATTTTCCATTGACCCCGACGGAATCACCCGCGCCTGCCCAATCGCCCCGTTGATCAGCAGAAACACCAATCCCACCCAGAACCACGCGATAATTTCGCGCCGGACCTTCTGCTCCGTGGTCAATTTTTCTTGCGGTTTCGTCTGGACTTTTTCAGCCTTCACGGGGTCTCACCGGCGTCCGGCTCCAGCCGATCGCTCAACCATTAGAATAACCGAAACAGCCTGCGCCAGCGAATTTCGCTGGGATGCAACAGGGCGTTCGCGTAGGCGTAAATACGCTCGCCGATTGCGCCCGAGCCCCAGGGCTCCGACGGCGTGTCAATGGACATGTAGATCATCAGCGGCGTGCCGATGATATTAGCGCGCGGAATGCAACCTTCAAAACGGCTGTCCAGCGAATTGCCCCGATTGTCGCCCATCACGAAGTAGCAATCCGGCGGTACCGTGTATGGCAAGACCTTCGTCCGGCCGGAAAACGCGGCGTGAAACATCGCCGGCTCGCCCGGCTCCGTGCGCCCGATCGTGTAGTCCTCGCGCAAACGCTTCCCGTTAATCCAAACTCCGCCGTCACGCACGTCTACTGTTTCGCCCGGCAGCCCGATCACTCGCTTAATGATGTCTGAATTGTCGCCGGAAATCACTGCACGGAAAATGACAATCTGCCCGCGCTTGGGATTTCTCCACAATGGAACATGCAAGTTCGTGAACGGAATGCCGGCATCGTAGCCCACACGGCTCATGATCAGGTGGTCGCCAACGAGCAATGTGTTTTGCATGGACTCGGAAGGAATCACTCGCGCCTGACCAACCGCGCCGTTGATCGACAGAAAAACCAGGCCCACCCAGAACCACGCGATTGCCTCGCGCCTGATCCTTTGCTTCATAGTCAGCTCGGGCCGCCTTTTCGCGTTGCTCTTTGCCGCTTGCTTAGCCTTCACGTTCCACCGTTACGGCTGCCGGTTCGCCCAGCTTGCCGAATCCTGTGCCTTCTCGAACCTCAAGCTGAACGGGGTCCGTGGGATAATTTCCCGTATAGCAAGACGTGCAAAAGTTGCCCGCGGTGTCATTCACCGATTGTCGCAGCCCCGCCAGCGAAATGTAACCCAGCGAATCCGCGCCCAGGAAGCGGCAAATTTCCTCTGGCGTATTCGAAGAAGCGATCAACTCTTCGCGGGTCGGCGTATCCACGCCGTAGTAACACGGCGAAATTGTCGGCGGGCAGGAAATCCGCACGTGCACTTCTTTCGCGCCCGCTTCACGCACCATGCGCACAATCTTCCGGCTGGTCGTTCCGCGCACGATCGAATCGTCCACCAGAATCACGCGCTTGCCTTCCATCAGTCCGCGCACCGGGTTCAGCTTTAGCTTAACGCCAAAGTTGCGAATTGCCTGCGAGGGTTCAATGAATGTGCGTCCAATATAATGATTGCGGATCAGCCCCATGCGGAACGGAATGCCCGACTCCATCGCATAGCCCACCGCGGCCGGCACGCCCGAATCCGGCACCGGCACAACTAGATCCGCGTCCACCGGATGCTCGCGGGCCAACTGGCGGCCGAGCGCTTCGCGGCTGTCATTCACACTGCGCCCAAAAATCGTGCTGTCGGGACGCGCAAAGTACACATGCTCGAAAATGCAAAACTGTTTCGGCTTTTCTGGCGCGAAGTGAATTGATTCGAGTCCCGACTTTGAAATGCGCAACATCTCGCCCGGTTCAATTTCGCGCACGTATTGCGCGTTTAACAAATCAAACGCGCACGTTTCGCTGGCCACAATCCAGGCCGTTTCGCCGCTCGGCGTTGTGAATTTTGCCAAGTTCAGCGGACGAAAGCCGCGCGGGTCACGCACCGCGTAAAGCTCATCCGGAGTCAACACGACCAGCGAGTAAGCGCCTTCGCATTGATTCAACGCGTCGCCCAGCGCTCCAGATAAGTTGCGCGCCTGCGACTTCGCCAGCAGGTGCACCACGACTTCGGTGTCGCTGTTGGTCTGAAAGATCGAACCGCGATGCTCGAGCTTGCGCCGCCACTCGGCGGCATTTGTCAGGTTGCCGTTGTGCCCGATGGAAATTTTGCCTTTGTTGCAGTCGATCATGATCGGCTGCGCGTTCAGCAACGCTTTATCGCCGGCCGTCGAATATCGTGTGTGCCCGATCGAAGCACTCCCAGGCAGCTTGTTCAAAACATCCGGCGTGAAAATTTCTTCTACTTCGCCCATCGCGCGATGCGCGTACAAATCTCTTCCATCCGTCGAAACAATTCCCGCCGATTCCTGCCCGCGATGCTGCAGCGCGTACAGGCCCAAATACACCAGCTTCGCCGCCTCTTCGTGGCCGTACACCCCGACCACGCCACAATAATCGTGGAAATGGTCGTCAGCGTAAGCGATTTTTTCCGTCATTCCGGCTGTAGTCGCTTCATTTCGATTGCAGCGTGCGTTCCAATGAATCGGCCCAAACGTCGCGCAGATTTTCGACAGGGGAATCGATAATTGAGCGTCCCTTATGTTCGATGCGCAGCGACCGGTCCTGGGTAACCTGGCCGATTTCGCTGGCGGCGACGCCGTATTGTCGCGCAATTCCCTGAAGCGCGGCAAGCTTTGCCGGAGATACGCTGACCACGCAGCGGGCACCTCGCTCGCCAAAAACCGCGAATTCCGCCGCGACTGAATCTTCAAGTTTAATTTTGGCGCCAAGAACGGACACGGCGTGCCGTGCCCCTACGGGAAACGCCGCAAAGCACGATTCGGCGACTGTAACCGCGAACCCGCCATCGGAAATATCGTGAGCCGATATAACAATTCCGTCGGCGGCCAATGCAACGAGGCAATCGATTAAACGTTTCTCCGCTGCCAAATCAATTGCGGGTGGCTCGCCCGCGACAATTCCGCCGACGGTTTTC
>Ga0070697_100001177_pt1 | contig 19808 bp, 14 predicted proteins | sample KBSK1501metaG_FD_65475 | JGI IMG/M metagenome (GOLD analysis project Ga0070697, IMG submission 65475) | Corn, switchgrass and miscanthus rhizosphere microbial communities from Kellogg Biological Station, Michigan, USA - KBS K1-50-1 metaG | ecosystem: Host-associated > Plants > Roots >... | reverse complement strand
CAAGCTGGTGGAAATCCTGTACGAGCGTACGGACGGAGACTTCCGGCGTGGTACGTTCCGCGTACGCGGTGATGTGATCGAAGTCTTCCCTACCTACGATGACATGGCGTATCGAATCGAGTTGTGGGGAGACGAAGTCGAGTCGCTGGCACAAATTGATCCGCTATTCAGCACCGTGAAACAGAAATACATGCGTCTTCCGATCTATCCTAAGACGCACTACGTGATGAAACCGGAGACCAAGGCTTCGGCGGTGCAGTCCATTCGTGAAGAGCTGGCGTGGTGGGAAGTGGAACTGGAAAAACAAGGACGGCTGGTGGAATCGCAGCGCGTCCACCAACGCACCATGTACGACCTGGAGATGATTAAGACAGTTGGCTATTGTCACGGCATCGAGAATTATTCGCGGCACTTTACCGGACGGCTGCCCGGCGAGCCGCCACCCACGCTGCTGGATTATTTTCCGCGCGATTACCTGATGTTCATCGACGAGTCGCACCAGACCGTGCCGCAGTTGCACGGTATGTACCACGGCGACCGCTCGCGGAAGGAGACGCTTGTCGAATATGGCTTCCGCATGCCGTCGGCGCTCGACAACCGGCCTTTAACTTTTGAAGAGTTTGAACATCGGATGAATCAGATTGTCTACGTTTCAGCCACTCCCGGACCTTATGAGTTGACCAAATCGGCAGGAGTCGTGGTGGAACAGATCATCCGGCCCACCGGCTTGGTGGATCCGCCCGTGGAAGTGCGTCCCGTCAAGGGACAGATTGATGACCTGCTGCATGAAATTCGCGGGCGAGTCTCACGAGGCGAAAGAGTACTGGTGACGACGCTCACCAAACGTATGGCCGAGGATCTGGCCGAGTACTACAGCGAGGTCGGAGTCAAGTGCCGCTACATGCACTCCGAGATCGAAACTCTGGAGCGCGTAAAAATTCTGCGTGATCTGCGCAAAGGGGAATTCGATGTATTGATCGGAATCAACCTGCTGCGTGAAGGTTTGGATCTGCCCGAGGTTTCCATGGTGGCGGTCCTCGACGCAGATAAAGAAGGGTTTCTTCGTTCCAGTGGATCGCTGATCCAAACCATTGGCCGTTGCGCGCGCAATCTGAATGGCCGGGCAATTCTCTATGCGGACGTGATGACCGATTCGATGAAGAAGGCTATCGATGAGACCGATCGCAGGCGCGCCATTCAGGAAGCTTACAACGTGGCCAACGGGATCACGCCCGAGTCCATTGTACGCCCGCTGGAAATGTCGCTGGCCAGCGTGATTGAAGCCGATTATGCGGATCTGACGGCGATCGAAGCTGACGGTATTCCGGAGCTAAAATCTCAGGAAGAGTTGGATACTTACATCGGAAAGCTCGAAAGCGACATGCGTGAAGCGGCAAAGCGATTCGAGTTCGAAAAAGCCGCCAAGTTGAGAGACACGATCAAGGAGTTGAGAACGAAAGAATTTTTGTTTGCCTGAAGGACGGAAAGTCTTTGAATTCTTGGCTTTGGTTTCTCACCCTTAGTTCTTAGTTCTTGGTTCTCGGTTCTTAGTTCTTTCCTTTACCGTCCCGCTTTCGCTACCGCCGCAAGAGGTTTCTGATACAAGAGGTAATCCGCGTTCTTGTGATAGTTGAAGGTCACGTCCATCGCTGGAATCTTTTCCCCATCTCCCAAAAACAGGTAACCGCCAGGTTCCAAATAGAGGTGCAACCGCTGTACCAGCGCGATGCGCTGGGCGGTGGAGAAATGTGGCAACACATCCATGCAAAAGATGCAGTCGAACCTTCCAATATAAGTGGGTGCAACCAAATTCATGGGCGTAAACGTCACGAGGTTGCGCAGCCTGGGCTTCACCAGGAGATGCTGGCCAACTTTAGCGAAATAAGTCTGCACCAGCTCGCGTGAAACGTGGCGTAACGAGCTCTGCGGATAGAGACCGCGTTCCGCTACTTGCAAAGCGTGGCGCCGGATGTCGCTGCCTACAATGTGGACTTTCCAGGCGCCGGCGCTGCAATTCACCGCTTCGCAAACAGACATGGCGATCGAATACGGCTCTTCACCGGTAGCACAACCCGCGCTCCAGACGCGAAGGTTGTGGGGATTTTCCCCTGCCTTGCGCGCCTGCAACTCGGGTATCACTGCTTTGGCCAGGGAATCGAAGGCTGCCGGGCAACGAAAGAAACCGGTCTCGTCGCCCACCAATCGCCCGGTCAGGCTTTCACACTCGGAATCACAGGATCGCAACCGGTCCAGCAGGTCCGCCGCAGAAGCTGACTGATGCGTATCCAGATGTTCGGCAACAATTTCGGAAAGTTTTTCGTTCGCTGTCTGGACCAAGACTCCCGTTTTACGCTCCAAAATCAGGCGAATCTCGGACAAGTCGTGTTCCAGGATCGCCATGCTGGTTGAAAGCCTGCTCATAGTTCACTCCTCGCGGACCAATCTGACAAAATTTCACTCGTGCTTGGAACTTGGTCGAGGGAGGGGTTGATCTCTTCGGTGTTACGTAGTCCCAGCCGCTTTTAGGCCTTGGCTGCGTTGGCCTTCTCGGTCTGCCTCTCAATCACAGTCAGCTCTTTTTCCAGGGAAGAAAAGCGCTGCAGGATTTCGTGCATACGTAATCCCATGTTGCGAACGGTTTCAATCTGTGAGCGCGCGCCCGCGGAAAGCGTTTCCGGTTCGAGCAAAAGCAGTTCAGAGTTGCCCAGTACCGAAGTGAGTGCATTATTCAAGCTATGGCGCATTTCCAGAATGTAGCGACCCAGTGTGGCCTGGCGCTTCAGTAAGACGTTGGCTTCTTCGGCGCGAATGGCGCGAACCTGCGCTTCACAATATCGCAATGCTTCCGATACGAGCAGTACCAATGCGTCCAACCACCCCTCGTGCTGGCGGAGAACCATGGCGCGAAGTTGCGATGTGCGCACCATTTCCGCAGACTGCCCGCCGTCCCATATGAATAGCACCGGCTTGGTCAAAGGCTCGAGCGCCTTTAGCACCGAGGCAAGAACAATTGGCCGCACCGCGCCCACGATGGCTACTTCGAAACTATCAGCGTCCAATTTCTGGCAGAGATCACCTTTCATCACGGTGAACGCCGGCAAGTTATTTTCGCTTTGCCATCGGGTCATGATGGTGTGCGCGAATTCCGGATCGTCCGAAATGATCAATACCGTACGCAAGTCCACTGTCATCTCCGTTCCTGGTGTGCCTACGCGCTGCCGTCGTCCTTCCCATCAAGAGAATCGCTGGACGTGGCGACCTCCGGCGTTTCCGAATTGCTGACAGAAGAATTCATGCCGGCGGCAGCAGCCTTGGTGCGAGCGCTAGCGCTCGTCGGTGTCCGCGTTAACGCCGCATTGATCACCGCGCGAAGGTCTACCAGCATGCGGAGTGGCTGCCCTGAGGAATATTCGGCGTGAAACAACACCTTCCATGATTGGCAGATCATGCGCAGGCGGGCAATCGGCTCGTCCGCTGAAAACTGTGCGCGGCGGCAATCCAGTGTGCTCACCCCTCGTACTTCCAGTTCCCGCAAGCCATCCAGAATGGCATTGAGATCCTGATGCATCAGGCGAAAGAAAACGCGCCGCATCAAAAAGCTGAAGCGAGTAAAGGCCACCATCGCTCCGGGCACGAAATATTTCTCCCCTGCGCTCGCCTTTAGCTTCCTTCCCTTTTCCAGGATGCCCGCAGTAAGCAGATCATTCAGGCTACGACAGTCGTTCGCTGCCTTAAGGTACTCATCGAGCGGCGCCAGCCAATCCGGGGGACTGAAGTCTCCGGTGCTGAAAATCGGTTCGAGGACCTGGGCCACATATGCAACTTCAACATCTTCATCTTCCAGGCGAGAGGGTGCGCAATGGGAAAAGAATTGAACCAGCAGGAAGTCGATCTTGTCGCGATCAGAACTACTGCGCTGAAGCTTTCCCAAGTAATGCTGAAGCATTGCGCGCAGGCCGTTCTCGGTGGTCAGAGTAGTGGTTTGCAGGAACTGGCGCAACTGATGGACTTGAATGCGCTGATCCATGTCCGCGAACCATTGCTGGGCCTGTTCAACGGAGTCTTGGGTTGGAGTTTCCACCCCGGCTTCCAGGTCACTACAGCGTGGAAAGTCGATTACGAACTCCCGGTCGAGAGCGCAATAGAGTGGGTAGAGGAGAAGCAATTCTTGCCACTCGGCTGCTGATTCGTCGGATTCCGGAAGGGTACTCATGGTTTCACGATCCAATTGGCAACCTCTTGGGTAAACCGCGCCGCTACTGCCGTGCGTGAGCCGTTATATTGCAGGGCCACGACGCAGGCTTCGACGTCCAGCGTGCCGTCGGAATTTCGCAGTCGCAGCTTGTCGGCAAACTCCAGGGGCAAGGTTGAAGCGAAGAGTACTTCGTGCGGCGTACCGAATTCGATGACTGTGCTCTCGCGAGCAAGAGCACCTTTGCCGTCCACCCGAGTTAAGGAAACGGCGATGCGCAGCGGAGTCGAATCCGGAAAGAACCTGGCCAGCTTGGCGGTTGAGCTTTCGCGGGAAGATCGTCCGGGCGCTGTGGCTTCTCTGGGCAAATAAACCTCGATTTGAACGTACCCTAGGGACCGATCCTCTAAGTGCGTCTGGAAATGCAGACCGATCTAAAAGGAGAGAATGCACGAGCGCAGCCAAAGACGCTGGACTCTGAATTGCGTCTAAGATATTGATTAGAAACCGCTACCAATCCGGCTTGCACCGGGCCGACGCAGCAAATGTCTCACTGTGAGACTCGTCTCAGCTTCTTTTGGTGAATTTGGACGCGGAACAGCCTTCGCTTTATTGCAGGCCTTGACTAGTAGGAGGTTGGGCGAGCGCCTGTCGCGGTCCGATGTGATAGCGCTTCAGCTTCCGATAAAGAGTGGCGCGGCTGATGCCGAGCATCTTGCCCGCCAAGGCTTTGTCGCCCTTCACTTGTTCGAAAACTCTCTGGATAGTGGCGCGTTCAATATCCTCCAGATCGGTAGAGGTAAGACTGGATGTCGGTAGTTCCAGACCTACGTCTGGCGACGAAGCCGCCGATGCGATGGTAGGAGGCAGATCATTCATGTCAATGGTCCGCCGATCACCCAAGGCGACTGCGCGTTCGATGGAATTCTCGAGTTCGCGCACATTCCCCGGCCAGTCATATTGCAGCAGGCATTTCATAGCTGTAGTGGTCACCTGAATGTCATCGCCAGGAGCGTAACGATCCAGAAACCAATGCGCCAGCATGGGGATATCGGAGCGCCGCTCGCGCAACGATGGAAGATGAACGGTAACTACGTTAAGACGGAAATAAAGGTCTTTGCGGAAAGTGCCATTGCGATATTCGGCCTCGAGATCGCGGTTGGTGGCGGCAATGATCCGAACATCGACTTTCACTTTTTGATTGCTGCCGACAGGGCGCACTTCTTTTTCCTGCAATACGCGGAGCAGCTTGGCTTGCAGTTCCAGCGGTAGTTCTCCGATCTCGTCGAGGAAAATCGTTCCACCATTGGCCGATTGAAACAGTCCTGTTTTCGATTTCAACGCGCCGGTAAATGCGCCTTTTTCATATCCGAAAAGTTCACTCTCGATTAAGGTCGGCACCAGCGATCCGCAGTCCACGGCGACAAATGGACGGTTAGCGAAGGGACCGCGGAAGTGAATGGCGCGGGCAACCAACTCCTTGCCGGTACCGCTCTCCCCCGCTATCAGGACGGGAGTGCGCGTATCTTTTAGCCGCGAAATCATCCGCAGCACATCCTGAATCTTGGTGGAGGCGCCGACAATTCCGTGTAGCTCAGTTTCCGTATCCATGCGTTCGCGCAGAAACTGATTTTCCTCCACCAGGCGTATCTTTTCCGCCATGCGCCTTAGAAACAAGCGAAGCTCTTCCAGTGGGGAGAACGGTTTGCTGATGTAATCGTAAGCTCCGAGCTTCATCGCCTGCACTGCGGTTTCCACTGAACCATGGCCCGTCATTACCGCAATTTCGGTGCCAGGAAACAGCTTTTTCACGCGTTCCAGAAACTCGAGACCGGACATGTGGGGCATCACCATGTCGGTCAGAATGATATGCGCAGGCTGCTCCTCAAGCAGGGCAAGAGCCGATTCGCCGCTATCCGCTTCGATACAAGCGAAGCCGAGCGCCTCACCCACAGTCATGCACAATTTGCGGATGCTCTGTTCGTCATCCACAATCAACAGGCGAATACGTAGGTCATCACTCACAGTGCTTTCCCCATAGCATTCTCAACCACCGAAATGAACTGCCGCACACCAAATGGCTTTTCCAAACAAGGTGCTCCGGTTCGACGCAGCGTCGAAACAGTATCCTCGCTGGCGATGTCGCCCGTGATGAAAACAATGCGTGAAGTAAGCTCAGGACGGTGCTTGGAAATCCAGGCATGAACATCCGCGCCATCTACGCCGCCGGGGGTACGCATGTCGGAAACCACACCCAGAAATTCTCCTGATTGCAAGATTCGAACTCCCTCAGCGCCAGACTCAGCACACACTACGGCGTAGCCCTTGCGTTCCAGGGCGGCACGAACGTAGGCCATGACACCAGGCTCGTCCTCAATGAGCAGGACCGGCAATGCAGCGGACTTGGCCGAAGGCAGTGTCATGATTGCATAACTCCCGCGGCGACGCCGACAGGGGCCGGTTCGGATGAAGCCGGCAGACGAACGATGAAAGTGGCCCCTTCGTCGCCCACATTGTTGTGACAAAGAATCTCTCCGCCGTGCTCCCGCACAATCCCGTAACAGATGCTCAAGCCCAGGCCAGTTCCTTTTCCGACTTCTTTCGTTGTGAAGAATGGATCGAAAATGCGGTCCGCCTGCGTGATCCCATGACCATTATCCCTGAATGAAATCTCGACGACGTTGCCCATCCCAGCCGTCATCAGCTCGATGCGTGCCGGCCGGCCAGTTTCGCGCACTGCATCGTAAGCGTTATTCAGAATATTGAGGAATACCTGTTGGAGCTGGTGCGAATCCCCGATCACGTGAGGAAGTTCCTGCTCCAGGCGCTCGATGACCGTCACACCATGGCTATGAAAATCATAGGCTCGGAGCTGAACCGTGCGACGAAGAATGCTATTCACCTGTACGGGCTTACGCTGCGGCGGCATCTGACGGGCAAAGCTGAGCAGGTTCTGCACGATCTGCTTGGTGCGTTGTGCCTCCTGCAGAATGACACGCAGATCCTTGCGCGCACTTTCCGGAACGTCGCCATTTTCCATTAGCAGGTCGGCAAAGCCCAGAATTGCGGTAAGCGGGTTATTGACCTCGTGAGCCACGCCCGAAACAAGCTGACCGACGGCAGCCATCTTTTCCGCGTGCATTAACTTGGACTGGAGAGTGGCCGCATCGGTGATATCGGTCATGACGACCACCAAGCTAGTGATGTTGCCTTGCTCGTCACGCATCGGGCTCAGGTTGACCGAGAATTGTCCCACCCGTCCGTCACCTCGCAAAATTTGGACGTCTAAATTGTCGACCTGATTCCCTGCCACGGTTGCATTGAAAGCGTCTTTGAAAATCTGGCGGCGGGGGGGTGCGACCAAATCTTCCAGCGGTTTTCCTAGCAGTTCCCGCTGCTCATAACCCATGTCATACCACCGCCGGTTGCCATAACTGACCAGGCCCGCGGTATCAACTACCAGGATCAAGCTCTGGGTATTGTTAAGAATCTTGCCGGAGAAATCACGTTCACGCTGCAATTCCGCCTGGAAGCTCTTAAGACCGGTGATATCGAGCATCAAACCGCGGTATTGCAAAATTCGATCCTGCGTGTCGCGGACCGCGAACGCGTTGATTAAGACATGAACTACAGATCCATCCTGGCGGATAAGGGCTTCCTCGCGATTGCGCGCCACTCCGTGCTGGTTCATCTCGTCGGCGAATTCGCGGTGTCTTTCCGGGGATGAATAGATCTTGGTACGAATATCTACTTGCAACAACTCTTCCCGGCTGCGATAGCCAAGCATGCGAACCAGGGCGTCGTTTACCTCGACGAAGCGGCCATCCGGGGTGGAGAAGAACAATCCTTCCTGGACATTGTCAAACAGTTCGCGATAGCGGCGCTCCGCCTCATGGCGATCGGTGATGTCTTTCAGCACATGAATAACTTGCGGACCCTCGTTGCCGGCGCCCGGTACGCGCGAGCTAGATACGAGATATGTACGTTCGAGCACGGGATGGATGTATTCATCCGCAGCATCGGTCCCCATGCGGCAAAACGGACAGATGTTGACCGGCGCGCTATCAACCGCCAGCAGCGCCGACATATTCAGTCCAATCAATTCCTGCGGTTGCACTCCAATAAAGCTTGCCAGCGAACGATTTACCCGCAGTACGTTTCCAGATTCGTCGTGAGCCACGATGAAATCGCTGATGGCATCGAAAATTTCGATCCAGTGCCGGTTCGCCTGTTCCATGTGAGTGAAAAGACGGGCATTCTCCAGTGCAATCGACGCGTGACCGGCAATGGCTTGCAAGAGTTGCTGGTCATTGGCCGTAAGTGGCTTTCCCCGATCCGCAAGGCAAAGCACGCCAACCATTTCGCCTGTAGCACCCAGCAGACGCACCAGTGTGCAGTCGCTCCATTCCAAATTCAAAGCTAGTTCCCGGCCGATCAGATCGGTTGCCAGCGCGGAAATGATCGCATCCTGATCCCCGGACAAAGCTTCGCCCACGGCTTGGCTGAAACGCCGCAACAGCGAGATCTCCGGGTGAAGCTCACTGCTGGCGGACCACAAAACCAGCGTTTCCAGGACCGAGTCCTGCTTAAGCACTAAGGCTCCGCCACGAGCGCCCATCATACCCGCGGCGCGGGCCACAAAACTTGTGGCGAATTCCGGAAGGCGGCGCAGTGGATTCAACTCTAGAGCCAGGCCCATGAGCGACTCGGCGCGGCGCCGATGTTGCTCGGACTGATCCAGGTTGCGAGTAACCTCCAGCACAACGGCGGCTTGCGCTGCTAAAACCTGCGCACGGCGAATATCCTCTTGAGAGATTCCCCGCCGGTCCACTCGATCGAGGACGCCAAACATCCCTAAGACCTGGCCATCGCTACCCAGAAGCGGCACGGCCAATATCTGCCGCACTTTCAACTTCGCCATCATTTCCAAGTTCGCGTCGGGAACCTTTTTGGCATCGTCCGTCCAAAAAACCTCTTTGTTGATCAGGGATCGACAGGCGGTGCCTTCCGGAAACTGGTAATCCATGGGACCGGTCACCCCGTTGTCAGTTCCCCAACGCAGGTGAAACACCCCGTCTTCCAGCAGGCCTATAAAAGCGCGGCTGACGCCCAGGAAGTCACTGGCGCGCAGTACGAATTGCTGCATGAATTCATCGAGATGTCCGATTGAGCCCAGTTCGGAGGAGATGTCGAGCAATTGATGAAGCTCATGCGCTTGTGCCTGGGCAGTGGCGTAGAGCTCGGCATTGGCAATGGCGACAGCCCCAAACCCCGCGACCGCGGAAACCAGGGACTTATCTTCCGGGCTGAAAGTCCCTTCTTGGCGGGGATAAACCAGCACTGCACCTTGACTAATCGAAGTTCGGAAAGGAGCGGCAATCAGCATGCCCGCCGGCACCAAATCCCCCAAAGCGTGGCTGCCGGGATCAATTGCAACGCTGATGGGCTCACCGGCAGCAATCGCCCGCATCGCCAGATCGGTAGCGAAATGCAACCCTTTACGGTCGTGACGGGTGCGGACTGATCCCGCCAGTTGCGGTGACTCAGCCGAGACCGCACGAAGGCCGAATTCGCCGCCTTCACGTAACAGGATGCATACCAGGCGCGTGCGCAGCAGGACCCGCAAACGGTCGGCCACAGCGTCCACCACAGCAGACGCGGCCGGCAGGGAATGGATCGCTTGGGCCACTTCGGCCAGGATTTCGGCCCGGCGGCGCTCTTCGCGCGAGACTTGGGTGAGGCGGCTGGCTTCCAACAGACTACCCAGCTGACCCGCCAAGATCGTAGCTTTGGCTGACAAATCTTCGGAGAAGAAATCCCTGTCCGAAGCATGCAAAAACACTGCCGCACCAATTACTTCGCTCGAAACCACCAGCGGCGCCGCCATTAAAGAACGGGCACGAAATTCGCCGGCCATTGGATAACGAGCCGGATCCAATCGGTTCTCAAAGACTGTCTTGCGCAGCCGAACCGCCTCCATCGCCACGGCGCTCTGGCTGGCTTTCAAGCGTTTACCTCGAAAGGACTCTGCCTGCAAGCCGTCCGCCTCCGTCCCGACCATTTCGGAGGAAGAGGCCACGCTCCAGAAGTACGTTCCATCTACACGAAAGAATTCCCGTGTAGCCCGGCAAAACAGGTGGATTAGCGCAGGAGCATCGATTCCTTTCGCCGCCGCAGCCGAAAATTGTAGCAGCAGTTTTTGAAACGCCTCATCCAACCGGGGCGTTGCTCCCTCCAAGACGCTCGTATCTCGAGCTGGCATGTCTTAAACCTGGCACCAAAGAGCTCATGGAACTACAAGTACTTGAATATACAGCAAATTAGCTTCTAATCTCAATTTGAGTCAAGCAAATAAAGCCCTAGGTGCCGACTTGGGAAATCCCCTTGGGCTCGGCGGTCGCCCACTCCCGTCTCATAGCGAGACGATGCCCGGAACATGAGACAACTGCTCCTCCCCTTGCAGGGTCCATTCCATCCAACGACAGGTCGACAACCTCCTCATTGACAATGAATTAGGGCACTTTTAAGAATTTCGTCTGCTTGGCCTGACGCTGGCAACGACATTGCACTTAGAAGCACAGCACCAGTGCCGGGGAGGGTGTGTCTTTCCCCTAGCCCGAAGCGGGATAGTTCGAATAAAGGTTTTCTAGGTTAGGCGGGTCGCCCGTGTGGTCGATGGTGAGTGGTTTTACGGAGGAACAGCGATGACGATCGGCAAGAAACTTTATGTGAATTTCGGAGCCATCCTCGCGATGGTGCTGGTCCTGTTCTTGATCAACCTAGTGGCGGTCCAGCGGGAACACAGCGCCAAAGCCGCAGCGTCGCAGGCATTGGCTCTGGCCGACGCCACCGATAAAGTCAAATTTCAGATCATGCAAAATCGCCTTTATCTGAGCAACTATCTGCTCAGCGGCGACACTCGCGAAGCCGACCGCATGAACGACGGTATCCAAATTCTTTCCGAGAAGCTGCAGAGTACCCGGGCATTATCCAACTCAGAACAGGAGCGCGTAGCCCTGGATCACGTGCATGAAACCGAGCAGAACTGGGCTAGAGAATTTGCCTTGCCTTTGGTGGAAAAGCGTAAAGAAGTCGATGCCGGCAATGCAACCGTCGCAGAACTGCAGATTTTTTATCTGCAGAAAGATGCTTCTTCCTGGGTAAGGTCGGCCACCCAATTCCTGGAATTAGCCGATCAGGAAAACAAGAAAATGCTCGAGGATCGACGCAGGTCCGACGGCACTGCCGAGACCGCCACCATCCTTGTGGCCCTGACCAGCACCTTGATCGCCCTGGCCTTGGGTGTTGTGATCGCTTACTCCACCTCCAAATCGATTACTGAGCCGCTACGCAACTTGATGAAGGTGGCTCAACAGATCGGCAATGCCGGCGATCTGGATCACGTGATCGACACTAAGCGTCGCGACGAAATCGGAGAACTCGCACGAACCTTCAGCAAAATGGTCACTTACCTCAAAGAGATGGCGACCGTCTCGGAAGCCATCGCCGGCGGCAACCTGAATGTCGTAGTTCAGCCCCGCTCGAAAGATGACACTTTGGGCAATGCCTTTGTCCGCATGATCGAGGGATTGAGAAGCCTGGTGTTTAACGTCCGCGACGCCGCTTCCCAGGTGGCAAGCGCCTCCAGCCAGGTAGCAGGAGCCTCCGATGAATCAGCCAAGATCAGCCTGCAAACTGCCTCCGCCATCGACGAAGTCACCAGCACCATGCACGAGATGAGCGTCAACGTACAAAACATGGTGAAGAGCACCCAAGTGCAGGCTTCGAGCGTCAGTGAAACCTCGGCCTCCATCGATCAGATGGTGGCTTCGATTCAACGCGTCGCAGATACCGCGAAGGTACTGCTGGATATCTCCAATCGTTCGAGAGAAGAGGTGCACAGCGGCATCACCACTATGGAAAAGGCGACGGATGGATTGAATCGTATCAACGTCACGATTCGTTCTTCCGGCGAAATTATCGATGCTCTGGGCCAGCGCGCCGACGATATCGGCAAGATCATTGAAGTGATTGACGACCTCGCCGAACAAACCAACTTATTGGCCCTGAACGCCGCCATCGAAGCGGCGCGTGCCGGAGAACATGGCTTGGGCTTTGCCGTAGTCGCCGACGAAGTCAGGAAGCTGGCCGAAAAATCGGCGCAGTCCACCAAAGAAATCTCCGAGCTGATTCAGAGTATCCAAAAGGAAGCCCGCAAAGCGGTTGAAAATATGGATCGCAGTACGGGCATCGTTAACGATGGCCTAGGCCTCGGTCAGGAATTGAATGCAGCGTTGCGCAAAATCTCGAACGTAGTCACCGAAGTCTATAAATTCGCACAGGAAATCGGAGCTGCTACTAATGAGCAGTCCCACGGATCGTCGCAAATCGCCAGAGCCACCACGCGGCTGAATGAAATTACTCACGAGATCAACTCCGCCGTAGAAGAACAGGCTTCTGGCGCACACGCCGTGGTCAAGGCCATGGAGCGCATGCGTGAACTGGTACAGCAGACAACTTCCGGTTCCACGGAATTGGCGGCTTCTGCCGAACAGATGTCGAAGATGTCGCGCGGACTGCTCGATTCCATGGATCGATTCGCGCTTGAACAGCTTGAACGGCTGATGGGACGCCGCGAGGACAAAACAGGCGCCAAGGGCAATGCCCGGCAGGCAGCTGCCGGCGTTCGGGGCTGATCGTCACCCACATGAATCGCGAACTGCACATTGTCGGGTTTCAGCTAGGACACGAGACGTACGGCGTGCCCATCACCTCTTTGCATGAAATCGTGCGCGTGCCGGAGATCACGGCGGTGCCGGACGCGCCAGATTACATCGAAGGTGTCATCAACCTGCGCGGCAAGATTGTCTCGGTCATCGATCTGCGGAAACGTTTTGGGCAGAAAAAAGTAGCACTGGTAAGACGGCATCGGATTCTGGTGGTCGAACATAAAGGACGTCTTTCCGGACTGATTGTGGATTCTGCTTCTGAAGTCCTCAAAATTCCCGAAACCGATGTCGAGCCCGCCCCGCAAGTATTCAGGGAAGGCCGCTTAAATTGCGTTACCGGACTTGGCAAGTACAAGGGACGCCTGATTGTGCTGTTGGACATGGCCAAGCTGCTCGAATACAGCGGACCAAACCAAACGCTTGCGGGTGTTGAAGAACAGCAGCCTGCGACCAATGCTCGCAGCGCGGCAGCGAAATAGTGTTCGAAGCCGGCAAGGGAAGAAAGAAAACATGAGCACACTGGGCATATCGGGCGGGACGGTCCAACTCACCGAACCCGAACTGAAGCTCTTGCAGGCGCTTATCTATCAGGAATGCGGCATGCATTTCGACGACCGTCGTACCCACTTCCTGCAGGACCGCCTGCAACGAAGACTGAAGGAATGCCAGCTCGATTCTTTTTACAGCTACTATCGTCTGCTCATCAGCCACGAAGGTAAGCAGGAATTGACCCGCCTGCTGGAAAATCTTACGGTCAACGAAACCAGCTTCTTTCGCAACAAGGCCCAACTCGAGTTATTTCACAAGTACGTCCTGGATGATCTGCTTCGCCGTAAACAGGAGCGCCGAGATTATTCCGTCCGGATCTGGAGCGCGGGTTGCTCGACCGGACAGGAGCCTTACACGATCGCGATGCTGGTGGTCGATGCTTTGTCCTATCACTATCTTCGCAATTCTTTTCCCGTGGATATGCCCTTGCCGAAGCCGCTGGTTCCTTCGCCGTGGAAAGTTGAGATTCTGGCCAGCGATATTAGCTATTCAGTGCTGCGGGCTGCGCAGGAAGGTGCCTATAACGAAACTCAGATGTCTGCAGTGGACTACAGCTACCGCCTGCGTTATTTCGACAAAGTAGGTGAGCGATACCTGGTTAAAAAGGCGTTGAAGGAGTTGGTCCATTTCGATTTTCACAACCTGAAAACGGAATACCTGCCGCAGCGCAACGACATCATCTTCTGCCGCAATGTGATGATGTACTTCGACGAAGCTGAACAAAAGCGCCTGATCGAAAAATTCGGGCGCTGCTTGAATCCCGATGGCCACCTGTTCGTCGGACACGCCGAGAGTCTTCTGGGACTGACCGATCAGTTCACCATGGTTCACCGCAATAGTGGAACCGCCTATCAGCGCGTCGAGGTGAGGCTATGACTCGGTTCTCTGACGAACGCGGAGCTGAACTGCGCGAATTGTTTTTTGAAACCGCGCAGGAACTCTTGCAGTCGCTGAATGAGGAAGCGCTGAAACTGGAAAAGCATCCAGCGGACATGGAAATTGTGCGTAGCATCCGCCGCACGGTTCATACCCTTAAAGGGGACGCCGCAGCCTGTGGCTATCGCGAATTGAGCGAATCTGCACACGAGCTCGAGGACGCCCTGGCTATAGAAACCGTCTCCTCTCACACTAGTTTGGCCGAGGTGGCCTTTACCGCTGCTGACATGTTTGAGTCCATGCTAGCTGCTTACCGCCGCCAGGCAAAGCTTCCTTCGGCGGAACCGCTGCGAAAGATGATTCGGCATTTGAGTAAAGAGCCGTCAAGCGAAAAGCACGCGAAGAAGACAGCCGCGAAAGCTTCAGTCGCCAAGACCGAGTGGACGGAGTACGAGAAGCTTGAAATTCAGAATGCATTAAATCAGGGCAAACGGGTTTATCACATCAAGGCGCAAATTGACCCCCGTTGTGCCATGCCGATCGCTGCTCGACAAATGCTGCTGAATGTCCTCGGCGCAATTGGCCAGGTGGTCGCCGTACGTCCTGCGACTGACTCGTCTGACAACACTGAGCGCCTGGACTTGTTACTCGCCAGCGCCCTGTCGCTGGAAAAAGTCGCTGCGAAATGCCGGATTCCTATGGTGATCGCCCGACCCAGCGTGGAGTTGATCAAAGGCAAAGGGCGAAAGGACAAAGCGACATCGGCCAGCGAGTTCAATGGAATCTCCAGTGGTTCCATCCCCAACGACGTTGCCATGTCCGCCGAAGAGCATGAGGGTCGGGAAATGGTGCACCTTGGGGCGGTGGCGGAAAACATTTTGCGCGTCGACGCTGATCGCATCGATAACGTTCTGAATCTAGTCGGAGAATTGATTATCGGGAAGTCAATGCTGCAACAGGCATTCCAGGAATTGACCAAACATTCGCCGAAGGAATCCATGCGTGGCCGGGTAGCCGATGCCATGGCCTTTCAATCACGCGTACTGAATGACCTGCAGCGCTCGGTAATGAAGATCCGAATGGTGCCGGTTGAACAACTGTTCCGCCGCTTTCCACGAATGGTCCGCGATGTCGCGAAGCAGTGCGGCAAAGAGGTCGATCTGATCATGAGCGGGCAGGATACCGATCTTGATAAGAGTCTGCTGGACGCCATCGCCGAGCCACTGACGCATCTGGTGCGTAATGCCGTTGGCCACGGCATTGAAAACCCGGCAGAGCGCGCCCGTCTGGGTAAACCCGAACGTGGAACTATTCGCCTGGATGCTTATCACCAGGGCAATCAGGTTATCGTCGAGATCAAAGATGATGGCAGTGGCGTCGATTCCCAAAAGGTCAAGTCCAAAGCACTGGAAAAAAAGATAGTCAGCGTGGATGAGGCCGAACGGCTGACAGAAGCGAATATTCTTGCGCTTGTTTTCCGCCCCGGATTCAGCACAGCTGACGAAATCACCGAACTCGCCGGACGGGGTGTAGGCCTTGACGTTGTGCAGAGCGTTCTCCATCGCTTGAAGGGAACCGTAGAAATTGAAACCCATGCCGGCCAGGGCACAACCTTTCGCCTGAAGTTGCCCCTGACACTGGCCATTATCAAAGCCTTGTTATTCCGGGTTGAAGGGCGGTTGTATGCGATTCCGTTGAACGCCGTGGCAGAAATCGCACGTGCCAAAGAATCTGACTTACATCAGGTGGACAACTACGAAGTTCTGCAACTTCGCAATCAGGCGCTGCCGCTGGTCCGGCTGGGCCGTCCCTCAGCGCAGCCCTCACAGGCGGCGGGGAAAATTTTCGTGCTGGTGATAACGGTTGGTGAACGCAAACTGGGGCTGATCGTCGAAGCTCTCGAGGGTGAAGAGGAGTTGGTGATCAAAGCTCTGGATGACCAGACCGTCTCGACGGATTTAGTCAGTGGCGCATCCATTTTGGGCGATGGCCGCGTTGTGTTGATCTTGAATCTTCCCGCCATTGTCGAGCGTTATGCGAACTCTCGTCCCGGTGAAATCGGTCGCGTAGCTTCCGGCATCCTGCTCTCACATGCAGACCGTTCGCAAATCAACCGACCCGCCGCGGAGGCACAACCATGACGCCTCCAGTGAGAGTTTTGGTGGTAGACGATTCCGCCCTGATGCGCAAACTGATTCCGCAGATCCTGGCGACGGACAGTTCCATTCAAGTCGTCGGCACCGCCATGGATGGGAACTTCGGCCTGAAAAAAATTGAGGATCTGAAGCCGCAAGTTGTCACCCTCGATCTGGATATGCCCGGCATGGGCGGCCTGGACATGCTCAAGGAAATCATGCGCCGCCACCGGATCCCGGTCATCGTGGTGAGTTCACACAGTACCGAAGGCGCCTCGGTTACCCTGCAAGCGCTGTCGATGGGTGCTTTCGATTTTGTTGCCAAGCCCAACGACGTCTCAGCGCGCATGCCACAAATTGCGCAGGAATTGATTACCAAAATCAAGGCCGCGGCTCAGAGTCGCGGAGTAAAAATGAGACCAGTATCAGAAATCCTGACGCGAGCGCAAAAAGTCCTACCCGACACGAGCAAGCCGGTTTCTCGAGTTGTCGCGATTGGGGTTTCGACCGGCGGCCCTCATGCGCTGCAATATGTACTCTCTCAGTTACCTGGTGATTTTCCCGGAAGCATTTTAGTAGTGCAACATATGCCTGAGGGATTCACCGAAATGTTCGCCCGGCGACTGGACGAGATCTGTGCCATCGGAATCAAGGAAGCACAATCCGGCGATCTGTTGTTGGCCGGACGAGCCCTGATCTGCCCCGGCAGCCGTCACCTCAAAGTCAAGCGCTTGCCCCTGGGGGATGTCGCAGTGCTGAGTGACGATCCGCGTGTCAATGGACACCGCCCCTCGGTGGACGTGTTGTTCCGAAGTGTGGCCGAAGAGTTTGGCTCCAGAAGCCTGGCCGTCCTGATGACCGGAATGGGAGACGACGGCGCGCAAGGCATGGGCGAGGTCAAGGCCGCAGGCGGAATGACCATCGCGCAGAGCGAAGATTCCTGCGTAGTTTTTGGCATGCCCAAGGCCGCCATTGATCGTGGCTACGCAGTGCGGGTGGTTGGGTTGGATGTGCTAGCCAACACCTTGCAGGCGCAGTGCGCCATCGATCGAAAAAACGGAGGCACACTGGACCCAGGCACTGGCGGCAAGGCCGCAGGGATGGGACGAATCTAAAGTGAATTCCCGAGCGACCAAAAGTGAATCGACCCAAGCCCCGAAGGGGCGGAAGAATTTAGCCCAGGGCGCAAGCCCTGGGTATGGAGTAGACCGAACGAGTCCCGTAGGGACGAAAGAATCGGAAGACTTTGATCTAGATCAGTAGGAGGGGTATATGGAGCAGTTTTCACCCGTTAAACGCAGCAAAGACGGCCAACCCGTCCGCTACCTCGTAGTAGACGATTCCGTCTTCGCCCGCAAGAACCTGGCCCGAATGATCGAAACCTTCGGCGGTCAACTTGCCGGAGAAGCAGGCGATGGCATGACCGCCATAACCGAATACGAGCGCACTCATCCCGACATTGTGCTGATGGACATCACGATGCCGCAGATGGAAGGGATCGAGGCTGCGGAAAAAATCGTACGCCAACATCCTGAAGCTCGCATTGTGATGGTGTCTTCCGTTGGCTATCAGGAAAACATCGTGGCCGCGCTTCAACGCGGCGCCCGCCACTTCGTACAAAAGCCGGTCAAACCGGAAGTTCTGTACGAGGTCATCAAGTATGTTCTGGGCGAAGATGGAACTGTGGCCGCCGGTGCAGGAGCCTAAAAATGAAAATGGAGTTAATTCAGCCCTTCATTAACGCCGCCGATGCGGTGCTGGCGCAGGGACTGCAGTCTCCTACGTCGATTGGGAACCTCAGCATGGACGAAGAGGCCTACCGCCGCAAGGGAGTTGCTGCCCTCATTTCGATAACCGGTGACATCGAAGGGCGCATCATTTTTGATCTCGACCCGGCCACCGCGGTGCGTGTAGCCAGCCGCTTCGCCGCCAGCGAACTGCCGGAGTCAGACGACCTGGTGCGAGAAACAGTTTGCGAATTGGCAAACCAGGTAACGGGAAACGCGATCACCGCGCTCAACGACCAGGGTTTCCACTTCCGCGTGCATCCTCCTGTGCTACACACTTCAGAGCACGGATCTAAAAGCAGCGAAGACACCGAAGCCCTCGTAATCTGCTTCGAAACTGCCAGTGGAAACGTCTTCATGAACATCGCCCTACGCTACAACCGGCGCCGGCAGGGAGAGCTTGCAGCGGCCGCAAACCACTAGGGGATAGGCTGACCCAGGAAGTCCGACCAATCATCCCCCATCGAATAAGAAAATCGAAAATCAAGGCCCTGGCAGAATGAACACCGGATTCTGTGGCGGAGGCTGCTGCCCTGCGGTACTTGGCGTGAAAGAGCTGACGGGCGCGGAGATGAGCAAAGGGTTACCGGCAAGATCCGAAACCAAACTGTCCGTCGCCGTGAGAATTACCCTCGTTCCACCCGCATCGCAATTGGATACATAGACTCTCGAACCGTCACTCGCCGCCGCAGTAAACAATCGGAAGCGGGCCGTGGAGCAACCGGTAGGGTTGACCGGGTCGATATTCACGGAACTCAACGGAATTACCTTTCTCACGGCGTAGGACTGCGTGTCAATCACCGTCACCTGGGAACTGAGCGGGTCGCTCCCCGGCACATAGCTAACGACATAAGCGCGACTGCCATCAGGCAACACTGCTACTGACACAGGCGAGCACGCCACCGGGCAAGCCAGCGTTGCTCCAGCCGTCAAATCGATCGTCGCCAATAATGCCGGCGGGTCCGGCGCGGCATCTAGAATACTCAACGTGTGTGCGACAGGATTAGTCACATACAATCGATTTCGCCCCTTGTCATAGAGCATGAAATTGCCGCCGGCAGCTACTGGCACGTTTGTGAATGCCTCCGATGTGGTGTCGATCGAGGACACGCTGCCGCTTCCCTGGTTCAGCACATACACTCTCGCGCTGTCGGAACGAGCCACTGCCCACACCGGCAATGTCCCCGTAGGAAGTGTGGCATTCACTGTCTTGTCGATGGTATTAATGCTGGTCACGGAATCGCTGCCCTGATTCACAACGTAAAGTTTTTTTGCATCTGGGGTTTCCGCCAAAGCCACCGGATTAATGCCCACTGCAATCGTGTTCGTAATTACATTGCTGCTGGTCGAAATCGCGGATACAGTGCCGGCATTACCTGGAATGACATCGCCGTTGGCCACGTACACCGTGTCATTCTGCGTGCTATGAACGAACACAGGAACGCTGGAAGCCGGCAAACTCACCGTCGTCACCGAAGTGACGTCTGTCGGTGAATAGGACGAGATCGAATTTTCCAGACTGTTGGCCACGTAAACTCGC
>Ga0070697_100001173_pt1 | contig 19864 bp, 17 predicted proteins | sample KBSK1501metaG_FD_65475 | JGI IMG/M metagenome (GOLD analysis project Ga0070697, IMG submission 65475) | Corn, switchgrass and miscanthus rhizosphere microbial communities from Kellogg Biological Station, Michigan, USA - KBS K1-50-1 metaG | ecosystem: Host-associated > Plants > Roots >... | reverse complement strand
TCTTGAAGCGAGGCAGGAACAAACTCGTGCCGCGGAACTTTTGCCATGGCTGCGAGCACACGCTCATCCCGAATTCCGCGCTGTCGAAGCTGCAGTTCGACCATAGCGATGCGGCGGGCATCCGGCCCAACGGGGATCCCATTACCGCCCATCGGGAGAAATTACCACTTGCGCTGGCGGATTTTCAGATCGAAGCCCACAATCCCGTTCTGATCACGCGTGCCCAGCACCGACACCCGCTTGTTGACGTGTACCTCGATCTGAATAACCTGCTGCGCGGATTGCGTCACGTTGGTGATGTAGGTGAGGGTTACTTTGTCGGAAACCTGCTGCTCTAACGTGACGCGCGCAATGGGATTGCTCTCCAACCCGCCGACTTGAGGATCGATCTTGATGCGCGAGACTCCGAACAGCCGCTGCATGCGGCTGCTGACCAGCGCATCCGCCGCCTGGCTCAGGAGAGCGTTGGAAGCGCTCTCCGTCAGGTTGGGTGTGGTCTGCTGGCTGAGGACTGCATCCTGAGGAGCTCGACCCAATGCCAGTAGCGCGATGATGTCCGAGGTTGGCAGCGGCGGATCAGAGCGGTATGTAACCGTCAGGTGATCGACTGGCCCGTGAAAGCCCAGAGAAATATCGACGTCCCGCACTCGCGCAGATGCTTCCAGATTCAGCACCGGCTTGATGCCTAGCGGATTCGTGAACGAAATGTCTCCCCGGTCGAGATGATACGTAGTGCCGCTGAAGAAGACATCGCCTTCGAGAATGTTCACCCTACCCAACACCACTGGACGCGTGGCGGTGCCACGTACACGCAAATCAGCGTCGCCTGAGATTTTCGCCAGCGAGGTCTGAACCTGAAGCTCCGGGGTAGAAACCACATGGACGTCGAGCTCCAGGTTATTCAGCGGTGAATCGGGATTGGGAACGGAGGGCGGCTGGTTGCTGCGCGCGAGGTATAGCGCGAAGTCAAAGCGTGGATTGACGCCAAACTTAGTCACCGTGACCTCTCCGGAAAGCGTGGACCGCTTGGCATTGCCCACGAAACGTAGGTCGGCATCGGCGACCGCGCTGATTCCCGCCGGGTAGCGCAAGCGAATATCTTTGCCCCGCGCCGTCACGTTGGCATAGAGGCCGCTCGAGTAAGAGATAAAGCCGCCCAGGTTGAGCTCTCCCCCGCCGGTGCGTGCCCGGAGCGTTTGTATCTGCAGCTGATTTTCGTTGAACACCATGGTGCCATTGATCTCGCTCAGGCCGTTGGGCAGGTCGATGAACGAAATACCCGCTTGCGAAATCTGCACGGTTCCGCTCAGGGTGGGATCACTGATGTCCCCGCCCACGGTGACGGCCAGCGTCATCAAACCATAGGCCAACAAGTCGGGATTGAAACTTTGCAGCAGCTTTAAATTAATTCGCCCGTTGGCCCGCAGGTCGGCCGTGCCGCGCTTGGTAAGAGGCAGGCCCCCGATGGCGGTGACGTCGGTACCGTCGCCTACGATCGCAAGGCGCTCGATATTCACTCTTTCGTTTCCCACGGTGAAACGCATCGGTCCACGATTTTCAAGGGCAATACCCTCGATAACCATTCGGAACTGCTGCACTTCGCCAACTGCGTTCACATCTTTGGGCCGGCGCAGCGGCCCCCGAATGCGTACCATCCCTTCAGCACTAGAATGTTCGGTGATGCCGCCCCGGAGAACGGTTTTCAATAGCGGGTCGAAGTCCAGCCGGGCAAACTTGATCTCAATATTCGCGGGCAAGTCGCCACGCAATTGCACCGTTCCGTCAGCGGCGAGTTCAGAGTTTTGAAAATTGGAGCGGGCGCTTATCACCATCTCGCTGCCGCGGGTAGTCGCCTGCGCCCGCAAGTCGCCGGCCTCTTCGCCATTGATCACCAGTTGGCGCGCCTCAAGCGAAGCATTGATCGCGGGTGCCGCTGCCGTGCCGGAGCCTTGCGCGCGGAACCCAACCAGCCCGGCTACTTGAATTTTCCCACTTTGGAAACGGCGAACTTCAGCCAGATTCAAGTTTGACCCTTGAACATCGAAGCGAAAGGCTTGTGAGCGAAAGTTGTAAGCTCCCGCTCCCATCATCCGCCCGCCATCCATGGTGAAAATCACATTCCTCAACTGTGCTTCACCAGAAGCAAAACCCAGGTCAGAGGTCAGCGAGTGGAATGGTTCTCCGTAAACTGTTCCACCCGTGACTTGCAGGCGACCGCTTCCTTTTGGATTCAGCTTCGTCCCGTCTAAATTCGCGCTGAAATTGACCCTGCCATCAATCGGATAATTCAACCCGGCTAGCTGCTGCAGTTCGGCAGCGGGCGTATCCTTCACCTTCAGCGACGCTCTGATGGGACTATTTTCTGCAAGGTTATATTTTTGCAATCCTGCCGAGGCGTCGAATGCAATCTGCGCTTGCCCCCGCTTCAGCACTCCGTTGTGCACAGCAGCCCTGGCAGCCGAAAGTTCCAGGTCAACAGCAAGCAGGTCCCAGTGCACGCGGTTTGAAGGTGCTGGCCGCAGTTGATTTGCATTCCCAGCCGGCGAGCTGCCTTGCTGGCTAGTCTTGGCAGCCATTCGAGAATCGAAGCCGGTGATTTCCAGGTGCCCGGCGATCGCCGGCATGGCCGGCTTGCCTGTCACGCTGCCCTTGAAAGTTGCGCGACCGTTAATCTCCACCGGAAGCTCAGAAATATTGAAGGCCGCAAGTGCCGGCCTGAATTCACTTAGGTCGCTGGTAACAAGATCAACGCCCAATTTGGAGTTTCTCGCCAGTACGCCGGCGGCCTTCAGCAAAGTTGTACGAGTAGCCACCTGCAACTTCGCGACCTTCAAGACCTCTTGCGCGCCGTTGTAGTTTGCTTCAAGCGTGGCGTTGACTGGGATCTGAGTGGTTGCGGCTCGCGCCGGGGGAACCACCGCAAGACTGATCTGCGCACTGGCGTTGCGAAGCACACCTTTCCAACTCGCGTTCAGCGTGCCTTGCGCTGTACCTGCCGCATTGATCCGCGGCAACGGATTGCCGCTGGTCGCGATCGCCGCCATCGCTTGTCCAAAATCAACGCCTTCAAAGCGCAATCTCGCAAGCCCAGTCTGGGATTGCTCACCAAGCTTGTCATGGGTTGAAGTTAACCAGTTTGTGATTTCGAGGTTACCCCCGATCGCCCCCCCTAAAGCGCGACCGTCAATCTGGGCAAGAGAAATTCGCTTTGTAGTCGCCGAAAAGTCAGCGCCCAGATTCACATTCGCCAAGGCTATGCCCGGCTGCCGCCAATCAAGGTTCCGGAAGAAAACCTTTCCAGCCGAAGTGAAGTCACGCAATCCGTAGGCGCCTTGACCGTGGACTTCCATCACACCGCCTTGCAGCTGACGGACACGCGCGATGGCGCCAGCCTGCCGCAGATCGACTGTTAAGTTGTATGCGATCTCTACCTTCGGGTTGAGCAGGTCTGTAACTCGGCCGCTTGCCTCAAGCCGGGTGTTTTGAGAGCTCCAGCGTAGCGCCTTCAGCTCTATTTCCTGGGGGCCAAGACTGAAGCGGACCTCAGCGTTGGAGCTCACCGGGCGGTAGTCCCGAAACTGGCCATCGAGCTTTCCGACATTGAGCTGCCCATCGTAGCGGTGACCTCCGGGCGCGTAACTCACGGCTACGGCTACGTCGTTGGCTGTCAGGTTCAGCGGCATGCGCTGGTCGTTCCAAAACAGCTCACCGTTGCGTAACTCCAGCCGGTCTACAGCCAGGTCAAATAAACGGTCGATGGGCGAACCATGGCTCTCGCGACGGATTTTTGGCACCGGCTGATTGGTTGAACCGTCCGGATAAACGATGATGTGCACGAGCGGACGGTCGGCGATCAGTTGCCGCAGTCCGATCCTGCGCTCTAGCAGTGAAATAAGTTTGGCGCGAACATGGAGTACCTCCAAGTGGGCATAGGGCAGCTCGTTGGGCGCTTCCAAGCCGTGGATTGTCAAATCGCGCGCCTCAAACTCCAGCTTCGAGAGATTCCAGCGCAGTCCCTTCAGCTCTACCGAGCCGCCGGTGGCATTTTCCAGCTCCGAGACAATTCGCTGCCGAACGTAGCCATTGAAACTGGGGCCAGTCAGGTAACGAGCGAGAGACACAATCACGGCAAGGAGCGCCACTCCTATCACCAGTTCGACAATCTTGCGCCTGCTCATCGCAGCTCAACCTGGCTCTGTGCACGCAAATCCCGCAGCCATGCCGTAAGCATCTGGTCCATGGTCTGCTGCACCAGCAGTTCCTCTATCTTCGGTGACACCTCAGCCAGCGGCGCCTGTTTGACTCCGTTGCGCTGTAATTCCGGAAGCAGCTTTTCGCGGTAGTAGCTTTCCACCTTGCCATGATCGATGCGGATACTGGGACGGAATCGCAGATCGATAAATCGCAAGGTTTGTACCTGCAAGGCTGCCCGGGTTTCGAACTGTTGCGGATCAATACCGTACTTGTCGATTGCCTGCTGCCATGTAATGGCTGGATTGCTTACCGAGAAGCCGTGCGTCACCTGCTCCCGTATATCGAGCACCCGCTGGGCAATCTCTTGGGGCGTAAGTGGAGCAAACTTGGCGGCCTGCATCTGCTGCTGAATGAGTGCCTGGTCAACCAGCCGCTCAAGTGTTGCTTTAAGGTCTTTAGGGGTCAGCGTTTCGAGCGGCCGTTGCTCCAGCAGGCATTCAAAGCGTACGGCCTCATCCCAGTCGCTCTCTAGAATGGCCGTGCCATTGACCGTGACCACGATGCGATCGAGAACGTCGCTGGCCGCCAACGACCCTGCCGGGGCCAGCGCAACCAGGAGCATCGCGAATTGCAAGCAGCGTCGCATTAGAAGGTCTGCCCGATGCTGAAATAGAAGTTGAAGCGTTTGAGGGTTTCGAACCTGTTTTCCTGATTCACCGGAAAAACCGGGGGATTCAGGTTGTATCCCAGATCGACACGCACTGGTCCAATCGGCGTCCGATAGCGCAGTCCTAACCCCACGGCATGGGAGACATAATTGAAGTCACACGAGGTGGACGGCACCTGTTCGCAGCTTTCTTTCGAATTCTGCGAAACCTTCACCAGACTCGGAAAAATCTTTCCCGCCGATGTAAATACGTTACCCATATCATGAAACAGCACCGGGCTCAGGTTCTCCCCAATGAAGGGCAGTTGCAGAGGTTCAAACCGCAGCTCGACTTGGTTTAAGAACATGGCATTACCACCGAGCGGAAACCCGGTCTCAAGATCGCGCGGTCCCGCCTGGTTAAGAGCAAAGCCCCGATGTGAACTGGCGCCACCAGCATACAAGCGCTCCGGCAGGGGAATGAGGGTGGAGCTGCCGTAAGGCGCTTCCACTCCGATTCGGGTTGCCCGGGCGAGCACCCACTTACGATTGGTACTCTTTCTCTGAAACTCATGGTACGTGCTATTGGAAAACAGCACTCGCGAAAAGCTCGATTCAGATCCGAAAAGCGATGCAGAAACTCCAGTTTCCACCGCTGTATAGATGCCGCGATGAGAATCGGTAGGATCGTCGCGAGTGTCGTGGATATAGGTCACGCTAGGTATGCCGACGCGAACGGGTTGCGAGAGCAGCGGGATCAGGTTGGGATCGATCGCCAGGGTATTGGGGTCAACTTTGACGTGCCGATAGGTAAACCGATAGAGCCAGGTAGAAGCTTTGCTCCACTTCTGCTCGGCCTGTACCGCCCCCTCAAGGCGTTGGGCCGTGAAGGTGCGCACGTCACGGGTGTCGTCGTAAAAGGTGGTGAAGGTCAGCTTCCAGTTGGGCCGGTTCAAGAACCAGGGGAATTCGTAACTCAACAGCCCGCGTTGCTGCAGGCGTCCTACCCGGGTTTTCAGCGCGATGGTGTGATTGCGGCCCAGAAAATTAAGCCGGGTCACATCGAATGAAACCCGAGGACTCCAGCCGGTCCGCCCCTGCGGCGTGCTGCTGCCGGGTTCTGTGCCGGTCTCTACTTCGAGACCGATGCCGTAATTGAAGGTATACCGCCGCGCCTCCTCCGTTTGCATCAAGACGTTCTTGACCGGGGCGAGGCCCTCAGGGTTCTGCACGGCGATATCGACCTTGTTGAAAATGGCCAGGTCATACAGCTTGGTCTGCGTGTTGAGCATGGCCGACTGGCTGAGGGGGTCTCCATCGTGAACCTCTAATTCACGCGTCACGATCCAGGGTTTGGTGTGGTTCAGGCCGGCAATCACCACTCGATCCACAAAGACTTGCGGCCCTTCGGTGATCTCGTAATCAACCTCCACGCGGGGCGGATCAGGTGAAAGCTCTTTGACGTCGATCTCGAGCTGCGCATTGAAAAATCCAAGATCGTAATACTTGGTGAGCAATACGTCGCGATTCTCAGCGAGCGTTGTTTCAGAAAAAGGCTGCCCCTCCCCGGCATTGATATTTTCCCTGATCTGTTCTTCACTCAGGGCGTGGTTGCCTGCGATTTTGAGCGATGCCACCAGCGTCTGCGGGCCTTCCTGAATTTGAATCAGCACACGAATGTCGCCTTTCTTGCCCTTGTAATCATCTTCAACATCAGTGTTTACCTTCACCTTTTGAAAGCCGTTATTGCGGTACATGGCCTGGATTGCTTCGGCATCCCGGCTGACCATGGTCTGGCTGAATAATCCGTGGCGCAACACAATGCTGGCAGGCCGGATCTTCAGCTGCTCGAGAATGACTTCCCTGGAAAAATAGTTATTCCCTTCAATGGCGACTGCTACTAAGGTGTGCTTCTGGCCGCGGTTCACGTCGTAGATCACATTCTTATGATCGGCTTGGGATTGCTGAAAAAAATCAATCTTCACCTCAAAGTAACCCTTGGTCTGGAAATAGTCGCGCAAGTTGCGCCGCCCCTCATTGAGCAGGTCGTCATCGACCGCGTTTTCTTCGTAAACCGGGATGTATTTTTTCAGCAGCCCCTTGCGCAGCTTGGCCCCTTCGACCCGGATATCAACCGTGGGACCGCGTTCAATCCGAAAGACATAATCGACCGTGTTGCTTTCCGCTTGGTAAATGCGGTCGATTACGGAGACCTGCGCTTCCAGCCTGCCCGCTTTTTGATAGCGCTTACGTAGTCGTTCCAATGCTCGCGTCACTTTACTTGCGTTTGCTTCCTCGCCAGGCTTGAGCTTGGCAGTACGCTCGATCTCTTTGATCGAATACCCGGGATCTCCGCGGACAGTTACCTGCCCGATGCGGGCGCGCGGCCCGACCGCGAGACGGAACACAATATCCACTCGCTGTATCTCTGGCCGCCTGATCGTTTCGGGATTGATGGAAGTGCGGTAGTAGCCGTTATCGGCCAGGGTAAGCTTCATCCTCGTGACCGCGCGATCAAGTTTCTCCGGGGTGAACAGTTCGCCCAATTGGAGCTTGGCGGAGCTGATCAACTGGTTATAGGTGGGCGGAGACTCGGGTACCCCGACCAGGCTCAGGTTGCCAACGAAGTAGTTCTCTTTGGCGACGAAAACCAGCGTGACTTCAGCATCGGGGGTTCGCTGCGCCTCAACCTTGACGTCGGCAAATTTGCCGGTCTGGAACAGGGCCTGGATGCTCTGCTTCAGTTTGTTCCTGGTTAGCGGCTCGCCGCGGCGTAGAGGCAGCAAGGCGCGAAGCCGGTCAGCGTTCTCAGCCGGTACGCCTTGAAATTGAATATCGCTTACAGGCAAGCCCTCGTAACGGCTGGCGGTGGCGGTCGCGATGACGCGGGCTACATCGGCTGACGAGGGCTCGAAGGCGGCTTGTTGGGCGGGGCTTTGCTCTGTTCCTACAACCGGTTCCGCCGGTGTGGCCGGCTGTTGCATCAGCGCACCGGAAGTGACAGCAGAAACGCACAGCAGCGTTAATAGTAGTCCGCGAACCAGCGCGCTGGCGTGTCCCTTCAAAAGCCTTCCTTGTTCCAAGAGATTGACGAGCTACACGAACCCAAGCGAGCACATGAAGTGACGCACTTCGAGCGGCTGTTCTGTGCTGCTGATTGCCCTAGTGGGATGAAACGCTTGTTCCCGCCGTTGTACTTTGCTGGCGTAGATCTATGATTCAGAGCACCTTCTATAATAAATGGGTCGGGCATTGTGGCTTTTATGGCTGTTAATGAACTCGAACACCGATACTCGCGGCAGGTTCTGTTCACCCCTATCGGCACGGAAGGACAGCAAAGGCTGGCACAGGCCTCGGTAGCCGTCGTGGGCTGCGGAGCTACCGGATCAGCCCTGTTAGGGCTGCTTGCCCGCTCCGGCGTCGGACGTCTGGTGATCGTAGATCGCGATTATGTAGAAGCCAGCAACCTTCAGCGGCAATCGCTCTTCGATGAGCGGGACGCGGCCGACTCAGTGCCCAAAGCGATAGCCGCGGCCCGCAAACTAGCAACCTTTAACTCTGCGATCGAGGTTGAGCCCCAGGTCGCAGACCTGACGCCGGCAAATGCCCAACGACTGCTCTCGGGAGCCGATCTGCTGCTCGACGGAACCGACAACTTCGAGACCCGCTACCTTATCAACGACTTCGCCGTGAGCACATCGACGCCTTGGATCTACGCGGCGGCGGTGGGAAGCTACGCGGCAACCATGAACATCATTCCGGGAGAGACGGCGTGTCTGGCTTGCCTCTTCCCCGAGGCCCCCAGAGGCATGGTTGAGACTTGCGAGACCGCAGGCATCTTGAATAGTGCTGTGAACCTGGTAGCTTCCATTGCCGCCAGCGAGGCGTTAAAACTCCTGGTAGGTGCGCGCAGCTCGCTTCGCCCCACTCTCCTCGCCTGGGACGTGTGGAACAACCAGCACAGCGAGGTTTCAGCCGCTGCCCCTGTGAGTGATTGCCGGTGCTGCCGCAGGAAGGAATTCGTTCACCTGGCCGGCACTGGTCGCCCCCACATTACACTGTGCGGCCGCAATTCGGTCCAGATACACGAGCGGGAGCGCTCCATTGATTTCTCAGAGCTGAGCGTTCGGCTTAAGCCGCACGGGCAAGTACGCCACAACCAATTCGTCCTGAAGTTCTGGCAGGGGTCTTACGAGATGACTTTGTTCCCGGATGGCCGCGCCATCTTTGCCGGAACCACCGACACGGCGGTCGCTCGCAGCCTCTATGCCCGCTACGTTGGTTCGTGACCCTGGGGTTCCTGACCATGGTTTCGTGACCGCGACGCGAGCTGCTGGCATCCCAATGTACTGAGTAGTAATCCAATGTTCAGGCGCTTGTATTGGGCTTGGCTACAGCGTTCGCGCAGTCGATATGCTGCGACGGCCTTGGCAGCGGGAGCAATTTTCATGAAGCGGATTTCACTCTTAACGGCAATTTTGCTAGTTGCGGTAATAACGGCCTTGGCACAGACGCCCACAACGGCTACCACCCCTGCGATCAATCAGGCGCCAGGCAGTCCAATGATTACACCCAGTACAACCACCGGGCCCACCACGCCGATTATCACTCTCGGCACGGTATCGCCCAGTCCAGCTGGCGCGACCAACGCCACCCCGGGCAATCAAGCGGGAGCGACCAACTCAACCCTGCAGCCAACGATCACCGGCGGCGCGGCGCCGCAAACTGTTTTTACCATTCCGGTAACTGAAAATTTGCCCAACTCAACCGAGTCATATTTCAGTGCCAGCAATTCACCGGCGGGCGGTCGCGATTTGCTCTTTGGCAGTTCGGATTCAGCCTGGTCAATTTCCGGTACCACGGTTAGCGTAGCGGAAGCGGCACGTCAAGCGCGTGCAGCCAAGGTTGCTCACAAACCGCGGCTGTTCACGAATAATGATCTCGCTCGGCTACGCAGCAATGCGCCGGTTAGCGTGGTAGGTAATACCAGCACACCTGAAACTGGTGCGCCAGTAACCAACGAACAGACCATGCCGGCATCAGATGTTGTGGCACCCAGCGAATCCACGACTCCGGCAACACCGCAGACGTCGCAGCCGGCCACACAGAGTCCCGGAGCGCAGGCGCCGAAGAGCCCGTTTCGCGCGAAGCCTTCACCGATAACCCAGCCACGCTGACCAAACCAAAGCTCAATTTCGGCAGGAGATTAGGCTCCTGCCGTTTTCTTTTGCTGGAATGTGATGCCGCCGGGGAGTGAGCGCAGGGGTTCCTCAGCAGGCTGGGCTGCGCGATTGGTACGAGCGTGTTTCGCCAGTGTTGGCGAGCGAGCTAGGCAGTAGCTGCCTGCTTGAACGAATCGAGCGCTTTCTGCTCGCCTTCATACACTTCAAAAACTGTCAGCAGCTTGGTAATTTGCAGCAGGTCGCCCACGCGTTGCGTAAGATTTGCCAGCTTGATATTGCCGCCGGATGAGCGGGCCGACGTATAAAGCGAAACCAGGATGCCAAGGCCGCCGCTGTCGATGTAGCTCACGCCACCCAGGTTGAGGATGAGTTTCTTTTTTTGCGCCAGCAAGCTCTTGATTTTCTCCCGCAGTTCAGCAGCTTCTTCGCCGAATACGATGCGGCCATTGCACATGACGATGGTGATCCCGTCTTGCTCGCGAGTCGTGATCTTCAGGGCCACAAGCCCTCCTAGGGAGACAAAAAGGTCGGCGCAAGCCTAAACCTAACGCTATGACTTTGCAAGCGCCGCTCAAGCTCATGGTCATTTCCTGAGAGAAAATTCAGGCGGGAAATCGTAACGTATAATCGAGTTTCCATGAGTTATCAGGTTTTGGCGCGCAAGTACCGTCCTCAGCGCTTTGGCGATGTAATAGGCCAGGAACACGTTACCCGCACTCTGAAGAATGCCATCGAGCAGCAGCGTATTGCCCACGGATATATCTTCAGCGGGCATCGCGGAATCGGGAAGACTACGGTGGCGCGCATCCTGGCCATGGCGCTAAATTGCCGGTCCAGCAATGTCCCGGTCCCAGAACCCTGTGGCAAGTGCGATTCTTGTTTGGAAATCCGCGCCGGAAATAGCGTGGACGTCATAGAGATCGACGCCGCCACCAACCGCGGCATCGATGAGATTCGCGAACTGCGCGATGCGGCGCGCTACCGACCCGCCCGCGACCGCTTCAAGATTTACATCCTCGATGAAGCCCATCAGATTACCGATGCTGCCTTCAACGCACTGCTGAAGACGTTAGAGGAGCCGCCCGGCCATGTGATTTTCATGATGGCCACTACTCAGCCCGAGGACATTCCTCAGACTATCCGTTCGCGTTGCCAGCATTTCAGCTTTCACGCGGTGCGCTTTGACGAAATTGTCAGCCAGCTTCGCAGCCTGGCCGAGCAGGAAGGGATCAAGGCCGATGAAGATTCCCTGGCGCTACTGGCGGAAGCCGGGGATGGCTCCATGCGTGACGCGCTCTCCATCATGGACCAGGCCATCGCATGCTGTGGCACCACGCTGACTCCCGCCACTATCCGCGGCCTGGTGGGCGCAGTGCCCTCTGAATCGCTGGAAACCATGATGCAGGCGGTGGCGCAGAGCTCTAGCCAGGAGATGCTGCGGATCGTCGACAAGCTGGTTAGTGAGGGCCAGAATCCGACGCACCTCGCGCGCCAGTTGGTGCGCTTTTTGCGCAACGTCCTAGTGGCGAAGGTTTCCGGCAGTGATTCCCCGCTGCTGCAAGTCTCGTCCGACGAGCGGGCGCGCATTGCCCGCGTAGCGGAGATGTTTGCAGAAGAAGACCTCACTCGCTTCCTGCAGATCATGCTGCGTGCCCACGGCGACATCAGCTACAAGGGCGAGCAGCGCTTTCATCTCGAACTCGGCTTGCTGAAGCTGGTGCATGCTCAGCGGTTACTGCCTATCGAGCAGGTTCTGAGCGGCGCTGCCGGAACCCAAACTTCGAACCAACCCAGCCGAGTGGGCCCACCGCCAGTGTCCCGCCCGGCGGCTGTATCTAAGCCGGCTGGCGCTCCGGCAGCCGACGTGTCACCGTTTGAACGCGACCGAGCACGGAAAACGGCTTCCAATTCCACATCGCTGGAGAGCTCTTCCCGATTCGATGGCCCGTCTGCATACTCTTCTTCTCCGAGCGTGGCGGTCATGACCAGCGAAGCTACCGCGACCGCCGTGGCGCTTGAGAACCCGCCCGAGGTTGACCTGCGATCCGCTGTGGTTTTGGCCCTAGAGAAGGCGAACCAGCGCGTACTAGCGGCCACTCTCGAGGCCGACGGCGAGTGGCTTTCTCAGGGCGATGAACTGCTCATCAAAGTGGCGCGTCCGGCATCGTTTCTCGATATGGCGATGAGCGCCGAAGCCCGCCGCATCGCCACTGCCGCCGCTTCCTCCGCCGCGGGGCGCACTATACGACTGCGGGTCGAAAGCAGTGGAGGCAATGGCAATGGTAACGGTCACGCCAAAACTCCAGTCGCGCGCAGCGCTAGCGGTGAAACGGCGCGCTCGCGGGCGGCCAATGACCCCATTGTGCGCCGCGTGCAAGAGAAATTCGGCGCCGAGATTCGCACCGTCATCGATCATCGCGAAAAGAAACGCTAGCCTCGGAGAAAGTTAAAGCTATGGGTGGTTTCAATCCCAAACAGTTTCAGGAACTGATGTCGAACGCCAAGCGCCAGGCCGAGGCGCTGCAAAAGAAAATGCAAGAGACTGTGGTCGATGCCTCCGTCGGCGGTGGCAGCGTAAGCTTGAAAATGAACGGCCAAAAGCAGGTCCTGCAATTGACCATTGATCCTGAAGTGGTGAAATCGGGAGATGTCGAGATGCTGCAGGACCTAGTAATTGCTGCGTACAACGAAGGCGCCCGCAAAGTTGATGAGGCCATGCAGTCCTCATTGGGCGGAATGTTGGGCGGTATGAACCTGCCCGGATTTCTGAGTTAGCGCGCTATGAGCCGTTTTGCGGAGCCGATGGCTCGCCTGATCGAAGAATTGAAAAAGCTGCCCGGCATCGGCAGCAAGAGCGCCCAGCGGCTAGCTTTTCACATTCTGCGCTCGAGCGATGAGGATGCCAGCGGTTTGGCTGATGCAGTCCGGGATGTGAAGGCCAAATTGCGGCTCTGCTCGGCTTGCAACAACATCACCGACGTCGATCCCTGCGTATATTGCAGCAATGCCACCCGCAACCAGCGGTTGGTCTGCGTGGTGGAGGAGCCCACCAACATAGCATCAGTCGAAAAGACCCGGCATTACAACGGCGTCTACCACGTGTTGCACGGCTCCATTTCACCGCTGCATGGAGTGGGCCCGGAGCAGCTTCGGACGAACAATCTCGCCCGCCGAATTGAACGCGGCGAAGTGGATGAGATTATCGTCGCTACCAATCCCACGGTTGAGGGTGAAGCCACTGCCGTTTATCTCTCTCGTATGATTAAGTCCCTGCGCACGGAAGTAAAAGTGACGCGCATCGCTACCGGAATTCCCGTGGGCAGCGACATTGAGTACGCCGACGAAGTAACCATGATGAAGGCAATGGAGGGACGACGGGAGCTGTAAGTTAGCGAGGTCTGAGGATGCGCGGCTGCGGGCGTTCTGAAAAGTCAGGCACCGCACTCGACGATGCGCGCGACCGAGTAATGTGGAGAACTCGACTACGGCCGGATCTCGACCGCGGTGCCGACCCGAACCAGTGACCAGATTTCCTCGATTTCCGAGTTGGTGACCGCAATACAGCCATCCGTCCAATCAGTCTTGCGGTGCAGCGCCCCAAGCCAGCCATATTTCTTGCCGATGCCGTGAATCATTATGTCTCCGCCGGGATCTACGCCCAACTTCTTTGCCCGGACACGGTCCGATGCGTTGGGATAAGAGATCCGGAGAGCTAGATGAAAATTGCTTTGATGGTTCCTGGAGGCGATCACGTAGAGTCCTTCCGGGGTCTTGTGATCGCCCTGCCGTTCTTTTGCCCCAATTGGCTGAGTGCCTAACGCCACTTTGTACGTTCTAAAGACTTTCGCATTGATCATTAACTGCAACGTTCGCTCGGATTTGAGAATGACAATGCGGTCTACTCTTGGTACGGGATCAACCGTTGCCTCGGCTGCCCAGCTGCAAGACGAAAAAAGCAGCAAGCCAATCTGAAGGAAGGCGCAGGCGCGGCTGACCATCTATCTATGAACTTCTCAGTTTCGACAGCAGATCCTGGGGATGAACCGGTTTGGCGAGGATCTCGAACTCGTGTCCCTGGGCGCGGGCGTTTTCGAGCAGGTCGGCGGTGGCCGCCTGGCCGGAGAATAGAAGAATCTTGCAGCTCGGCAGAAACGACCGTATCTGAATCGCAGCCTGGATGCCGTTGAGGTCTGGCATAAAGACGTCGGTTATCACCAGGTCAGGCGAAATACTGCGGGCACGTGCCACTGCATCGGTCCCGCTGTAGACGGCCGAGGCATCGAAGCCCGCCTGGTTCAGGATAATGGCGAGGGTATCCGCGATCACGTGTTCATCATCGACAACCAGCACCTTGCGCTTGTTGTTTGCGGCCATCGGTGTCCTCTCGTCGTGCCTGTGGATGATTACTCGTGCTGGAGCCCCGAAGTGCCTTTCCCTTCGATGCACACTCCCGGGGTTTTCATTGTATCCGGGTCGCGATCTGAGGACTCTCCTGAGACCTCCCGGTCACGGCCGGAAAAGTTTCCTATTATATTGATAAGCCAATAACTTGAAAGCATCGTGCTCGACCTAGCTGGAGAGGTTCGGCTTTTTTTGCATCGGCCGACACGCTTCATGCTCCAACTAATTGTTTTCCGGGAAAGGAGCTATCCATGCAATTGCTTGACTACTTGCGGCGGCTGTTTGAGTACGACCACTGGGCCAACTCAGAGACGTTGAAAGGGCTGCGTGAAGTGCAGACTCCGCCCGAGCGCTCGCGTAAGTTCATCTCCCACATTGCCGCAGCGGAGTGGCTTTGGTTGCGCCGGTTGAAAGAGGGCAAGGAGATGCCGGTCTGGCCGGAGCTTACTCTAGATGCTTCGCAAAAGGAATTCGAAGAGCTGCACGCCGCTTGGAGCCGTTATTTCAGCAGCCTCACCCCAGCCCGTTTAGATGGTACGGTTGCTTACGCCAACAGCAAAGGCGAACCCTGGGAAAGCTCCGTGGCGGACGTACTCATGCATGTCGCGATGCATTCTGCTTACCATCGCGGTCAGATCGCTAGCGACATGAGGCAAGCCGGCCACACTCCTGCTTACACCGACTTTATTCATTGCGTCCGGCAGGGATTTCTTGCGGAGCAGCCGCCAGTCTCGGCAAAGGCCAGCAGATAGTGCCTATCGGAACTCGCTAAGTTTGCGCCGCACAAAAAGCGAGAACGGCATTCAGCCCGCCGAAGGCGAAGGAGTTCGAGAGCGCACCCTGCACCTGAACGGTGCGCGCGGTGTTGGGCAGCACATCGAGATTACACTCCGGGTCGGGTTCGGTGAAATTTGCAGTCGGGGGCAACACTCCGTGTCGCAAGGCAAGCACGGTGGCAATTGCTTCCAGCGCTCCCGCGGCTCCGAGAGCATGGCCGTGCATTGACTTGGTGGAGCTCACTGCCAGCCGGTCAGCATGCTTCTCGAAAACTTCACGGATCGCGCCGGTCTCGGTGACATCGTTTGCGCTCGTACCCGTGCCGTGGGCATTGATGTAGCCGATCTGCTCCGGTACCATGCCGCCATCCTTCAATGCCTGGCGCATCGCCCGAACCGGCCCGGCCACGGAAGGCTTGGTAATGTGGCCGGCGTCAGACGACATGCCGAACCCGGCTATCTCGGCATAGACGCGCGCGCCGCGGGCCTGCGCAGCCTCCCAGGGCTCGAGCACCAGCATGGCTCCCCCTTCACCCAGAACCATCCCGCTACGGTTTTTCGAGAATGGACGGCAAGTGTCTGGCGAGATGACGCGCAGCGCCTCCCATGCTTTCAAAATTCCCAAACTGAAGGGTGCCTCACTGCCGCCGGTGATCGCCAGCTCTGCCTCACCGTTGCGCACCATGTGGAAGGCCTGCCCGATGGCGTGATTCGCCGAAGAGCACGCGGTTGAGACCGTATATGCCGGACCGGTGATGCCAAATTCCATGGAGATGTGGCTGGCATTGGCGTTGGCCATGGTGCGGGGAATGGTAAGCGGGTGGACGCGTTCGCGATTCCGCTGGTATAGCTCAACGAAGCCGGCGTCTTGGCTCGACTGACCGCCAACACAAGCACCGGTGACGATCGCGCTCCGCTCGCGCAGCTCCGGTGTGAAGACAACACGGGCGTCAGCCAGCGCCTCGCGCGCAGCAATCACGGCGAACTGCGCAAAACGATCGAGCAGGTCGGCTTGTTCTCCGGCAAAGTGACGATTGGGATCGTAGTCTGCCACTTCGGCGCCGTTGTGAAAGCGCAATCGGCCGGTATCGAGACCGCTGATGGGAGTTATGCCCGAGCGGCCGACGCGCAGCGCGCTCCAGAAATCATTCGCGTTGTGGCCGAGCGCAGAGATTACGCCCAGCCCGGTGATCGCTACCCGTCGCACGCTTACTCCGGCGAGGGAGTGGAAGCCGGTGAACTGGCCAGCAGCTTCTTCACTCCTTCCACCATCTCGCGAACGCTCTGGATGGAACGCGCCTGCTCATCGGGAATATTGATATCGAACTCGTTCTCCAATTCGAAAAGAATGTTCATGCCGTCGAGCGAATCAATGCCCAACGCCTGAAAGGAACTGTCGAGCGACACCGAATCTTTCGGCAACCGCTTGATTTCGGCAATCACTGCAAGCACTTTTTCCGTCACTTGATCTGGCATAGTGGCAGACTCTCTGCTCCGTCACTTAAACGCAACTAATCAGACTACATCTTTTTCACCGGGCAATGCATCTCCCCGGGTGTAGTACATGTGACACTTTTTGGAGGATTGACGATGCCCGAAAAAGAGACTCTGGAGCGCGCGCAAGAGGATGCCCGCGAAGGCAAGTCGCCATCTACTCAAGCCGGCGAATTCGTGCGTGAAGAGATGCACCACATTCGCGAAGGCAAGCATGGCGCCGCTTCCGCCAAACAGGCCATAGCCATTGGGCTCTCGAAGGCACGGCGTGCGGGCGTAAAATTGCGCACGCCTAAACGTGGCAAGACCAGCGCGCGGACGCGAGCACAGGCACAAAGAGACCGGCGCAAGGGCCAGTCAAGCCGGCGGCGCACATCGGCTCGCCGGTCGCGCGCAACTCGACGCGCTTTGAAGCGCGAAGGCGGTGGAGCCGCATCCCGTCGGGCTCTTTCGCGGCAGGCTCGCAGCGCGGCCCGTGGCCGCAGTCGCGCCGATCGCCAGCGCGCGGCAAGGAAAGCAGCACGAACTCGGAGCAGAACCAGCTCCAGGAGAGTGGCGAAACGCGCAACCCGAAGCCGGCAGACTCAGCGCCGCGCAGCGTAAACGAAGCCCACAGCCGATTGGCGCAATCGACTATCCTTGAATTCTGCTGCTGCGAAGCTTGCTTTTTGCTAAAACAACAGCAGAGGGCTGCGCATGCACACTGCATTCCTTATTGGCCGCATTCTGTTTGGCGGATATTTTCTGTGGAGCGGATTACAACACTTTCTCAGATACGCCATGGTGACGGAATACGTTGCGGCAAAGCACATCCCTGCACCGGGAGTGGCTGTCGCGGTCGGCGGCTTGGTTCTGATGCTTGGCGGGCTAAGCATACTCTTGGGGGCATGGCCACGTTTGGGCGGTGCCTTGATAATCATCTTCCTGCTAATGGTTACGCCGGTGATGCACAACTTCTGGGCTGCGGACGATCCCAACACGGCCACGAACGACATGATCAACTTCACCAAGAACCTGGCATTGCTCGGAGCAACGCTGATGTTCTATGGCATTCCTAAGCCTTGGCCCAGAAGCCTGGGACGATAAGGACTGTTAGTCAATCGCCTCGATGCGCCCCCAAGCCGTTCTTTGCCAGTTGTCTCGAGCCTGCTGAGTCGGCATCCAAGGCGGCAAAGTGAGGCACAGGAATCGCGCCAGCGAGCTCACGTAGGGCTCGTACATGGCACGTAGCTCATGCAGGCGCCTCTCCGCTTCTTCACCTTCGCGAAGCCGCAGACCGTGTTCTCCCAAGTAGGTGCGGAGGCGAACTAATTCGTCAGGCGGAAGCCGGTCATGATGAAGCCGTTTCGGCGCGGTGCTAAAGACTTGCGCAAGGTCAACCATGGCGTGGCGAGCGGTGGCAAATGTCAACTGGGCTTGCCTTTCGGAAGCGCCTTCCAATCCCATGATTATCAGCGCGGTAGTGTCCAGAATGGCCGTAAGCGCAGCCAGCCACGACTGATTGTCATGTTGCGAGCGAAAGTAACTCAGCACGGGGTATGAGAGGTGACTCTCCATGAGCTCGGCTGACCAACGCTCCCAGTCGTGCAACAACTCGCGAAGCGATTCCATGCCGTGATCATGCGAGTGCCGGCGTAGGAGTTCGGCGGCCGTCGGAGGCGATCCCGCACGTGCATCCAGCAGCGAAATCGACACCTCGCGGCGGGAGAATGACTGGTACAGTACCGGCAGATACCCAACAATGATGGCGAGGAAAGCGAATCCCATTCCTGACTCGAGGACTGCCAGCGCGCGACCCAGCGGGCTTATGGCGATAATGTCGCCGTATCCCAGAGTGAAGAAGGTCTCGCCGCTCACATACATGTATGCCCCAAACTCCGGGGTTGCGACGCCACTCAGTCGTGAGCCGGTGCCATAGTGCAGCAGCGTGAAGCCGAGAATCAGTCCCAGCGCCCATACCACGAGCAGCACGATGAGAGAGAGTGGCCCATAAAAACTGAAATAGGACTCGCGGCGACGGGGAGGAAGCAATAGCACAAGACGCGACCACGGGATCCATGTGGCCCGATAGAAGACACGCGTCAGGCGGAAGCGGCGGGTTACGCGGCGGGGCAGAACGACGGTTTCAAACGCGTCAATCAGGACGGTGGCGATGATGGCCACACCCAGAGCTGCAAACCAGCGCATTGCGACCTCAGATTATAGAGTGGGGTTCTTTTCGACCGGCGTAACCGGCAAATCGAGCTTTTCCGTGCCGCGCACAATAGTCAGTGATGATGGGACATTGGCGACATGGTCGCTCAGCGTGCGGTGCAGGTCGTCAACGCCCTGGATTGTGCGCTGCCCGAAGCCAATGATGGTATCGCCCTGGCGCAGTCCCGCACGTTCCGCCGGACTGTTGGACTCGACTGACAGTACCAACACACCGCTTTCCGCTTGCAATCCATAATGAACTACTAGCTTTCGGGGCAGCGGCGTATTCTGACCGCCTACACCGATGTAGCAGCGCTTGATCTTGCCATCGCGAATCAATCGCACCGCGACGTACTTGGCCGTGTCCGCGCCAATGGCGAAGCACAGTCCCTGTGCCTGGAAAATCATGGCGGTGTTCACGCCGATTACCTCGCCGCGAGAATTCACCAGTGGCCCACCGGAGTTTCCCGGGTTAAGCGCGGCGTCGGTTTGGATGATTCCATCGATCAGCCGGCCGGAGCGCGAGCGCATGCTGCGTCCCAGCGCGCTGACCACGCCCGCCGTCACCGTGCACTGAAACGCAAACGGGTTGCCGATAGCTATCGCAAGCTGGCCCACCTTCAAATTTTGCGAGCTGCCCAGCGGCACCGGAACAATGCTTACGTCGCCGACTCTTAGAACTGCAAGGTCAGTATCGGGATCGTCGCCGACCAGTTCGGCGTGGCTTTTTTGGCCGTCGGGAAAACTCAGCGTGATTTCGTCTGCCCCATGCACCACGTGGCTGTTGGTAAGGACAAATCCATCAGGGGTAAAGAGGAATCCCGAGCCGCTTCCACCGCCGGGCCCCCGTTGACGCTGCTGCACCATGATGTGCGCCACCGCCGGACTGGCGCGCTCGGCAGCCGTGGTCACCGCGCGCGAGTAGGCATCAAGCAGCTCCTCATCGCCGGTCAAGGCAGAGTTCGACGGAGAAGGCA
>Ga0070697_100001172_pt1 | contig 19873 bp, 17 predicted proteins | sample KBSK1501metaG_FD_65475 | JGI IMG/M metagenome (GOLD analysis project Ga0070697, IMG submission 65475) | Corn, switchgrass and miscanthus rhizosphere microbial communities from Kellogg Biological Station, Michigan, USA - KBS K1-50-1 metaG | ecosystem: Host-associated > Plants > Roots >... | reverse complement strand
AAATGGACGCAGTGGATCTTTCTCCAGATCTACAATTCGTGGTTCAATCCGAAAACGAACAAGGCCGAGCCGATTGAAACGTATCGTGGCAAAAACCCGGATGAAGTTCGGCTCGCCTACGTCGCGGAGGTTCCCGTCAATTGGTGCCCTGAGCTCGGCACCGTGTTGGCGAACGAGGAAGTGGTCGATGGAAAAAGCGAAGTGGGCGGATTTCCTGTCGTCAGGCGACCGATGCGGCAATGGATGTTACGCATCACCGCCTACGCGGAGCGACTGATTCGAGGACTCGAAGGCCTTGACTGGCCTGAAGGGATCAAATTGCTCCAGCGTAACTGGATCGGTCGCAGCGAAGGCGGGGAAATCGATTTCAAGATCGACAATCACGAAGCAAAGATTCGCGTGTTCACAACGCGGCCGGACACGCTTTATGGCGGGACGTTCTTGGTGCTCGCCCCGGAACATTCGCTTGTCGATCTTATCGTGACCGAAGAGCAATGGGCGGCAGTACGAGAGTATCGCGAGCGGACCGCGCGCAAGAGCGAACTGGAGCGCACCGATCTGGCCAAGGAAAAGACCGGCGTGTTTACCGGCGCTTTTGCGATTAATCCGGCGAACAGCGAAAAGATTCCAATCTGGATCGCCGATTACGTTTTGCTCGGTTACGGGACAGGCGCAATCGGAGGCGTTCCCGCGCACGACGAGCGCGATCTCGAATTCGCAAAAAAATTCGATCTGCCAATTGTCGATGTTGTTCAGCCAACAGGAGATGAACCGGCAACTGGATTCACCGGTGAAGGTATCGCAATCAACTCGCCGATCATCAACGGCCTAACGAGCGCGGACGCGAAAAAGAAAATTACCGCCTGGCTGGAGGAACGCGGCCAGGGAAAACGCGCGATCAATTACAAATTGCGCGACTGGCTTTTTTCTCGCCAGCGTTACTGGGGCGAGCCATTCCCGATCGTTTGGGAGAATGGAAAACATCGCGCGCTTGATGAGACCGAACTGCCGGTGGTGCCGCCGCCGTTGGAAGATTACAAACCGACCGGCACCGGCGAACCGCCGCTCGCAAAAGCGAAGGATTGGATTCGTTACTCAAAGAAAGGCGAGCGCGAAACCAACGTGATGCCGCAATGGGCCGGGTCGTGTTGGTATTACTTGAGATTCTGCGATCCGCAGAACGACAAACGTTTTGTCGGCGAAGCGGCGGAAAAATATTGGATGGGCGGGCCGAAACCCGGCGGCGTCGATCTTTACGTTGGCGGGACCGAGCACGCCGTGTTGCATCTTCTTTACGCACGGTTCTGGCACAAGGTCCTCTTCGATCTCGGCTACGTTTCGAAACCGGAGCCGTTCCAGCGCCTAGTGAATCAGGGAATGATTCTGGGCGAGGACAGCCGAAAGATGTCGAAGCGTTGGGGCAACGTCATCGATCCGCTCGACGTCATCGCGGAATACGGCGCGGACGCGTTTCGTTGTTACGAAATGTTTATGGGACCGCTCGAACAGATGAAGCCGTGGAGCATGCGCGGTGTTGAAGGTGTTTCGCGCTTCCTTGCCCGCGTCTGGCGCTTGATGATGAATGAAAACCAAGCAGGCAGTTGGGAACTGTCGCCCGCGCTGCGAGACGTCGACCCGACGAAAGCGCAGCAGAAGATTTTACACGCTACCATAAAGAAAGTGACGGAGGACATCGAGTCGCTCTCGTTCAACACCGCCATCTCACAGATGATGATCTTTGTGAACGCGTTCACTAATGCCGAAAACATTCCGATCTTATCGATGCGAACATTTTTGATCTTGCTCAATCCATTTGCGCCGCATCTCGCGTCCGAACTGTGGGAGAGACTGGGTAGCGCCAGCGAAATCACCGGGCAATCATGGCCGGGTTACGACGAGGAAATTCTTACCGAAGATGAAGTCGAGACCGTCATCCAGATCAATGGCAAAGTGCGCGATCGGATGACATTTTCGACCCAGGCTAACGAGGAAGAACTTAAAGCTGCCGCTCTCGCGAACCCGAAGATTCAGCAGCTCCTGCGAGGCAAAGCCGTGCTCAAGGTCGTGGTCATTCCAAAAAAACTTGTCAATATCGTAGCGTCCTGAATACAACCTCAGCATCATGTGGAAAGAATTTAAAGAGTTCGCCATCAAGGGAAACGCTTTCGATCTCGCGGTGGGAGTAATCATTGGCGCCGCGTTTGGGTTGATCGTTACTTCGCTGGTCAAAGACATCCTCATGCCGCCGATCAGCCTTCTCACTGGCGGGCTCGATTTCTCGAACAAGTTCATCGTGCTCAAGGCGGGAGCGAATGGCGCGACTAATTTCGCCACCCCAGCTGAAGCGCTCGCGGCGAAGGCGATCACATGGAACTACGGCAACTTCATCACCCTGATGATTAATTTCCTTATTGTTGCATTCGCCATCTTCATGGTGGTGAAGGCATTCAACAAAATGAAACGGCCGAGTCCTGGCACGCCGCCGGTCGCGAAGGATTGTCCGGCCTGCACGATGTCGATCCCGATAAACGCGAAACGCTGCCCGCATTGCACGACAGAATTGTAAGCAATGCTCCAGGTAGATCGAGTTCTTCGAGGTTGATGCCAGGGTCAGGCGGCAGAGCCGCAACCGTTTAGCATCGGTGCAAGCGGCACTGGCATTTTCGGAGAAACTGCTCCAACTGCGCCCCGCGTTTCATTGAGCAGTAAAACCCGTTGCGGCGAGCAAAGCCAGACGCGGCTATCGTCGTCCTGTGGCCACTCGCTCCCGGGCCGCCCACGGCGAGAAGGCAGGCATGATCCAGCAGTTCCGTTTGCATCCCCCAGAACGGAAAAAGGTTTCCGGCCACGCGTTGACTGATCTCGTAACCGAAATGCAAATCAGCCACCGCTAGCCAATGTTGGCGGCTGCTGAAGAAGCACGTTTTCTGCTATATTTACTATATCTATTATAATAACCTGCCTCGCCAAAGATGCACACGCAAGAAAAGATCGCCAATGCCCGAGGAAATTGTGGCTTGCCAGTGCTTCCATCAATGATAAGGAGGGGCCGCAACGTTGCTAAATGTCTAAGAGCCTTAGCCTAACGCTTGGTATTGCGGTTGTTTGTGTTCTCGTCGGTTGTGCGGAGCATCCGAGTTATGTGAGCCGCAAGAGCGCAGTCGACACGGGTCGCATGCAAAAAGTGCGTACCACCGCCTACACACACAGCGAAAAAGGCGGTCACCGCAACGCACTCGGCACCTTGCTCTCCGGACGCCAGATTATGAGCGCGGCGTCGGATTGGTCGCGCTTTCCGCTCGGAACACGTTTTCGCATTTGCGATACCAAAGAGGTGTACATCATCGATGATTATGGCACCGCCTTAGTCGGAACGAACACGATCGACCTCTACAAAAAGACCCGACTCGAAATGAAACGCTGGGGTGTGCGCCAGGTCGATATCGACATTCTCGAATGGGGATCAGAAGAGCAAAGTTTGAAGATCCTCGGCCCGCGCGCCAAACACAAATGCGTTCAGCAAATGATCCTTTCGCTTCAGAAAAAGACTGCGCCGCGAGTCGCCAGCCGCTCTTTGGATTGATCAAGCGCACTCTGTGCGCAACCTTCCGCAGATGAAAATTCTCGTCGTCGGCGGCGCCGGCTACATTGGCAGCGTATGCGCGGAGCTTCTGCTCGACGAAGGCCGTGACGTCGGCATCTTCGATGATTTAAGCGAGGGGCATCGCGCCGCAATCGATCCTCGCGCAACGTTTTTCGAAGGCAACCTGAGCGATATCGGGAAGATAAGATCGGCCGTTGCCGACTCGAAACCGGACGCAGTAATGCACTTCGCTGCCAGCGCCCTGGTCGTCGAGTCGATGCAAAATCCCTCCAAATATTTCCGGAACAACATCGCTAATGGTTTGAACTTGCTCGACGCGATGGTCGCGGCCGGCGTTAAGCTTATCATCTTTTCTTCCACCTGCGCGATTTTTCGACCGCCCGAACGTATGCCGATTGAGGAAAGCGCCCCTACCGGGCCGATCAATCCCTACGGAGAATCAAAGCTGGCGTTTGAAAAAATTTTGCGTTGGTACGATCAAATTCACGGTTTGAAGTTTGTTTCGCTTCGCTATTTCAACGCCGCTGGCGCCTCGGAAAAGTTTGGTGAAGATCATCGCATTGAAACACATCTCATCCCGAACGTGTTAAAAGTGGCGCTCGGCCAAAAACCACACGTCGAAATCTTCGGAACCGATTACGAAACCCCGGACGGCACCTGCATTCGCGATTACATACACATTGTCGATCTTGCGCGCGCCCACATTCTCGCCCTCAACTCATCCAAGAGTGAATCTTACAATCTCGGGACTGGCGGCGGTTCGAGTGTGCGCGAAGTGATCGAGGTGGCCAGAAAAGTGACCGGCCGCGAGGTGGACACTATCGAGAAAACGCGCCGGCCCGGCGACCCGCCGCGCCTCATCGCTTCTTCCGACAAGATAAAGCGCGAACTTGGCTGGAAACCGCAGTTTCAATCTCTGGAAGCAATCGTCGAAAGCGCGTGGAAATGGCACCTGCGATTTCCCCGCGGCTACGAAGATTGAATCTTGTAGCTGCCGCCGTCTCTGGCGGCAGCTACAACTAATGTGGGAGGGACCTTAGTGTCACGACTCTCGCCGCACTGAGGCGACTCCCACATTGAAACAAAAGTGCCCGCGGAATTAACTCGGCGAGCACTTTTAAATGTTACTAACTACCAACTATTTGGCGTCAGGGCCGTTCCGTGGTCGTAGTGGTGGTGGTTTCTTTTTTCTCGTAGATCGTTCCCGGCTTCGCCAACACGATCTTGCTAGCCACTATCCGATCGCCTTGCTTGATGTAATAGACGGTCGCCGGCACGTCTGGTCGAACTGCTGACCAGGTCACGACCTTTCCTTCTGGATCAAGGATTGTTGTCTCCTTGGTGTAATAGTAGCGGACCGGTGCCGCATCTGTCGTGGTCCGGAAGGTAATGTAGTCCGAGGCCGGCGTATAACCCAGAATGGTCCCCTGACTGGTGACTGTGGTCGACTCCGTAGTAGTTGTCCCCGTCACCGGGTTTGTGCTTGTCGTGGTTGTGGTCGTCTGCTGGGCGACCGCTGTGGTTAGTGTCACCGCGAAGGCCGCCAGCAATATTTTGAGTAATGTCATTTGTTTCATGTTTGTGCTCTGCTTTGGTTAACCAATGCTCTTTCTTGCAGATAGATTTGACCGCCCACAGCCGCAATTTATTCGACCGCAACGCCTTCTCGCCAAGAGCCCAGCTGTTATTGTTTGAAATTAATGCAACCGCTCCCTGGTTTTCGCGATTTTCTGCCGAGCGATTGTGCGGCGCGAAATTACATTTTCGCGAAATGGCGTGAAATCGCCCGCCGCTATGGATTCGTGGAATGGGACGGGCCGCTCCTTGAACCCACCGGTCTCTACCGGAAGAAAAGCGGCGACGAAATCGTCGGGCAGCTTTTTAATTTCGTCGACAAAGGCGAACGGGAAGTCTCGCTGCGACCCGAGCTCACTCCTACTTTGGCGCGCGTCGTCGCCGCACACGAGCGTGAATTCAAGAAACCGCTGAAGTGGTTTTCTATCGGCCAGTTCTTCCGCTATGAAAAGCAGCAGCGCGGCCGGCTGCGCGAACACTTTCAGCTTAACTGCGACATTGTTGGCGAAGCCGCGCCGGACGCCGACGTCGACCTTCTCGCACTTTGCATCGACATCTTGCGCGCGTTCGGATTTACGGAAGAAGATTTCGTCATCCGAATTAGTGATCGGGAATTCTGGACGAACATCCTACGCACGCGCAAGATCGATCCTAGCGACTGGGATGAAATCTTGCAGGCGATCGACAAGTCGCAACGAGAACGGCGCGAGAAAACGGCGGCAAAGCTTGGCGAGTTGGCCGGGCCAGTGTTTAAGCTTCTCGATCAGGGCGGGACGAGTGAAAAGCTGGATCGATTAGTTGAGGGATTGCGCGAGCGTGGACTCGCCCAGTTCGTTAGTGTGGATGTCCGGATCGTGCGAGGCCTTGCTTATTACACCGGAATCGTTTTCGAAGTCTTCGATCGCGCGGGTAAACTACGCGCTATCGCCGGAGGCGGGCGCTACGATAATTTGATCGCTCAACTGAGCGACAACGCTGTCTCGCTGCCCGCGCTCGGTTTCGCCATGGGGGATGTCGTTCTCGGAGAATTGATCAACGAAACACCAGGCGCGCGCGAAAAAATGCGCTACGCGATTGCGGCCGCCGACAAGATCGACATCTATGTGGTCATCGCGAAAGAGGATCGTCGTGCTGATGCATTGGCGCAGATTCAACAGCTCCGCGACCTTGGTTATCGGGTCGATTACCCTTTTGGGACGACGAAAGTGCCCAAACAATTCCAAGCTGCAGAACAGTTCGGCGCGCGCATCGCGGTTCTGTACGGTGACGAATGGCCGCAGGTCGCTGTCAAGAATCTTGCCACCAGCGAACAAAGACTTGTCGCCCGCGAAGACTTACTTGCGCACTTGCAAGCGCAACCCAGCTTGTCATCCTGAGCGAAGCGCAGCGAAGTCGAAGGATCACGCGGCGTTACCGTAAAGCTATCGCAACGGGATTCCTCGACTTCGCTCGGAATGACAGAAGAAATGTATCGCACGCACAACTGCAATTCCCTTCGCAGGGCCGACATCGGCAAAGGGGTCACGCTTGCCGGTTGGGTCGACGTAACACGCGATCATGGCGGTGTAATTTTTATCGATCTGCGCGATCGGGAAGGCCTAACTCAGGTTGTATTTCGGCCCGAGGAAAACGCGGCCGTGGCAAAGCAAGCCCACAGTTTGCGGAATGAGGACGTCATTCAAGTCATCGGTAAGGTGACCGCGCGCGTTCCCGGCACAGAAAACCCGGGACTGGCCACCGGCGACATTGAAGTGGTGCCTAGCGAACTGCGCGTTTTAAATCGCGCGGAGGACCTGCCGTTCCAGTTGGACGCCGAGATTCACAATGAAGATTTGCGGCTGAAGTATCGTTATTATGATCTGCGTCGGCCGCGTCTCGCGCACAATTTGCAGATGCGTCACCGCGCGGCCAAGGCGACCCGCGATTATTTCGACAGCCAGGGCTACGTCGAGGTTGAAACGCCAATTCTTTCCAAAAGTACGCCAGAGGGCGCGCGCGATTTTTTGGTGCCAAGCCGGTTGATGCCGGGAAAATTTTACGCGCTGCCGCAGGCGCCGCAGCAGTACAAGCAACTTCTCATGGTCGCGGGCTTAGAAAAATATTTCCAGATCGCGAAATGCTTTCGCGATGAGGACCTGCGCGCAGATCGGCAGCCTGAATTTACTCAGATTGACATCGAAGCGTCGTTCGTTAGGCCAGAGGATATTTTTGCGCTGACCGAGGGAATGCTCGCAGCGATCTTCAAAGCTGCGCGCAACGTCGACATCAAGAAGCCGTTCGATCGGCTCACTTATCGTGAAGCAGTCGGCCGATATGGCAGCGATAAACCCGATCGCCGTCTCGGGATGGAACTTGTCGATCTCAGTGACGAGTTTCGTTCGAGCAGTTTCAAAGTTTTTCGTAGCGCGATTGATGCCGGCGGTGTGGTCAAGGCTATTAACGCGAAAGGCTTTGCCGGAATCACCATCGGTCAGGCCGATGAGCTAACCGAAATTGCGAAAACGTTTGGGGCAAAGGGACTCGCCTTCATCAAGCTCGAGAACGGCGAATGGAAATCGCCGATCGTGAAATTTTTCAGCGAAGCAGAGAAATTTGCTCTGCAATCGAAGCTACAAATCGAAGAAGGCGACTGCATTTTCTTCGGCGCGGACAGATGGGAAATTGCCTGCGAGGTCCTCGGCCGGATTCGGCTGCGAGTCGCCGAAATGCAGGATCTGATTGTTAGGTCGCGGCAAGGCCAGCCTCGTCCGGTCGCCGCGGCGACACGGACTCGTCCCGCGGCCAGCTCGGACCAGGGCACGCCGGAATGGGATTTTCTCTGGGTAACGGACTTTCCATTGCTTCAGTGGAGCGCCGAGGAGAACAAATGGAACGCGATGCATCATCCGTTCACGCGACCGAAAGCCGAAGATCTGCCGCTGCTCGAAACAAAAAGATTTCCGGAAATTCGGGCCGAGGCTTACGACGTTGTTCTCAATGGTGTTGAGATCGGCGGCGGGAGCATGCGAATTCACGAGCCGGAACTCCAGGAGAAAATGTTCGAGGTGCTCGGCGTCAGCCCGCAAGATCAACAATTACTCTTCGGCCATTTGCTGCGGGCGCTGCGACTCGGCGCCCCGCCGCACGGCGGCATCGCGCTCGGTCTGGATCGGCTCGTCATGTTGATTTGCGGCGAGCAATCGATCCGCGACGTGATGGCGTTCCCCAAAAACAACCGGGGAATGGATTTGATGTCGCAATCGCCTGCCGCAGTCGATCCGCGTCAACTGCGCGAGCTCGCCATCAAGCTGGCGGGTGATGCTCGCGGCCAGTCCGGAAAAGAATCGCCACCAAAAAGGTGACGATTGTTCCGAAGCAAATCCACCACGGAAATTCGATCACTGGTAACCACGTGGGCTGAGGATACGCCGTCATTCCAAAAAGGCCGGCGATGTTATTCGGCAATCCGCTCAGGACCATCACCACGACAAAGCCAATGATCATCGCGACAATGTTGCCGAAGTTATTTCCGCGCGATTCGGTAAGCATACCGGCAAGGAAAATGCCCAGAACCGATCCGTAAGTGTAACCGTAAATCCCCAAAACAATTGGGATGATCCGCACGTTGGGATATACGATGACAAAATAGGCAGTGGTCGAGGCAACGACAATCATCAGAATGGAGAAGCCCACTGTTGCCCAACGCACGGCGCTCAGACTCTGAGCGCCGGTCGATCCTGGATTGACATAGGTCTCATACCAATCGCGAGTGAAACTGGTGGCCAGCGCGTTGAGAGCGGTACTAAGTGAACCCATCGCGGTCGCGAATATTCCGGCAAGGAGCAACCCGCGAATTCCCACCGGCATTTCGTAGAGAATGTAGTGGCAGAAGATTTCGTTCGGAGTTTTCGGCAAGGCGGGATCTTGGTGTGTTTGATAAAACACCCAGAGCAACACGCCGATACTGAGAAACGTAAACGCGATCGGAATATCGGCGAGACCGGACATGATCAGTGAACGCCGACTGCGACGCACGTCCGGCGCGGTCAACATCCGTTGCACCATGTCCTGGTCGGTGCCGTGCGTCGCCATCGTCATAAATGTCGAGCCGATCAGCCCCGCAAAAATTGTGTATTCGATGGCGAACATGCCTTTCCATTTCGCCCAGCCGGATTTTGCCGGATCCAGACCACTCGTAATGAAATCGGAAACGTGAAATCCGCCGTGACGTTGAGCGATCTCGTGCCATCCGCCGGGAATCGCGAAGTAAAGCAACCCCAGAGCAACCACTGCACTGCCGATCATGATCGAGGCTTGAATCACGTCCGTCCAAATGACTGCTTTAATTCCGCCGAGCGTTGTGTAGATCGCGGTCAAAAGCACGATCGCAATGATCGCGCTGATGTAGATGAAAAGCGTTTCCGTCTGGTCCGGCCGAACGCCACGGACCATTTCGTAGCCGAGCGCCAGTGCGATCGCGGCGACGTACAATCGCGCACCGGACGCAAGCAATCGCGTGAACAGAAAAACGGCCGATGCGGCATTCTTGGTACCGACGCCAAAGCGGGCGGTCAGATATTCATAGATCGAGTAAACTTTGTAATCGTAGTAGGGCTTAATGAAAATGTAGCTGACGAGAATCCGCGCCAGAATCGTGCCGAGGGCAAGCTGCAAATACGTGTAGTTCCGAAACGTGAAGCCTTCGCCCGGCGTACCAAAAAATGTTCCAGCGCTTGTTTCTGCGGCGATGAGCGAAGCCAGAATGGCCCACCAGGCGATTTGGCGGCGTCCGAGCGCGAAATCGGCAAGGTTCTCTTCCTTTCGGCCCATGTAGAGGCCGATAAAGATGATGACAAAGAAATAAAGAACGAGGACACCGCAATCGATTGCCAGCCGAGCGTCCATTTCGCTGTTAGGTGACAGAATTTTCGGGGCCCGCAAAGCGCTTTTTGTTTTCGCTGGCACGACGGGCGGTCGCGCCTGCCCTCATTGGGCGTTGGACGTTGAGCGTTGGACGTTGGACGTTTTCGGCTGTGATAGCATTGGCTGAAGTTCCGGCACCCTGTTTTGATCTCAAGAAAACGCTCGACTCCGGCCAGGTTTTTCATTGGGAGAAGATCGGCCATGGATTTTGCGGCACGATTGGTGAGTGCGCCGTTTACGTGGAGCAACGGTGCGATGAATTGCGGGTGACGCGCGGGTGCAATGATTTGGTCGCGCACTATTTCGCGCTCGATCACCCGCTGGCCAACATTTGTCGATCCTTTCCGCGCGATCCGGTCATGGATGCGGCGAGACGGTTTTGCCGTGGCTTGCGAATCATCCGTCAACCGAAATGGGAATGTCTCGCCACCTTCATCTGTTCGTCGATGAAACAGGTGGCGCACATCCGGCAAATCTCGAGAAAGTTGCGTGAACATTTTGGCAATGCACGTAACACCGATTCGCCAAAGGGCGGATTCGCTGGTGCGAACAATCACGAGGTCTTCACCTTTCCCTCGGCCGGACGACTGGCGGAAAGTTCAGAAAAAGAATTGCGCGAATGCGCGCTCGGCTATCGAGCCAAGAATTTACTGGCGACAGCGCGACTGATTGCGAAGGGAGAAGCCGATCTTGCAAAAATGTCGGCGCTTTCCGATATCGATCTGCGAGAGGCGCTCTGTCAGATGCCGGGTGTAGGCGCAAAGGTTGCTAATTGTGTGATGCTATTCGCCTATCAACGTCTGCGCGCGTTTCCAATCGACGTTTGGATCGAGCGGGTGCTGCGGCAAAACTACTTTCCGCGTACGCGAAAATTGAACGCCGCGCGGCTTAGAATGTTCACAGAGAAGTACTTTGGCGAACATGGCGGCTATGCGCAGCAATATTTATTTCATTTCGCCCGGATGAGCACGAGTAAGGGTAAGAGTAGGAATAGGATCAGAGAACGGGCTAATTTGTCACCGCGTCCCGCGTGAGATAGCTTTTGCTCCCCCAATTTAATGACAACATCGGAGTTCATACTAGGTCACTCGGCCGACGATGCGGAGGAGAGACGGCAAGAGGCGCGCAAAGTTCTATGGGCACTGCTGGCTGCGCTGGCGATTCACCTTGTAATCGGGTACTCGATTGCCGTTTCGAGCGGCCTCTTTTCATCACCGATACAGGTTGAGGAGGATAAGCCGGTCGAACTCACCTTTGTCGACCTAGGGGCGCCGGCGCCGACCGTTCCTAAAAATTCGATGTTCGTCGAAACGGATGAATCAAAACAATCCCCCGAGCAGCCGAAGGAAAAAACATTTGAATCGAACGCCAACTCGATCGGCGCGAGCGAGGTTTCTGCAACGGGCGGGTTGCCATTGCCCACGCAGGAAGGCAAAGACCGACCGACAATGGACTTGGAAACGCAACAGTACTCGTTAGCAAATGATGGCGCGCAGCCGCAGCCGAGCGCGGCGCCTCAGGAAACACCAAGCCCTTCCGTAGCGCCAACGCCTCGATCCACGCCGATTTCGGAGGCGGACCAATTCGCCATGCTGACCTCAACACCGACCCCAGCCATTCAGCCAACCGTTGCGACAACTCCGCAACAGCGGAGATCAACCTATCAACCGCTGAAGGAGCAGACGCGTCTCTCGGGATCGATCACCAATCGGGGTGCGCCGCGCGTAAATGCAATCGGCACTCCACTCGGCCGCTATCAAAAACTTCTCTACGATGCCGTCGGATCGCACTGGTATTCTTACGTAAATGGAGACCCCGGTCTAATCAGCATCGGCACGGCGCGACTGATGTTTTCAGTTGACCGGGAGGGCCACGTGAAGAACCTCAAGGTCGTTCAAAATAGTTCCAACGAAGCTTTTGCGAACGTGTGCCTGCGCTCCGTTTTGGAGATCCAACTGCCGCCTATTCCCGAAGATGTGGCAAGCACATTGCCGCCGGACGGTTTGGAAGAAGAAATGACTTTCACCATGTTTGCCAACTGACCGATTTCGAATGTCGGAACCTTTCCATTCGATCATTGGATTTTTCGCCAAGGGCGGCGTCTTCATGTGGCCGTTGCTCGCATGTTCGATCGTTTCGCTGACGACCATCATCTTGCGCGCACTGGCGCTTCAGGAGAAGAACGTGCTGCCACTGACGATTGAAGGCGAAATGGAACGGCTCACGCCGGGCGGTAGTCCTGAGCGGCTTGCCCGGATGGTCTATCACGATCCATCGTCGCTGGCGCGCATCGTGCGTGTCGCCCTGGCGCATATACGCTGGCCGCGCGCGGACAACGTCGACGCAGTGCAAACCCGTGCGCGTTACGAAATGGTGCGCCTCGAGCGCGGGGTCATTGTGCTCGAAGTGATCTTTGGCATCGCGCCGCTGCTCGGATTGATCGGCACGGTTTCGGGATTAATCCATGTCTTCGCGAGCCTGGGATTGAGTGCAGGGGCAGCTGACGCGAAACGGATTGCACTCGGAATTTCGGAGGCGCTGAGCACGACGATTTTCGGATTGGGAATCGCGGTGCCGAGCTTGATTGCGTACTCCTATTTTTCAAAAAAGGTGGAAGTGCTCTCAGTGGAAATGGAATCACTCGTCAGCGATTTGATCGCGAAGCTTTATTATGGCCGCGTCGCACCGCAGGCGACACCGCCGAGGCCTGCGCCGCCACAGGTGCCTACACCCGTCGCGTGAGGCCAGATCCACATCTCCCGCCATGAAATTTGCAGTCAAGAAGCGACGAGCGCCGTCCATTATCATTGTTTCGCTGGTCGATATCCTGACGATTCTCCTGATTTTTTTTGTGGTCTCGACCACCTTCAAACGTGACCAGCCCGAGGTGCAAATTAATTTGCCGGAGTCAAAGACAGCCACCAAAGCTCCCGCCGAACTCGAGCACGCGATTGTCACCGTCGATCAGAACGACGAGATTAAACTCGACAGCCGAGCCATCGCAGTCGAGGAGCTAGAAAATGCGGTGCGCAATTTGCCGGAAACGCGCAGATCATCGCTCGCGCTCCAGGCCGACAAGAAAGCTTCCTTCGGCACGATTATCAAAGTGATGGATGCACTAAAGCTGGCCGGCGTGAAAAATTTGCCGGCGTTCACGCGCGGAGAAAAATGAAGTTGCCGATCCGGCAGTACGGCGATCCGGTTTTGCGGGCGAAAGGCAAACGCCTGGAGCAGATCGACAGTCGTATTCGCTGCTTGGCCGCGGATATGATCGAGACGATGCACGGGGCCAATGGTGTTGGACTCGCGGCCCAGCAAATTGGCGAAGCGCTTCAACTGACGGTGCTGGACATTTCACAAGTCGAAGATCGGCCGAGTAAAGTGAAATTGAACGGTCAGGACATCGATCCAAGGAGCGCGATGCCGCTGGTGTTGATTAATCCCGAGCTCGAATTGGACATCGAAACAGAAGTAGGCACGGAAGGCTGCCTGAGTTTTCCCGAGATCAGCGGCGAAATCGAGCGCGCGAAATCAATCGTGGCCCGTGCCCAAAGGTTGGACGGTGAAAAGGTCGAGATCGAAGCATCCGGGTTCCTGGCGCGAGCCATTCAGCACGAAGTCGATCATTTGAATGGAATCCTTTTTATCGACCGGATGAGTTCAGCAGAGAAAGCGACGTTATCAAGCCGGCTGAAGCGGCTGCGAAAGGAAACGCAACGCGGCGCAAGACACCGGGAATCGCTTGTCACCGAGACGACGCTTTGATTCTTAATCCTGAGCTCCTGTTCTTCTTCATATTCGCTGGAGATTCGTAATTCGAGATTCGAGACCCGCAATTCGAATCAATGTCACGAATCACGAATTACCCGACATTCGCTCGCGAGTACGAACGGATACGAATAAAAGGCGCAAAATCAGAGCGCTTTATAATCGACCGAGATCGTGCGGTAAACAAACGAATCGTGTTGGGCGGAGAAATAGAAAAGCTCGAGCATGGTCGGGCCGATTGTCCATTGATAACCGACCAGCGTTTGGATGACGTCGGAGTCGGTGTCGCGGGTGCGTGAAACTAATTTGCCGGTGCCGTATTTAGCGTCGAAGTAGCGTCGGATTTCTCCCATCCGTTCGTTGTAGCGCTCGATCGTCCAGTTGTCGTATACATATTGCAGTTCCACCCCGAAGAGCGCGCCGCCTTTGAAAGTGAAGAGAGTGCGTTTGAGTCCAGGATGAATTAGGCCTTCTACTGTCCAGATCTCGCGGTTCTCTTTTTTCTCGCGCGAGACAATTTGCGCTTTGGCGCCCTTGAGCACCGCTTCCACTCGCGACATTGGATCGTTCCAGCGAAAACCGAACGGCGGTTGAAGCTCTTCCGCGGCCTGCACGGGCGAGAGTGCGAGAGCGGAGAGAACAAGAAACGACACAGTCCGCATGGTTCGCATGCTTATTGCGAGTGATTGGGAGAAAAAAGCGCGCGACACAAAAGCGGTCAACTCGGGAAAGTTTTCAAATCACCGGCTGCACGATGATTTTCACGGTCCTTGGGTGAATGTCGATTTGCTTTTTCAGTCAAGGTTTTTTTAACCACGACTAAAAATAAAATTCAGATTTTTTCTTGTCGATTTTAGAACCGGTTTCTAATCTCACGCCGCTGGCAGGGAAGAAACGGGGTTGATGTGAATAAAATGTGAATATTTCTGAGAAACTTTAAGCCCTACGAATGAGTGACGTCTCGAGCTTGGTAGATAGCCTTGGGAAAGAATATTTCGATTCCAAATTGAAGAGAACGGATCTTGGCTGGGCCGATGGACGTTTTCCCTCGTATTTCCGCAGTTTGCGCAATTTTTTTGAAAGCCTGCCTGGAGCGAATCAAGACAGGCCCATAGGGGCGCATGGCCAAGCAACGACCCATTTTCCTTCGACAACTGCCCATGTGGCAATTGTGTAACGGTGTTAACAAGTATGGACAAAAGGTGCGTCGAGCTTTGGCAGCAGTTGGCGGCCGTGCTGAAACCACAGGTGAGCGGCGACACCTTCAAGCGCTGGTTTACCGCGCTCGAACTGATCAGCGTGGATGAGAACACATTGACCTTTCGCGTGCCGAATAACATCTACAAGTATTGGATCGAAAGTAATCACATGGCTGCATTGGAAAACGCCATCGTAGTAGCTTTCGGCGCGCCCCGCGCGGTCAAGTTCTTGTCACCTTCGGAGCCGCTGACCGAACCTATTCCGGCGGAAATCAGTTTGGCAGAAACCACCGAGGCCGCGCGCGCGAGTAAAGCGGCCGCAAGCACACTCGGGCTCAATCCGCGCAATACGTTCGAATCGTTCGTAGTCGGACCAAACAACGAGATCGCACATGCGGCCAGTCTCGCCGTCGCTCAGTCGCCAGCTAAAACCTACAATCCGCTGTTCATTTACGGCGGCGTCGGTCTAGGCAAGACCCACCTGATGCAAGCCATCGGCCAGTATGTGCTCTCAAAAAAGAAAAACACCAAGGTGATTTATCTTTCGAGCGAACTTTTCATCAACGAATTTATCGACGCGATCCAGCACAGTAATCTGGTCAAGTTTCGCAAGCGATACCGGCAATCGGATCTGCTGCTCATTGATGACATTCAGTTTTTGGGCGGTAAAGAACGCTCGCAGGAAGAATTCTTCCACACCTTCAACACACTTTTCGACGGACATAAACAGATCGTGCTTTCGAGCGACCGGCCGGCTTCCGAAATCGCGAACCTGGAGCACCGGTTGGTCTCGCGTTTCGAGTGGGGCCTGACCGCTGAGCTGCAACCGCCTGATGTCGAAACGCGCATCGCTATCCTGCGCAAGAAGGCGCGCGGAATGTCGATCAAATTAGCGGATGAAGTTTTCGACTTTTTAGCCAATCGCATTCGCTCCAATGTGCGGCGGCTGGAAGGCGCGCTCATGCGGGTGGCGTCGTTTGCCTCGCTCAGCGGAAAAGAGCTGACCCGCGATGTGATCGAGCATCTTCTGAAAGACATTTTGCAGGAGGAAGCGCGGCATTCCGTCACCATCGAGCAAATTCAACGGCGGGTGGCCGAACATTTCGACGTGCGTCTGGCGGACATGACGAGCAAACGCCGCCCGGCCAGCATCGCTTTTCCGCGTCAGGTGGCAATGTATTTGGCGCGCGAGCTTACCAAGGCATCCCTTAACGAAATCGGTGAGGCATTCGGCGGCCGCGACCACGGCACGGTGCTGCACGCCTGTAAACTGGTGAAGAAGCGGATGAAAGAACAGGACAGCATTCGCCAGACGATTTCTTTTATCGACAGCTCACTGCAACGATAGGAACGATTGATCCAATTGGCTGCAATTGTCGATCTGAGGGCGCGAGATTACGGTTGCCGAATAAAATCGCAAGCTTTACATCTTAAACGCGACTTTCCGTCATGAAATTTAGCGCCACGAAAGAAAAGTTGCTCGAAGGTTTGCAACAGGTCCAAAACGTCGTCAGCACTCGCACCACCCTGCCAATTTTGTCGAACGTGCTTTTGCAGGCTAACGAGAACGAAGTTCATCTCACCACTACCGACCTCGACGTCGGCGTCCGGGGAATCTTTGAAGCGGAAGTCGAGAAAAAAGGCGCGACCACACTGCCGGCGCGTCGCCTCTTCAACATTGTTCGCGAATTGCCAGCGAGCGAAATCCAGATCGATGTCGATGGTAAAAATGCTGCCTCCATTCGCAGCGGACAAAGCTTTTTCAAAATCCTCGGCTTGCCAGAGGAGGAATTCCCGCCGCTGCCGAAATTCGAAGGTGCGAAAGTGGTGACCATTCGTCAAAAGGATTTGCGCGATGGTCTGCGCAAAACTTCCTATGCCATTTCGACTGACGAAACGCGCTATGTCCTCAACGGTGTTTTGTTTAGTTTCAAGGATAACAAACTCACGCTCGTCGCGACCGACGGGCGCCGCCTCGCCATGGTCGATATCGAGTTGGAATTTCCGCGTAGCCATGAAGCCGATATCATCATTCCGACAAAAGCTGTCGCCGAATTGCAACGCCTGCTCACCGATGAGGGCGAGGTGAAAGTGAGCATGGGCAGCGGCCAAATCGCATTCGATCTGAACAAAACGCTGCTGGTTTCGAAATTAATCGAGGGTAATTATCCGAACTATCGGCAGGTGATTCCATCCGAAGCAAAGGAGCGTATCACCCTCGAGCGCGAAACATTTTTGAATTCCCTGCGTCGCGTTTCGCTTCTGGCCAGCGATAAATCGAACTCAATCAAGCTCAACTTCAGTAAGAACAACATCGACATAACCGCGAACACGCCGGAGGTGGGAGAGGCTAAGGAATCGTTGCCTGTCCAATACAAAGGCCGCGAATTTTCCATCGCGTTTAATCCGGAATTTTTAATGGCGCCGCTCCGCAACCTGACCGAGGACGAAGTTTTTCTCGACCTCATCGACGAGATGAGCCCCGGCGTCTTGAAAATTCAATCTCCATTTCTCTACGTTCTGATGCCAATGCGCATCAGCGCGTAACCTCGCTCGCAAAAATTCGTCGCCTTGCATGAGGCGATCGGCAGCCGCTCCGAACCGTGGCAGAAGGTACAGGGCGCTACCGGAGAGCTGAAATAACGGGCCGGCCGAACTGCGCGCTGAGCTCCGCGCGCACAACATCGACACCCAGCTTTCGCAGATCCTCCCTCGGCGCGCGCAATACTTGCACATTTTCATTGAGCGGCGCCCAAACCAACGGATCAGTCGGACCAAAAAGCAGAATGCAACTTGCGCCGGCCGCTGCCGCCAAATGCGAAATACCGCTATCGTGCCCAACGAAAATCGCGTGTCCGAGAACCGCGGCAAGCTGCGGCAGTGGCAGATTCTTCGCAAACAGAACTCGCGGATCTTTCCAAACGGAAGCGAGCTTCACCGTTTGATTTTCATCCGCTTCTCCTGCGACAACGACGACTGTACCCGAGAAATTTTCCCAGTTCAGCAGCTGATTTCCGATCTCGATCCAGGATTCAAGCGGCCAATTTTTTTTCTCGCCCCCGCTACCGGGATGCAACGCCACAATCGGCCTGGCGCGATCAGCCAGAAATTTGCTGGCCTGATCTCGATCTTCATTCGACGGATAAAGCTGGGCCGCGAAATTCTTGACCTGAATTCCAAGCTGCTGCACCGGCCGCGTCAGCTGTCGGCTCGCGTGTTGTGAATTGTCGATTCTGGCTAGACCACACACGATCTTTCGGGCGTGGCAGCGTCGCAGATTACTCTCAAAGATGCCGTCCGGATCGTAAAGGTAGCTGATGATCACATCGAAGGTAGCAAAATAGCTGGCGAGTTCGGGCGAAAGCTCCGAATTTTTCGCGAAGAAGCTCGATAACGGTCCGGATTCAATGGAGCGGATTGCTTGCGCGTAAAACCGGTTTTCGGCCAGCGCCGCGATGTGCCTGTAGCCGAGAATCTCGATGTGCGCGCTCGGATGCTCGTCCCGCAGCGCTCTGAGCGCCGGCAGCGTCAGAATAAAATCGCCAATCGCGCCACCGCGGATTACCAGAATCCGGTTCATGTACTACTGTAGCCGCGCTCTGTGAGCGTCGCATTATTCGACCGACAAATTCTCAATATTGCGTGATCGCCAGCGCCAGAATGATCGCGCCGTAGGCAATTGCGACACCGTGCATGAATCGCCAGCGTCGGTCGCTATGCGCACTCCAGTTAATTTGGTCGCGCAGCAAGTAAGGCATCGTCACCCAAAAAAGGCCGGCGATGACAAGCAAGTATGCGAGTAAAGTGACAAACAAGCGCGAGCGTTCATAGCGAAAAAACGCTGCATCGAGCAGAGGTTCGGCTGCGAGAAGGCAGAGGATGCCGAGTGCACGAACAGCCAGGAACTCCTGCAAAAATCGCATCACCAATACGTAGCCCACTGGCAAGATGAATAGTAATGGCCGGCGAAAACTGGCGAACTCGCCCATCTCAATTGTGGCCAGGAGCCAAAAACTCCAGAGAAGATCGAGTGTCAACAGAACGAATCCAGCCACGAAAGACCGCGGGAAACGTCGGCCCAGGGCCCGAACGAGCCCGGGTTGCAACATGCCCGGCAATCCGATGAGAACGAGGCACGCGCCGGCGATCAAGCCGACTGTTTGCAGAGACAAATGATAAATCATGCGGCGGCCGGCGCGAAGGGCGCTTTGGGGTTGCTAAGTGGCGTCCCGTAGAGGCTGAACCCAGTCGCGCGCTCAATTCGGACATCGACAAGTTCCCCAATAAGCTCATGACCGCCTTCAAAGATCACTATTTTGTTCGTGCGCGTCCGGCCCATCAGTCGGGCCGGATTCGTTTTGCTCGGGCCTTCGCAAAGAATTTCGACGTCGCGCGCGACGAGACGCCCATTCGCGCGGCGCGCCGACTCGTTCACCACTTCAAGCAAATCGTGGTTGCGTTCTCTCTTGATGCGCTCGTCAATTTGATCGGGCATTTCTGCCGCCGGCGTATGTCGTCGCGGCGAATAACGAAAAACAAACGCGTTATCGAATTGGATTTGCTCAACCAAATCGCGCGTTTGCTTGTAGTCGTCCTCAGTCTCTCCCGGAAACCCGACGATGATGTCCGTCGTAAGCGACAATCCCGGGCGGGCCTGCCGGATGCGTCGGACAAGATCGACGTATTTTTCCACGGTGTAGGCGCGATGCATCGCTCTCAGGATTTTGTTCGAGCCAGATTGTAACGGTAGATGAACGTGCTCGACCAGTTTCGGCAATCGCGCGAACGTCCAGATCAAATCCTCGCGAAAACCGATCGGATGCGG
>Ga0070697_100001171_pt1 | contig 19875 bp, 19 predicted proteins | sample KBSK1501metaG_FD_65475 | JGI IMG/M metagenome (GOLD analysis project Ga0070697, IMG submission 65475) | Corn, switchgrass and miscanthus rhizosphere microbial communities from Kellogg Biological Station, Michigan, USA - KBS K1-50-1 metaG | ecosystem: Host-associated > Plants > Roots >... | reverse complement strand
CTGCCCGAGGCAGCCGACGTTAAGTTTCCGTTTGCCGAATACAACAGCAAGATCGAAGCAGCAAGCAACGTGCTGAAATACCGGCGTGAGTACAAAGTCAAAGAAACCTGGGTGCCCGTCGACAAAATTTCCGACCTTCAGCGGCTATTTTCTGAAATCAACAATGATGAAAGAAATGTTGCGGTGCTGAAGAAGACCAACTAGAAACTGCGCGCTCCAGTACTCGTTCTGAGCCTCGTAATCCCCAGCTCCATTGCTCGCCCAAGCTGCATCTTTGTATGATGGGTAGTCCCGCCTCGCATGCCTGACAAGAAGAAGAACGTAGCTGACTCGCCAATTGCCGATGTTTTTGACGGCCGGCATCCCTCCGCCTCCGAAAAGCAATGGGCAGAAAAGACGCTGGCGCCGGCGCTGGAGAAGTCGGCAGAGAAGCCCATTGGCGCGCCCACCGGCACTAACCTCGACGAAAACGGAAACGCGCGATTCACCACCATTTCCAACTATCCGGTGCGGCGGCTGTACACCCCGGCCGACCTGCCGGAAGACTGGAACTACGAAAAATATTTGAACTATCCCGGACAGCCGCCGTTCACCCGCGGCATTCACGCCACGGGTTACCGCGGCCGATTGTGGACCATGCGTCAGTTCTCCGGATTTGCCTCGCCGGAAGAGACCAACGAGCGCTACCAGTACCTACTGGCGCACGGCGGCGGCGGACTCTCGGTGGCCTTCGACCTGCCCACACTGATGGGCTACGACTCCGACCACGCGGCCAGCGAAGGCGAAGTCGGCAAGTGCGGCGTCGCCATCGACTCATTGGAAGACACGGAGATCCTGTTCAACGGCATCGATCTCGAAAAAACCACGACCTCGATGACCATCAACTCGCCAGCCTCGGTGTTGTGGGCCATGTATCTGGTGGTGGCGGAAAAACAAGGCGCCGACTGGAAGAAAATTTCGGGAACGATTCAGAACGACATCCTGAAGGAATACATTGCGCAGAAGGAGTACATCTATCCACCCGCGCCTTCGATGCGCCTGGTGATTGACACCTTCGAGTTCGGCTCCAAGTTCACGCCCAAGTGGAACACCATTTCGATCAGCGGATATCACATCCGCGAGGCCGGCTCGACCGCGCTCCAGGAGTTGGCATTCACCATCTACGATGGCGTGGAGTACGTGGAGTGGGCCCGCCGCCGCGGGCTCGACGTAGATGAGTTCGGGCCGCGCCTGAGCTTCTTCTTCAACGCCCATAACGACTTCTTTGAAGAGCTCGCCAAGTACCGAGCAGCCCGCAAGATCTGGTACCGATTGATGACTGAGCGCTTCGGCGCCACAAACCAGCGCTCGTGGCTGATGCGCTTTCACACCCAGACTGCCGGCGTCTCGCTCACCGCGCAGCAGCCGATGAATAACATCGCGCGCGTGGCCATTCAGGCGCTGGCGGCGGTGCTGGGCGGAACGCAGTCGCTGCATACTGACGCTCACGACGAAGCACTTGCCTTGCCTACGGCTGACGCTGCCCGCATCGCGCTGCGCACCCAGCAGATCATTGCTTATGAATCGGGTGTGGCGCAGACGGTGGATCCGCTGGGCGGCTCCTACTTCCTGGAAAAGCTGACCCTCGACATGGAAAAGGGCGCCTTCGATTACTTCGAAAAGCTGGACGCCATGGGCGGCATGGTAAGAGCGATCGAGCGCGGCTATCCGCAGAAGGAAATTGCGGAAGCGGCTTATCAATACCAGCGCGCCGTGGAAGCCAAGGAAAAACTGATTGTCGGCGCCAACGAGTTCACCATCGAGGAAGAGGCGCCGGAGATTCTTTATATCGACGAAAAACCGCGCGAGAGCCAGACCCGCAAACTCAAAGCCTTGCGCTCTCGCCGGTCGAACGATGAAGTCCGCCGCCGACTCGACGCTTTAAAGCGGGCCGCAGCCCAGGAACCCAAAGCTACGAAAGACGGCAAGATCAGCGACGTGAACACTATGCCTTACATCATTGAGGCGGTCCGCGCCTATGCCACCGTGGGCGAAATCTGCGACGCGTTGCGCGAGGTGTATGGGACGTATGAAGAAGTGAGCGTTACGTAAGGCCTTCTTTATCCTTCTATTTTCTTCTCATGTCATCCTGAGCGAGGGCATGAATTCCGAATCGTTTCCTCCAACTGATATATCTGATAGGCGATGCGCAAGGCCATCATCCACCTCAAAAGCAGCGATCCCATTCTCGCCAGCATCATTGAGCGCGTGGGGCCATATCGCATGACCTACCGCGAACCGGGATTTGCCACGCTGGTGCGCTCGATTGTTTTTCAACAGCTCAATGGACGAGCGGCCACGAAGATCTTCGATCGCCTGGTCGAGGCCGCCGGCGGCCAACTCACGGCCGAGGCGCTGCTTAACATGAGCGACGCGCAATATCGCAAGGCCGGCATCTCGCCGCAGAAGCTGCGTTACCTGCGCGACCTGGCCGCACGCACTGCATCCGGCGAAATTGACTTCACGAAACTGCCGGAGCTTTCCGACAGCGAAGTCATCGAACACCTGACACGGGTCACCGGCGTCGGCAACTGGACCGCACAGATGTTCCTGATGTTCGCGCTGCGACGCACTAACATTATGCCGGTCAATGATCTGGGCATACAGATGGCCATTCGCCGGCACTACCGCAAGCGCAAGCTGCCCAACCCTAAGCACATCCTGAAGTTAGCCAGGAACTGGGAGCCCTACTGCTCGGTGGCCTGCTGGTACTTGTGGCGTAGCATGGATGGGCAGATCGAGCTGTAAGCCTGCATGTTGCTGTATCCTAGAGGGTTCGGGAGGATGTGCGATGGCCGACCATGCGGTTAAGTTCACCGTTCCCTATCGTGACTTGGGACGCTCAGATGTGAAATTCAAGATCTACACCAAGGAACGGCGCGACCGCCACCTGATTGGGACGCTGTACATCAGCCACGGCGCCATCGAGTGGCGGTCGCGGAAGAAGCACAAAGAAGGAATCATCAAGCTCGACTGGCCCGACTTCGATCGTTACATGCAGCAAAAGCGCAACGGACGCTAACGATTCTGAAAGGCTGCGCGCATCGGTTTGACCCCGCCAAGTCCGTTTCGAGCCTCTGGTAGTATTGTGCGTTTCTTCGCATGCCTGCTGAGCGAAAAATCCGTGTACTAGTGGCGAAGCCCGGGCTTGACGGCCATGATCGCGGCGCCAAAGTTATCGCCCGCGCGTTGCGCGATGCCGGCATGGAAGTCATCTACACCGGCCTGCGTCAGACCCCAGAAATGATCGTGAACGCTTCGTTGCAGGAAGACGTGGACGTAATCGGGCTCTCTATCCTTTCTGGCGCGCACAATGCGATTGTGCCGCGCGTCACCGAACTGCTGCGCAGCAACAAAATGGACGACGTACTGTTGCTGGTTGGAGGCACCATCCCAGAACAGGATGTTGAGGCGCTGAAGAAATCTGGAGTCGCGGCTATCTTCGGTCCCGGAACCGCCATGGACCAGATTGTCGAGTTCATCCGCAACAACGTGAAGCCGCGCGGCGTGGCGGTGTAGCCGCTGCAACCGCATTGACCATTGAACGCGGGCACAACGTCACCATCATCCGCCTCGCGTCGCCTGATGGCACCAATCGCCTCACCCGCAACCTGGTGGCAGAGCTCACCGATGCCGTCCAACGGTTGAGCGAAGAATCCAGCCCAAAGCCGCTGATTATCACCGGCAACGATGGTTTCTTCTCCGCCGGAGCTGACTTGCAGGAGATTGCTACCCTGCTTGCCTGCACAGCGCTGGAATTTGCACGTGCAGGTCAGGCGCTGATGAACCTGGTGGCGCGCTTCCCTGCGGCAACCTGTGCGGCCATCAGCGGCTACTGTATGGGCGGTGGACTCGATCTCGCTCTCGCCTGCCAGCGACGGCTTGCGGCGCCTAATGCAGTTTTCGGACATCGCGGAGCCGCGCTGGGCCTCATCACTGGCTGGGGCGGCACCCAGCGATTGCCGCGTCTCATAGGCAAAGGGCGCGCGCTGCAGATATTTGTGGCGGCGGAGAAAGTCAGCGCCACGCGAGCGCTCGAGATCGGCCTGGTCGAGCGCATCGTGGACAATCCGGTGGACGCTGCAATTACTCTGCTGATAGATCGCTAGCCGCCAAGGAGGCGACTGAAATTCATCCCTGGTGCCCGCTTTCGGATTTGCTGCTTTCCTCGCGGTTGTTTATGTTAGGTAGTTTGGCCAATCCAGCGGCTGTGCCGGTGGGCTGGTCATCTCACTATGCCTGACCGCCCAGCAACGTTGCCGCCCGGCGCGCGCAACGCCATCGACTCGAAGATCGACCTGACCTCCGCACGCTTTGAGAAGAACATGCGCGCCATGGCAGACCTGGTCGCGGCGGTCCACAACGAAGAGGAAAAGATCCGCGAAGGTGGCGGACCAAAAGCCATTGAGGCGCAACACGCGAAACGCCGTCTGACCGCTCGCGAGCGGATCGCATTGTTGCTCGATCCAGGAATTGAGCTTTTCGAGTTAGGCGGCTACGCCGCGCACGGAATGTACGAAGAATGGGGCGGCGCACCCGCAGCCGGCGTGGTCACCGGATTGGGCCGGGTTCACAGCCGCATGTTCATGCTGATCGTGAACGACGCCACGGTAAAGGCCGGCGCCTTCTTCCCCATGACCGCGAAGAAAGTAATTCGCGCCCAGAACATTGCCATCGAAAACCGCATCCCCACCATTTACCTGGTGGACTCTGCCGGAGTTTTTCTCCCACTGCAAGAAGATGTCTTCCCCGATACCGACGACTTTGGCCGCGTGTTTCGCAATAACGCGGTGATGTCCGCAATGGGCATTCCGCAAATCGCTGCCATCATGGGCATGTGCGTCGCCGGCGGGGCGTACCTGCCGCTGATGTGCGATCACATCCTGATGACGGAAGGCAGCGGGCTCTTTCTTGCCGGACCGGCGCTGGTGCAGGCTGCTATTGGACAGAAAGTCTCGGCGGAGGAACTAGGTGGCGCCAAAATGCATTCCGAGATCAGTGGGACTGTGGATTACCGCGAGCCCAGCGACGAGGCGTGCATCGAGCGCCTACGTTCGCTGGTAGAGAAGATTGGCCGCCGGCCAGTCTCTCCTTTCGACCACAAGAAACCAGAGGCGCCGCAGTTCGCCGCCGAAGAAATGTACGGCATCTTCGAATCTGATCCCTCCAAGACCTACGACATGAAGGAAATCATTGCTCGCATCGTGGATGGCAGCCGCTTCGACGAATACAAGCCGGAGTACGGAAAGACCGTGCTCTGCGGCTACGCGCGCATTGGCGGCTACGCGGTGGGGATTGTGGCCAACCAGAAAACGCACCAACAGCAGATCGATCATGAAGGCAACAAGCGCGTGGAGTTCGGAGGCGTGATTTACACCGACTCCGCCGAGAAAGCAGCCCGCTTCATCATGGATTGCAACCAGAACCTGGTTCCGCTGGTGTTTTTGCATGATGTGAACGGCTTCATGGTTGGCCGCGACGCGGAGTGGAGCGGCATCATCCGCGCCGGGGCCAAGATGGTGAATGCGGTTTCGAACTCGGTAGTGCCGAAAATCGCGGTCATCATCGGTGGCTCGTTCGGCGCCGGGCATTACGCCATGTGCGGTAAGGCGTATGACCCGCGCTTCGTATTTGCCTGGCCTACGTCGCGTTATGCCGTGATGAGCGGCGCTTCCGCGGCCGGAACGCTGGTGGAGATCAAGCTGCGGCAACTGGAACGCAGCGGCAAGAAGTTGAGCGAGGAGGAGAAACGCGAGCTCTTCGAGAGTGTAAAGGCGACCTACGACGCGCAGATGGACCCGCGATACGGCGCCGCGCGGCTGTGGCTCGACAAGATCATCGACCCCATGGAGACTCGCCAGGCAATCACCACGGCGCTGGAAGCGGCGTCGCTGAATCCGGAGGTGCCGGAGTTTAAGACCGGGGTGCTGCAAACATGATTCCGCGCCTCCGTGGTGAAATCAAAATCATCGAGTGCCCTCGCGATGCCTGGCAAGGCCTCAAGCACCAGATCCCCACTGAGGTGAAAGTCTCTTACTTGCGCGCGCTGATTGGCGCCGGGTTCAAGCACATAGATGCCGTGAGCTTTGTCTCTCCCAAGGCTGTTCCTCAGATGGCCGATTCCGAACAGGTGCTCAAGCAGCTTGATCCACCCGACGATGTGGAGATCATCGGCATTGTGGTGAACCAGCAGGGTGCTGATCGCGCCATCGCCTCCGAGGCGGTGCGGACGCTCGGCTTTCCCTATTCGCTTTCGCCGACGTTTCTGCGGCAGAACCAGAACCAATCCCTTGAGGAAGCGGTTGATGTCCTGGAAAAAATTAAGCTGAAGGCGGACGAGAATGGACTCGATATCGTGGTGTATATCTCGATGGGGTTCGGCAATCCTTACGGCGAATTGTGGAATGAGGAGGAAGTGGTCGAGGGCGTAAGAAACATTTTCGACTTGGGCATCGCGACCATTTCACTGGCCGATACTGTGGGAGTTGCCGATGGCGCGAAGATCAGCCGCGTGGTGGCTGCGGTTGCAAGCGAGTTCTCTGGTTCGGCGCTAGAGTTGGGCGTACATCTGCACAGCCGGCCAGAAGCTGCAACCGAGAAAATCTTGGCGGCCTATGACGCCGGCTGCCGCCGCTTCGATTCTGCGTTGGGCGGCTTCGGAGGCTGTCCTTTTGCCCAAGATGAATTGGTCGGCAACATTCCCACCGAACGCGTGCTCGCCGCGCTAGAGGCGCGCGGAGTGCCGCTGCCGATCAAAAAGAATTTGGATTCATTGCTGAAGATGTCGGCGGAAATTGCGAATAAACAAACATTAGTCATGTAAGTCCCGGAGACGTAGCAAGCTGCGTCTCTATTCAAGAACATGGCGTACAAGACCCTCATCACGAGCGAACAGAACGGCGTCTTCATTATTACGCTGAACCGTCCCGAAAAGCGCAATGCCATCAGTTACGAGCTGATCCAGGACGTATTGCGCGCACTGGAACAGGCGGAGAAATCGAGCTGCCAGGTCTTGATCGTCACTGCAAATGGCAAGGCATTTTGCGCGGGCATGGATCTCGACGATCTGAAGGCCCTGGGTGCCGCCAAAAAGACGCAGGTCGAGCATGTGGAAGACTCGCGCACCATGGCCAGACTATTTCGCGCGATTTACGATTGTCCCAAGCCCTCCATCGCCGCGGTAAACGGTGCTGCCATTGCAGGAGGTACAGGAATTGCAACCCTCTGTGACATAACTCTTGCCGTACCCGAAGCTAAATTTGGGTACACCGAAGTGCGCATAGGATTCGTGCCGGCAATCGTCTCCACTTTCCTGATAAGGCAGGTAGGCGAAAAGCAGGCACGCGACCTGCTGCTCACCGGGCGGCTCATCGATGCCGCCGAAGCCTACCGAATTGGGCTCATTAACGAGGTGGTGGCATCTGAAAACCTGATGTCACGCGCGCACGAGATAGCCAGCATGCTGATGGAAAACAGCCCAGCCTCGGTGCGTGCCACCAAAGAACTGCTGTCAAAAAACGTGAATGCTGAGCTCGATCAGCAGATTGAGGCTGCGGTGGAGCAAAATGCCAGGATGCGGTTGAGCCACGACTTTCGCGAGGGCGTCTCTGCGTTCCTCGAGAAGCGCAAACCCAAATGGAGCGGGCGTTGAGGCGAAAGTTGGCGGGCGAAGTGCGGTTGCGCGTGCGCTATGCCGAGACCGACCAGATGGGCGTGGTTTATCACTCCAATTACATCGTGTGGTTCGAAGTTGGCCGGGTAGAACTGCTGCGGCAACTGGGATTTCGCTACCGCGACATGGAACGCGACCACGACTGTCACATCGCGGTGGTCGACGTGCGCTGCCGCTACAAGGCGCCCGCACAGTACGATGACGAAATTGTGGTCCGCACGGAACTGAAAAACGTACGCGAAAGCCTGCTGCATTTTGGCTACGAAGTGGTGCGTGCCGGCGACGGCACGTTGCTGGCAGAAGGCGAAACCACGCACATCGTGGTTAATAGCAAATTCGAAAAAACGGTGTTGCCGGAGAAATATCAGGCGGCACTGGGTGCAGTGCGGGAAGCAAGCACAAAATGAACGCTCTCCACATTGACGGCAACAGCTTGCAGCTTCGCGATCTCCACGAGGTGGTGTACGGCCGGCGCCCGGTGCTGCTCGCGCCCGACGCGCGCGAAGCGGTGGAACGCTCGCGAGCGGTGGTGGAAGAATTGGTCGCGGAAAACCGCTTGGCCTATGCCATCACCACCGGCGTGGGAAAACTCAGCGACGTGCGCATCGATCCCCAGCAGAACCGGGAACTCCAGCTCAATCTGGTGCGGTCGCACTGTGTTGGTGTGGGCGAGCCGCTCTCCGAAGCCGAGACTCGCGCCATGATGTTGCTGCGCGCCAACTCTTTGGCCAAAGGCTACTCCGGCGTGCGCCCGGTAGTTATCGACACGTTGTGCGCCATGCTCAACCGTGGGGTCCATCCGCTGGTTCCGTCGCAGGGCAGCGTGGGCGCAAGCGGCGACTTGGCGCCGTTGGCCCACCTGGCTTTGGCGCTTATCGGCGAAGGTCCGGTGATGATGGAAGGCAAGCAGATGGCGAGCTCAGAAGCCCTTACACGCGCGCAGATCAAGCCGCTCACGCTCGAAGCCAAAGAAGCCATCTCGCTGATCAACGGCACGCAAGGCATGCTGGCATTAGGCACGCTGGCCCTACTGGCCGCGGAGACGCTGGTAGACTCAGCGGACGTTATCGGCGCACTCTCCTGCGACGCGTTGCGCGGCACCGACGTAGCCTTCGACGACCGCATTCAGAAAGTCCGTCCGCATCCCGGGCAGGCACGCAGCGCCCAAAATCTGCGGCGCATGCTGGAGGGTAGCCAGATTCGGGAATCGCATCGCGAATGCGGCCGAGTGCAGGACGCATATTCGTTGCGCTGTATCCCGCAGGTCCACGGCGCGGTGCGCGATGCCATTGCCTACGCTCGTGAGGTGATGGAGATTGAGATGAACTCGGCGGTGGACAACCCATTGGTGTTTGCACCCTCCCCGCTCACACCAGGTGGGCCGACACCTGTATCAGGGCACGACTTGAGTCGTGCCGACAGGGCGCAAAAGAGTGGGGCTTTAGCCCCCGAGGGCGAGATTCTTTCCGGCGGCAACTTCCACGGCGAGCCGGTTGCATTTGCTCTGGATTTCCTGGCAATTGCGCTCAGCGCCCTGGCTGGGATTTCCGAACGCCGCCTGGACCGCCTGGTAAATCCATTTTTGAACGAAGGGCTGCCGCCGTTTTTGGCTCCCGATGCCGGCCTGAATTCCGGATTCATGATGGCGCAGGTGACTGCGGCGGCGCTGGCGAGCGAAAACAAGGTGCTGGCGCATCCCGCCTCGGTGGATTCCATCACTACTTCCGGAAACAAGGAAGACTACGTTTCCATGGGCATGACCGCCGGCATCAAGCTCAAGAAAGTCGTGCAGAACACGACCAACGTCCTCGCGATTGAAGCGCTCGCGGCCACACAAGCATTGGATTTTCTGGCGCCGCTCAAGCCCGGCAAGCGCGGGCAGCAGGCGGTCGCGGCCATCCGCGTGGTCAGCCCCAAGCTGGAGAAAGACCGCGTGCTGGCCAATGACTTCGCAAAGACGGCGGCAATCGTTGCGGCCGGCAAGCTGGCGGAAGCCCTGCGCTAGCGGACCTTCCTTTCAATTTCCAAAACCAAAGCCGAGGGGGTATGATGCGCGGCCATACCACATATCGGAAGGGAGAACTACATGACAAAGCATCTCCGTTGGGCTGCTAGTCTGCTTGTTGTTTTCGCCGTTCAGGCCATCGCGCAAGAACACTACACCGAGGGCCCGGTATGGCGAGTCACGCTGGTTCGCGTAAAACCGGCACAGATGGATGCCTACCTCAGCAGCTTGCGGCAAAACACCAAGCCCTTACTCGATGAACAAAAGCGCCAGGGCATGATCATGGATTACAAAGTCATGCTTAAAGAAACCCAGAGTCGCCCGGATGATTGGGACATCGCTGTGGCTGTCCAGTACAAGAACCACGCGGCTATGGACGGATTGACCGCCAAAGGCGAGGCGATTCGCGATAAGGTGCTGGGCGGGAAGCAACGCGACCAGCAGGTGGCGCAGCAACGCACTGAAATCCGCGAAATTGTGAGCTCAGAGCTGTTACAGGAAGTAACGCTGAAATGAGGAAACAGTTCGAGGTGTCATTGGGAGTTCGGTGGCCGACGGTAGGGATCCTGGCTGCGCCCGGAATGACACCTCTAGCTCTTTGGCGTCTACTCTGTGGCTCCGTGTCTCAGTGGTGAATCTACTGCATGCCCTCCAAGCCCAGCTCTCGCGCCACCTGCTTCATCGCCTCGATGCAGAACGCGATATGTTCCTCTAACTCCACTCCCAGTTCGGTGGCGCCCTTGGTGATGTCTTCGCGGCTCACGCTGCGCGCGAAGGCTTTGTCCTTCATTTTTTTGCGAACAGATTTAGCCTCCACCTCGGCCAGCGACTTGTTAGGTTTCACCAACGCGCTGGCGGTAATGAAGCCCGCGAGTTCATCGCAGGCAAACAGCGCTTTTTCCATGTTGCTTATGCGGGGAACGTTGGCATACTCGGCGTGCGACAGAATGGCGCGCCGAATTTCTTCCGGGTAGCCGCGCTCCTCCAGGATCTTGTTGCCGACAAACGGATGCTCCGCCGGCGTGGGATATTTTTCATAATCGAAATCGTGCAAGAGTGCGGTTACACCGTAAAGCTCTTCATCCTCGGCAAACTTTCGCGCATAGGCCCGCATACAGGCCTCGACCGCCAGCGCGTGTTTGCGCAAACTTTCTGATTGGGTGTACTCACACAGTAAACCCCAGGCCGCTTCGCGGCTCACTTGCGGATTTATTTCGGTTTTCGCCATGTTTTCTCCGGTCTTTCTCCGGTTTTCTCTGGAAGCATTGCTGCTCTCTTCCGTGTTTTATACCAAATAGTTGTTGACAACACCGGTGATGTACCGCAAATTACGGCAGCAGCATTTTGCATTTGCTGTGGGAAGGGCCACGCTCTGGCAGTCTTCCACATCCTGAATGGCAACGACCCTGGCTCCCGTAGATTCGCGGGAAGTTGTGCGGTGCGATCACTGTCATCTTGTCCAGTTCCTAACCACCAACCATTTTTGCCGCAGGTGCCGCGCTTCGCTTGATCCGGAAGAGCCGGAAGTAGTAGCAGTTGAGCCACAAGTTGCGGTCCCGACCAACGGCAACGGCCATGCACATCTGCAAGTGGCGACGGCCATACGGGCGTTGCGGCTGCGCAGCGGCCTGAGCCAGCGCCAGCTTGCCTTGCGCATGCAGGTGCCGCGCACCTACGTCTCCAAAATCGAAAACGAAAAGGCCACGCCCACGCTTTCGTCTCTGGAGCGGCTGGCGCGCGCTCTGGAGGTGACTGTGCCCGAACTGCTCAACGGCGGCGCCCGCAGCCGGCAAGACGAAATCCGTGATCTGATGGCCGACGATTTTATCGCCGAACTGGTTCCATACTTGTCGAACTTGAACGGCATGCAACTAAACAGCATTTTGGCGCAGGTGCGTGACATGACCATCCGTCCGCGCAGAAGTTCGTAAATCCGGGCAACTGCCGCACTACGGCCGGGCCGTTCCCGGCCGTTTTTCTTTGCGTAGCGGGAGATTGTTTCAAGCTAGCTGCGGGGAGTACGATACGCGGAACATCCGAACAGTGCCTTCCCAATGCCATCGCCGCAGCCCAGCCCCGCGCAGTCCCATCCCGCTACCGACCTCACGGGAAGCACCATAGGCCGCTACTCCGTCCGAGCACTTCTTGGCTCCGGAGGTCAGGGCGAGGTCTATTGTGCCGATGACCTCAGCTTGCATCGCACCGTTGCCTTAAAGCGACTTTCGCCGGCCCTCCGCTCGGATGAAAGGTACCGTCAGCGTTTTCTGCGCGAGGCTCAGCGAGCTTCGGGATTGAATGACCCCCACATTGCCGGGATATATGACGTTCTCGAGCACCAGGGTGAGCTGCTGCTGGTGATGGAGTACGTGGAGGGCGTTAGTCTGCGTCAACGCCTGCGCGAGCCGGTGGAGCTGGCGGACGTCTTGAAGTTCGGCCGCCAGTGCTGCGAAGCGCTCATTGCCGCGCATCAGAGTGGGGTTGTCCATCGCGACATCAAGCCGGAAAACATCATGCTCACCCCGACCGGACGGGTCAAGGTACTGGATTTCGGCGTCGCCAAACGTCTGCTGACCGACAGCGAGGGCGGGGGTCAGGCGCTTGAGAGCACGGAAACCAAAGCCGGCGAGATCAGCGGTACACCCGCCTACATGGCTCCGGAGCTGTTGCTGGGCCGTCCCTCGGACGAGCGCGCCGACATTTTTTCCCTGGGTGTAGTGTTTTACGAGCTGCTCAGCGGGCGGCATCCGTTTCTGGTTCAGGGATTGGTTGCAACTGTCGATCGCATTTTGCACCAGGAGCCGCGAAGCATCACCCAACAAAACCCTACGGTGCCTCTCGCCTGGGAGCGGGTTGTGTGCAAGATGCTGGCCAAGGACCCGGCTCAGCGGTACGCCAGCGCGCAGGAACTGCTAACAGAATTGAACGGGCTGCCAACCGTTCCCGGCCCGAAGCGGCCCGCGGTGATTCGCTGGCTGGAGAGACATAGAACCGCAGTAATCGGTACGGCGGTGCTGCTGCTGGCGCTGCTGGGTCTCACCGCTGCCTGGAGACACTGGCGGCCAAAGCCGCAGATCTTTGCAGAGCGTGATTGGGTACTCATTGCGGATCCGGAAAACACCACCGGGCAGCCCATCTTTAATGACAGCTTGCGGGAAGCACTCACTATTGCGCTGCAACAGTCGCAATACGTCAACGTGTTGCCACGCCCTCGGGTTTTTGAAGCGTTACAGCGAATGAAGCGTGGCGGCGTAGCTCGTATAGATGAGAACCTCGGCCGCGAACTTTGCCAGCGGGAAAATGTGCGCGTGCTTCTAGCCAGCAGCATCCGCTCCAGCGGCGAGGCCTTGCAGATCACGGTGCGGGCGCTCCGGCCGAATTCCGGCGATCTGCTTTTTGCCGAGAGTGAACAGCTCAAGAATCGAGATGAGTTTTTTGACCGGGTTGATTCCCTGGCCAAACGGGTCCGCAATAATCTCGGCGAGTCGTCGCCCCGCGTAGAGGCCAGCAGCAAGCCATTAGAGAAAGTAACAACTCGTTCACTGGAGGCTCTGCAACTTTATTCCCAAGCCACCGACGCTACCGCCAAAGGAAACATGGAACAAGTGCCGGCGCTGCTGCAAAGTGCGCTCCAACTTGATCCGGACTTTGCCATGGCACACGCGCGCCTGGGCTGGCACTACGCCTGGATCGTTGGCAAGAATGATAGAGCCCTTTCCGAACTGCAAAAGGGATACGACTTGCGGCAAGGAGTAACAGAACGGGAACAGTACTGGATTGAAGGCATTTATTACGCCCTGCATGAGCAGTATGACAAGGCGGCTGAATCTTTGCGACTGCTCGTGAACCTGTACCCAGATGATGCTGAGGCCCACCGTGAACTTGCAGCCGCTTACTACAGTGTTGGTCAGCTCGAACAAGCGATATCGGAACTACACGAAGCACTGCGGTTGAACCCATTTTCTATACCTGCATCTGCGAACCTTGTGCTCTATTTGGCGCAACACAACCAGCCGGCAGAAGCAATTGAGGCCTTTCGCGAAGCAGGAAAGCGCGGCATTGATGCTCCGTATCTACACTGGGGTTTGGGGCTGGCATATCTGGGGCAGGGCAAACTTGCGGAAGCACGCCAGGAATTTCAGCGCTTAAGCCGGCAAGACACCTATCGTGCACTGGGAGAACTTTACCTCGCCCGCGTCACTTTATATGAGGGAAGGCTGCACGCCGCGACCGCCGAACTAAACTCTGCGATAGGTGGCGAAGGCAAATCGCCAGCGGGGGGACTACAAACGGTCAACCGCTATTTGCTAGGACGTACATATTTGGTTCTCGGCCAACCACAGTTCGCGCGGCAGCAAGCCTCGCTGGTTCTGGCTGCTCCTGCAACCGATTTGCAAACCATCGACCTGATTTCCGCGGGCCAGCTCTACGCAAATTCCGGCGCAACTCTGCTTGCGAAACGGGTGCTGGGACGGCTGGACCGAGTGCGCAAAGCACGTCCAAGCTCCTGGAACAACAGCGCTTTTCACATACTCGAAGCAGGGATAGCACTCGCCGAAGGAAAGCCTCAAAAAGCGGTCGAATTGTTTTCGATTGCCGACCAGGAATATTCCCAGTTTCTCTCCACTTTGGGTTTGGCACAGGCCTACGAAGTTCAGCAAGATTGGACGAATGCAGCCCATCAATGGGAGAAGGTCCTCCTCGCCCGGGGTGAAATTTTGCAAAATGGATTTCCGGCGGACTTAGGGATGGCGCACTTGCGCTTGGCGCGAAACTACCACCGGTTGAACGACTTTCAGCGCGCGCGTATACACTACGAGCGATTTCTCCAACTTTGGAACAACGGAGAGGACCTTCCTGTTCGTCGGCAGGCCATGCAAGAACTGCGGGACCTAAGTAGCTCTCAGAAGATTTCGCACGCCCGGCCCAAGTAATAATTTCTTTTGGAGAATCAAATATGGATCTGCTCACCTTGCTGATGTTCTTTTGCCCGTTCAAGCCATGCCCTTGGGAAGCCTATGTAGGCTTTGGTATTGGCCTCCTTGTGGGTATTGCGGGATATGCGATCTATGACAAGGTTACCGAGAAAGAGTAAAGCTAATCGGCGGCTGTTGCTTACGATACGGATAGGCATCCGCGGAAGGAGCTTCGCGGGCGACTAGCGGGTCTCGCGGCAATATGCTAGTTTGAACATCCTGAAGAGGTTAGTTTGCAAGTATCCGTACCCGAAGGGTTAGATCGCCGCGAGGCCGAAGCCTACGTGCGGCTGGATCCCAAGCGGCTGCCCAAGCACATTGCCATCATCATGGACGGCAACGGCCGCTGGGCCAAGAAGCGCCACCTGCCGCGCATTGCCGGGCACCGCGCCGGGGTGGGCGCGGTGCGCTCCACCATTGAAACCGCGGCGCGCATCGGTATTCCCTGGCTCACGCTTTACGCTTTTTCGGTGGAGAACTGGCAGCGCCGCCCGCGCAGCGAAACCAATTTCCTGATGAGCCTTCTGCGGCGTTACCTGAAGCAGGAAGTTCCCACGCTGCAGAAGAACAACATCCGCCTGGACTACATCGGGCGCAAGCACGAGCTTCCTGAAGAGGTGCAAGAGCGCATGGGCTGGGCGCGCGACGCCACGGCTGAAAACACGGGCATGGTGCTCACCCTGGCGCTCAACTACGGTTCCCGCTCAGAGCTCGCCGATGCCTTCGGCGACATCGTGCGTGCCGCTCTGACCAATGGCGGCCTCGAGCACTTGAAGATCGATGAGGAGCTCATCCACAAGCACCTCTACACTCGCCATCTTCCCGATCCTGATCTGGTAATTCGCACCAGCGGCGAGATGCGGCTGAGTAACTTCCTGCTGTGGCAACTGGCCTACGCCGAAATTTACGTGACGCAGACGTTGTGGCCGGAGTTCCGGGGCCGCCATCTCCTCGAAGCTATCGCTGAGTACCAGAAGCGCGAGCGCCGTTACGGCGGCATCCTGGAGCACGAGACCAACTAGCTTCGCCTCGGCGAATATGTGTGGCACGGCTATCCCCGGCTGTGTGATTCTGTTGCTTAGAAGATGAAGCGAGTCCTCACCGCAGTTGTGCTGATCCCGGTGGTGCTGCTGATTCTGTTTAAGGCGCCTGCATGGCTCTTTGGGCTGTTCATCGTGGTCGTCGGCCTCATTAGCACGTCTGAGTTCCTACACATTGCAGAGGGCCACGGGCTTGTTCCTTTTCGGCGTCTGACGCTGTTGTGGGTAGGCGGCGTTTTGCTGGCGGCGGCGGCAACCGTAACGGAAATGCCGCGCAACTCCGCAATGACGCTGCTGTGGGAAGCGATCCAGTCGTTGGTACCTATATTCCTCGCTTTTCCTTTCTTGTTTCTGCTGCGTGGAATGATCAGGTCTGACCTCAGAACTGTCCTGCCAGGTGCAGCAGTATCCACTTTTGCGTTCGCGTACACATGTCTACCGTTCCTGCTGGTTATGTTCCTGCGCTGGAGCTATTCCTCCGGCGCAGCTCTCCTGCTCTACTTACTCTTGGTAGTTTGGGCTGGCGACATTGCAGCATATTACGTAGGTCGTTCGTTCGGCCGTCGACGACTTGCCCCACGCATAAGTCCGCAGAAGTCCTGGGAGGGGGCAGTCGCGTCGCTGGTGTTTAGTGCTGTGGTCGGCAGCTTAGTGCTTCGACATTTTCCGGGAGTGCAAGATCTGCTGGTGCGTTTGAGTGTGGCGCCTGATATAGGCGAGTCCTACACGGTGCGGTTTTCGGGACGTAACATATCAATTGGATTGGCCCTACTGCTCTCAGTCGGGATCAACGTTGCGGCCCAGCTCGGCGATCTTGTTGAATCCATGCTGAAACGCGGAGCTGGCGTCAAAGATTCCGGTAACCTCCTTCCCGGTCACGGAGGCATCCTCGACCGCATTGACGCTTTGCTCTTTGCTGCCCCGGTGTTGTGGTACTACGCGACTTTCCGCCTCATTCCCTTCTAAAATGCTCCCAGTATGAAGCGCATTTCCATCCTGGGCTCGACTGGTTCCATCGGGCGCAGCACCCTCAGCATTGTCGAAGCCTATCCGGAACGTTTTCAGGTGGTGGCGATGGCTGCAGGCTCGAACGTCGAGCTCGCACTCGCTGACGCGAAACGCTGGAAGCCCAAACTTATCTCGCTCGCAAACGAAGAAGACGCCGAGAAGCTTCGTGACAAATTGCAGAAATCCAAACTGGGAGAGATCGAAGTCCTCAGTGGCCCAGCCGGCGCAGTGCGAGTGGCCACTCATCCCGAAGTGGATTTCGTAGTCAGCGCGATCGTCGGAGTCGCCGGGCTCGAAGCCACTTACGAAGCCGTCAAAGCCGGCAAGACCGTGGGATTGGCCAACAAAGAATGTCTTGTTGCGGCGGGAGAGCTGCTGACCGCCGCAGCCCGCCGCCAAGCGAAGCCTCTGCTGCCGATTGATAGCGAGCACAATGCGGTGCACCAATGCATGCGCGCCGGACGCATGGAAGAGGTCGAACGGGTCTGGCTTACCGCATCGGGCGGACCGTTTCTGAACACCCCCAAATCGCAGTTCAGCGCTATCACCGTTCAGCAGGCCTTAAATCATCCCACCTGGAAGATGGGGCAGCGCATCACCATCGATTCAGCCACTCTGATGAACAAAGGATTTGAAGTCATCGAAGCCTGCCGGCTGTTTAATCTGCCGCCCAGCCGGGTACAGGTGATGGTGCATCCGCAGTCGACCATTCACTCCATGGTGGAATTCGTGGACGGAAGCATTCTGGCCCAGCTCTCCGTCACCGACATGCGCCTGCCGATTCTGTACGCCCTCACCTATCCGGAGCGAATCATCTCTGACCTGCGCTTTGATGTGGGTGACCTCAAGCGGCTCGACTTCGCGGAGCCTGACCTTGACAAGTTCCCCTGCCTGCGACTGGCTTATCAGGCCGCCGAGGCCGGGGGCGCCAAGACCATCGCCTTGAATGCAGCCGATGAGGTCGCGGTAGCGGCGTTTCTTGAAGGAAAAATACGGTTTACCGATATTTCCCGCGTGATCGCCCGCGTTTTAGATGAAACGTTAGACCGTCATCCTGAATCTATTAAAGAAGTGCTTTTGGTGGATGGCGAAGCCCGCCAGGCTGCACAAAGAGTGGTGCAGGGCACCAAGGTAACCTCGACTGGCCCGGCGCTGGTGCGCTAGCCTGCGCTGGTACCCATCACAGAAAAAACGCAATCCGGCACCACAAAATTTGCATTCATCTGAGATACTTAGGACAGTTTAGCCCTCATGCTGATTAATATATTTGCCGTCCTGCTGGTACTGGGGACGCTGGTTATCGTTCACGAGTTTGGTCATTATGCTGCCGCCAAGTTCTTTGGCGTGCGAGTGGAAGTCTTCTCGGTCGGCTTTGGAAAGCGGCTGTTCGGCTTTCGCCGGGGCGACACCGACTACCGTGTAAGCCTGCTGCCGCTGGGCGGCTACGTGAAAATGTCGGGCGAGAACCCCATGGAGACGCCTACCGGCGATCCCGCGGAGTTCATGTCGCACCCTCGCTGGCAGCGATTCGTCATCGCTGTGGCCGGTCCGTTTATGAATATCGCGCTGGCGATTGTTCTGCTCACCGGCGTATTCATGGTGCACTACGCGCACCCCTACTTCCTCGACCAGCCCGCCGTCATCGGCTGGGTGCTCGAGAATTCACCTGCGGCCACATCTGGCCTGCAACCAGGCGACCGCATTACGCAAGTAGAGGACGTAAAAGATCCGGTCTGGGAGCAGGTGCTGCTGCGCGAGCTTATGGCGGGTGGGCAACCGCTGGAACTGAAGGTGCAGCGCGACAGTAAGGACTTCGCGGTCACAGTCACGCCTAGCGCAGTTGGCGAAGACCACCATGGCGTGGCCGGCTGGGAACCTGCGGTTCCTCCAATCGTTGCCGATGTTGAAAAGGGCAAGCCCGCCGAGCAGGCAGGCATCAAGCCCGGCGATCAGATTGTCGCCTTCAACGGCACTCCCCTGCACTCAATGACGGTGCTGCAGCACCTGGTGCAGAAAAACAAGGACAATCCCGCCGAAGTTGTAGTTCGACGCAACGACAGCGAGCTTACCTTCAAGCTCAGTCCAGTTCTAGTCGAGGATAACGGCGAGAAGTACTACCGCATCGGCGTGGCCCATCCACGGCACGTAGACAAGCTTTCGTTCTCTGAGGCCTTCAACAAGTCCATTCAGCAAAATAAACAGTACGCCGGCATGATCCTGCTGATGGTGAAAAAACTGGTGCAACAGAAGGTTTCCATCAAGCAGATTTCCGGTCCAGTGGGCATTGGCCAGGCGGCCGGCGACGCCTTCCGCGAACAAGGATGGCTGCCGCTGATCTATCTGACCGCGCTCATCAGCATCAATCTCGGCATCTTCAACCTCTTCCCCATTCCGATCCTCGATGGCGGCCTTATCTTGTTGCTGCTGATTGAGGGCGTGATGCGGCGCGACATCAATCGCGAGATCAAAGAACGCGTTTACCAGGCGGCGTTTGTCTTCCTGATAATTTTCGCCGTAGTAGTAATTTACAACGACATCTCGAAGCTGCCGGGTATTGGCAAATTCCTGCCCTGAACCAGAATTTAAAAAGGGAGCGAAGCCATCAAGACTTCGCTCCCTTTTGTTTTTCCCTCCCCAATTGTTCAGAAATACAGCTTCAATCCGAATTGAATGCGTCTCGGGTCTCTGGCCTGAGTGATCTGGCCGAAGTTTCCGCTGAATCCCTGATTGTTAGGGTTTAAGAACTGCGCGTGGTTGAAAGCGTTGAAGAACTCGGTGCGGAACTCGAGCTGTTGATGCTCCGTGACTTTGAAACGCTTGATGATGGAAAGATCGATATTGCTGATTCCGGGTCCACGGAGGAAATTTCTCGGCGTCGTCCCAAAGGTAAAGATGGGCACGTTGGCACAATCGAACTGCGTGGGATCGAAGAAGTAATTTCCGGTCTCGGTGCCGTTCAGGCAGCTCCCATTGACGCCATTCGCGTCCGGACTGAAGCTCTGCGTTGTGCGAGGATCAAGAGTTGGCACTGGGCCGAGCAGATCCGGACGATCGAGAAAATTATTTTGCTGGCTGGAATCACTATTGGCAAACACGGTGAACGGGTTCCCTGATTGGAAGGAAGCAATCCCGCCAAAT
>Ga0070697_100001170_pt1 | contig 19918 bp, 17 predicted proteins | sample KBSK1501metaG_FD_65475 | JGI IMG/M metagenome (GOLD analysis project Ga0070697, IMG submission 65475) | Corn, switchgrass and miscanthus rhizosphere microbial communities from Kellogg Biological Station, Michigan, USA - KBS K1-50-1 metaG | ecosystem: Host-associated > Plants > Roots >... | reverse complement strand
ACCGAGCCCACGAGCGTATAGAGAAAGAATTTGATTGCCGCATACAAGCGATTCTCACCGCCCCAGATTCCAATCAGGAAGTACATGGGGACGAGAGAGACTTCGAAGAAAAGATAGAACAGGAACAAGTCCATCGACGTGAACACGCCGACTACGGCAGTCTGCAGCAGGAGCAGCAGCACGTAGTATTCCTTCTCACGCTTCTCGATGTATTTCCATGAAGACAACGCGGCGATAACGCCAAGCAACGTGGTCAGGACAATCAACAGCACCGCCACACCGTCAGCGCCCATCTGATAACGCGCGCCAATCACCGGGATCCATTGGTGATCCTCAAGGAACTGCATGCCGCCAATTGCGGAGTCATACTTAAGCAGAAGCAACGAGGCCACAAAGGCGAGGCCAAACCATGCGGTCGCAAATTTCTTAATCAGCGCCGCTTGGTCCTTCTTGAAAAGCGCCAGAATGATAATGGCTCCAAGCGTGGGCACCCAGGTGACAATTGAAAGGATATGCAGACTTTTCATAAGTTATCCATAGTCGGTAGTAAGTACGCTATGCTACCTCAATGCTTAAACCAGCCAATAATGTCAGCGCCAAAAATTACCCCCAGGGCAGCAACTAGTCCCAACACCATCACGAACGCGTAGTTTTGTGTGAAGCCCGTCTGCGCGGCGCGGAAGAGCGGTGACATCAGACGGATTACAAAGGCGGCGATCGCGTTAACAAGCCCGTCGACGAAATACTGATCTGTGAGACCCGTCACGCGGCTCGAGAATCTGGTAAGCCACGCACTGCCATTGACGGCGCCATCTAATACTTTCGAGTCAACAGCGTAGACGCCGCGGGCCGCATCCATCACTCGCCGCGTAACTGCCCAGCCGTAGAATTCATCGACCCAGTACTTGTGATAACTGGCCTGGTAAAGCGGACGCAGCCGCGCGGCCCAGATCTCCGGCAAGCTCGTGTCTTTCACGTAGAAGAGAAAACCAAGCCCGATGCCAAGGCCGGCAACCAAAAGCGAAATGGCGATGAAAATGATTTCCGTAAACCATTCGCTGTGAACCTTCGCCTCTACCGCGTGAGCGAGATTAAAGCCTTCCGAGCCGTATGGTGGCGGCGTTTGAGCCGGCTCAAGCTCGCCGGCTACCAGCCCAAAGCGAATCTCACCGACCTGCTCTAGAGGTTTGCCATAGCTATCGACTACCTCATGAGTGCCAAAGTAACGAGTCGTAGGATTCCAAATGATCGGATCGAGGAAGTTAACGATATTCGTACGGCCGCCGACATGCTTGCCGCCAGTAAAAGCTGTGCTGATCCCGACAAACCCGCCAACTGTTGCCAACACCGCCAGCACCGCCAGCGGCACCCACATGGATCGCGGCGACTCGTGCGGGATATGCACCTCATGTTTCGGGGTATTGTGGTCTTTATGCACTTCGTGCCCTGGTGTATGAACGTGACCATTGAGGAATTTTCCTTTTCCCCAGAAAGTCATCGCCATCAGCCGCGTCATGTAAAACGCTGTGCAGGTCGCGGCGATCGTGCCCACGATCCATACGATCCAGCCAACCGGAATATGTCGTGTAGAGGCAGCGTTCCAGAGTATTTCATCTTTGGACCAGAACCCGCTGAAGGGGATAATTCCGCAGATTGCCAACCAGCCGGCCAGGAAAGTCAGGTAGGTAATGGGCATGTATTTCTTCAGTCCGCCCATTCGTCGCATGTCCTGCTCGTGGTGCATGCCGTGGATAACGCTGCCGGCGCCGAGGAACATCAGTGCCTTGAAAAAGGCGTGAGTCATCACGTGGAAGATGCCGATCGCAAATGCTCCCACGCCGCAAGCCACGAACATGAAGCCGAGTTGCGATACGGTGGAATATGCCAGCACCTTCTTGATGTCGTTTTGCGTGATGCCGATGGTTGCGGCAAACAACGCCGTGGCCGCGCCGACCAGAGCAACAACCATCATCATCGTCTGCGAATGCTGGAAGATGACGTTGGTGCGCGTCACCATGTACAGACCTGCGGTCACCATGGTCGCGGCGTGGATCAGTGCAGACACCGGCGTCGGACCGGCCATCGCATCCGGCAACCAAACGTGTAGCGGAAGTTGTGCAGACTTACCGCAGGCGCCGATAAAGAGTCCCAGCGCAATCCAGGACAAGAGTCCCCAGTGTCCCAACGTCTCCAGCGGATAACCGCTGGCTTGTGCAAAAACGTCCGTGTACTGCGAGGTGCCGAACGTCGCAATCACTCCGAAGATGGCCAGGGCAAAGCCGAAGTCACCGATGCGATTTGTAATGAACGCCTTGCGGGATGCGTTGGCCGCTTCCTGTCGATCAAAGTAGTAGCCGATAAGCAGGTAGGAACAGAGTCCGACTCCTTCCCAGCCGACGAACATCATCAGGAAATTCGAGCCCATCACCAGCACCAGCATCGAAAACATGAAGAGGCCCATGTAGGCAAAGAAGCGATAGAACCCGGGGTCGCCGTGCATATAGCCGGTGGCGAAAACGAAGATGCAGAGTCCTACGCCGGTAACGATCAGCATGAAGATCGATGAAAGCGCGTCGAGCTGATAGCTCCACTCGACGTTGAGAACTGACCCCTGCTGGCTCTCACCAACCGCCACCCTTCCCTGTTGAGGGCTGGTTGTTTGTTCCGAAGTAGTTTTCGCCGGCGTATGTTCACGTTCCTCCGCGACAGACAGCCGTTCCTCCAAACCCTGTGTGATTCGTACCGCGCCGCCAGGAATCCAGGTAAACGAGTTGCCATCCTGGCTGGTGACATAAGTCTCCGGCCATATAGCCTGACTACCGAAGGCGTAGGAATAGACTGCCGCTACTGTGATGAGGAAGGAAAGGGCAATCGAACCGGCGGCGATACCCCCGATCAGCTTCTCCGAAAAGCGGAACTTCCGCCCGAACAAGCCATTGATGGCCGCGCCGGCAAGAGGTAGAAGTGGAACTAGCCAGATGTAACGGTACATAAGCGAAACGCGGACTTTGGACTTTGGTCTTAGGTCTTTGTACTTTGAGCTTTGAACTTTGGTCTTTGAACTTTGTACTTTGAACTTTCTGCGTTGAGTTTCTTGTAGGATCGAGAATCTTCGAAAGAGAACCAAGTACAAAGCTCAAAGACCAAAGTACAAAGCTCAAAGTTCAAAGACCTAAGACCCAAGGCCAAAGTCCAGTTCTTACCACTTCAAGATGTCAATCTCGTCGATCAAAATGGTTTCCTTGTTTCGGTAAAGCGCGATTACGATGCCTAACCCAATCGCTGCCTCAGCAGCCGCGACCACGATCACGAATACGGTAAAAATTTGTCCCGCCACCGCGTTCATGTTGCCGGTATCTTGCAAGTACCGAGACATGGCAATGAAGTTGAGATTCGCGGCGTTGAGAATCAATTCGATCGACATGAAAATGACGATGATGTTGCGGCGCGTCAGCACGCCGGCAACGCCAATGATAAAGAGCAGCGCGCCGATAATTAGAAACTTGGATAAATCCGGGTGCTGGGCCTTTTCCCAGGCTACCGTAAATCGTCCAGGATTGGCCGCCTCTTGAAACAACAGCGCGAACGCCGGCATGAAAACTTTGAACATAAACATATCTGCCCTAGGTTACCGGTTCTGTTTGGACCTCCGCCAATTCCGGATCCTGTGCTGCCTCTGTCCGCAGCACCTCAGGATCGACATCGTCGACTGAAGCTTCCTGTTTCAGCGTGCGCGCCAGCATTACCGAGCCAATGATGGCCACTAACAAAAGCACGCTCGCTATTTCGAAAGGTAACGAGGCAAAGCGATAGAGACTATTGCCAATCCGAGAAGTGTCGTTGGTGATCCTGGAAGCGCCAGTTGCGGATGTTGCCAGTTCCTGGTCGCGCGTTCGACGAGCTTGCGCTGACTCGTGAATCTTGGTCTCATCTCTCCTCTCAAAACCGGCGTAACCAGTATTGAGCGCGCCTATCAGCACCGCTACCAGCAAGCCGCAAAAGATAACGCTGGCCGTCACCTGCCGCGGCCGGTTGAAAATCTCTTCATTGCCCCGCTCTTCCGAACCCACGTTTACCAGCATGATCACGAACAGAAACAGAACCATCACACCGCCGACGTAGACAAGTATCTGAACACCGGCGATGAATTCAGCCTGGAGCAGAACGAAGAGCGCGGCAACGGAGACGAGCGAGGAAATCAGGAAGAGAGCGCTGTGAATAGTGTTGCGAGCCATCACAGTCAAAAGCCCTGCAAAGATGGCCGCGATAGAGAAGATCCAGAAAAATACCGATTCCCAACCGGATAGAATCATAAGAAAAGTTATGAGTACTGAGTACTGAATGCTGAGTAGTAAGTGATTGCCAAAATTACCTCAACTTTGTTACTCATCACTCAGTTCTCAGTACTCATTACTGTTTTTCAGCGTGTGTACTTGACCGTTTCTCTGCCCTGTTCAAGCATCTCGCGATTCCAAACAAAGCCTGCGCGCGAATAGGTGGCCAGTTCGAAGTCCTGCGTCAACTCAAGACACGATGTCGGGCAGGCTTCCTGGCAGAGCGCGCAAAACATGCAACGCGAGGTGTCGAAGATAAACTCGTCCAGCACTTTCTTTTTGCGCGGCTTGCCGGCGACGATGATCTCCACATCCATTGCCAGGACGTCGATGCAATCCTCAGGACAGGCGATCGCACAGAGGTTGCACGCGATGCAGAGCGTGTCATGGGTTTCGGGATCCATGTTGAGACGCGGAGCACCATGGAAACGGGGCGCAACGTCTGGGCGCACTTTTGGATACTGCTCTGTATAAATCCCTTTGCCGCCGACGCTGTCTTTATCAGTGATAGCGCCGAGGTTGTACTTGAGCGTCAACTGCAGCCCCTTCAAAAGATCGACCATGAAAAAGCGCTGCAGCTTTTCGATGAACTTTGGTTTGGGAACTTTAACTAAAGGCATATTAATACCAACCGCCAAGACGCCAAGAGCGCCAAGTCTAATCAGCTATAAAACATGAAAAACTGCTGTCTCCATCGGCTTCTTAATCTCGTTAACGTTTCCACCTTGGCGCTCTTGGCGTCTTGGCGGTTCCGTTATTCCGCCGGAGCAACGACAGGCACGGCTGGTTTTCCCTGCGGCAGATTCACCAGCTTGATGTTCCTACGCTGGCTCTTCAAATTGAAATCGCGCGAGCGCCAGTTAAGCCTTGCCAGTAACAAGCCCGTGATCCCCAAACCCAACAGTCCGATCACGATCATCACCGCTTTGCCTGTCGCTGTTAGATCCAGTCCGTTGGCCAGCGATTGAATTGTCCTAATGCCGCGCCAACCGTCCAGCGCCTGAACCACAAAAATCGCCAGCGCGGAAAGTGTAATGTTAATTAATGCCGACGGTATCAACCACTTCCAACCGATGTCCATCAACTGGTCGTAACGGAAGCGCGGGAGTGTCCAGCGCAACCAGAAATACAAATAGAGAATTGCGCCTAACTTCGCGAGAAATACCAGAAGGCTGACTATAACATAGAGGTTGTGATAACCATTCGCTTCGGTCAGCCGGTAAACGAAAGGTGCATACCATCCGCCGAGATAGACGGTGACTGCCACCGCCGACACAATCACCATCGCGGCATACTCAGCCATGAAGAAGAGCGACCAACGAAAGCCGGAATACTCGGTATGGAATCCGGCCACCAGTTCCGACTCAGCTTCAGGCAGGTCAAACGGCGCGCGGTTGTTCTCAGCGATGCCGCTGACAAGAAAGATGAGAAACCCAAGCGGCTGGTAAACCAAATACCAAACTGAATCACTCTGTTGCGCGCTCACGATTCCGGAGAGTGAAAGCGTGCGGGCAAACATCAGCGCGCCAATCAGCGACAGGCCCATCGCTACTTCATACGAAACCATCTGCGCGCTTGAACGCAACGCCCCGAGCAACGAATATTTCGAATTCGATGACCAGCCGGCCAGAATCAACGCCAGCACGCCCACGCTCGAAACAGCCAGCACAAACAACAAACCAATATTGACGTCAGTAATCACGCCCCAGTCAGGAGCAAACGGAATCACCGCAAAGGTAATGAAAGCGGCTGCCACCGCGATGTAAGGGGCGCTAAAGAAAATCCAACGGTCGGCCTTCTCGGGAATGAAGTCTTCTTTGGTGAGCAGTTTGATGCCGTCAGCGATGGGCTGAAGCAATCCCCAGGGCCCGACGCGCATCGGCCCCAGCCGCGCCTGCATAAACGCCGAAATCTTTCGCTCCAGGTAAGTGGCGTAGGCAACCCAGCCCGCGACCAAAGTCACAACCAGGCCAATTTGAATAAAGGGCCAGACGAAGTGATTGATCGTCTCAGCGCTGAAAAACTTCAGCAGGAACTGATCGACAAAGTTGATTGGAGCTAGTAGCGCAATCATGGTTGCTTTTCTGTCGCTTCAACGAGCCTGCGGAGCAGGCGAAAGCATAAAGCCCAGGGTGAAGCGAAGCGAAACCCTGGGTAAAGGAACCTAACAAACTCCGGAGCCCGCGTTAGCGGGCGACAGGCCCTCCGCTTGTCAATTTCTGCCGCCCGCTCACGCGGGCTTGGATCGTTCTTGTTCAGCTACCCAGGGTTCCGCTTCGCTTCACCCTGGGCTTTATGCTGCCGTCTGCTTCGCAGACTGGTTGGAACATCCTCTACCGGTCAATCTCACCAAGAACAATATCCAGCGTTCCGATTATTGCAACTACGTCCGCCACCAGGTGACCAAGGCAAAGATTTCTCAATGCCTGAAGATTGATCAAAGACGGTGGTCGTACACGCATGCGCCACGGCTGTGCAGTGCCATCGGAAACGAGGTAGCAACCGATCTCGCCTTTCGGTCCTTCGATGGAATGGTAGTAATCGCCGACTGGAGGCTTAACAATCTTCGGCAACTTCGCGTTTACCGGACCGTCAGGTAAATTGTCTAACGCCTGCACGACAATACGACGCGACTGTCGCATTTCTTCAAGTCGCACGAGGTAGCGGTCGTAGGTGTCGCCGTTCTCGCCGAGCGGAATGTCAAAATCCATATCGGCATAGGCTGCATAAGGCCGTGCCTTGCGAATGTCCCAGGCCACTCCAGAGCCACGCAATGCCGGGCCGGACAATCCAATCGCGACCGCATCTTCTCCCGAGATTACGCCAATGCCCACCGTGCGGCTCAACCAAATGCGATTCTCGGACAGCACTGTTTCATATTCATCGAGACGAGTGGGAAAGTTGCTGACGAAGCGACGTACATCGGCGTCGAAGTCGTCGTAAGCGTCGTTGGGCATTCCGCCGACACGCCAGGCATGACAAGTTAAGCGTGCGCCAAACTGTCGCTCGAAAATCTTCAGAATCTCTTCCCGCTCGCGCAGCGCCCAGAGCAAAACTGTCACCGCCCCGATATCGAGCGCGTGGGTCGCGAGCCATAGCAAGTGAGATGCGATGCGATTCAGTTCTGTCAGAATGGTTCGGATGTAATGAGCTCGAGGTGGCACTACCAGACCCATCATCTGCTCCACAGTCTCGACCCAGACCAGGCCGTTTGAGACTGCGGCAATGTAGTCGAGGCGATCCCAGTAGGGAGCAATCATGGTGTACATGCGATTCTCGGCGATCTTCTCCATCCCGCGATGGAGATAGCCGATGTCGCAGTCGAGATCCATCACTGTCTCGCCGTCAAGCTTCAGGATCACGCGCAAGACGCCATGCGTTGATGGATGCTGTGGCCCCATGTTGAGGACCATCTCGGGGCTGTCGAGCAGCGTTTCCTTGGTTGTCGCGATCTCTACCTGGTGCATGACTTCACAAACTCTTTGGAGTGCGGTGACCTGTCACCGCTTTGGTCGGTCGCGACCTGTCGCGACCAGCGTCAGTTTCAAGTTACAGGAAGACATGGGCATCAAGCCGCCCAAGGCCAAAGCGGTGACAGGTCACCGCACTCCAAAACTACGCTGCCGCCGGCTCAGGTTCACTCGGAATATAACAACCGGTTACACTCCACGGCTCGATAATCAAGCCAATCTCTGTTGCTTCGCCGCTCTCGCGTTTCTTTGCAAGCTTGGTCACTATCGCCAATGCGGCACTGGCCTTGTTCCAAACGTTCCGCGGCTCCATTGTCTCCGTCAAAATAAACCCCGCCACTTTCGCCGCCTCAGGCGCGTCGAAAACCTTGGCTTCATACTGCGCGGCAATCTCTTTTGGAGTCATCTAAAAGCAGTGAATAGTAAATAGTGAAAAGTGAAAAGTTGCTCTTTGCTTTTCACCTTTCACTTTTCACTCTTCACTTGTCCTTCGGCATCACTTCTTTACCACTCTGCAGAATCTCGCGCATCATGCGTTCCTGAGGCACCGAAAGTATTTCCAGGCCATAGGCGCGCCTCTGATCCAACTGTTCCCGCTGCACGTCGGTCATCTCCGGCAAGTGTCTTTTTGTCCATTCATTCTCGATGAACTCGAGCGGGTAATCTTTTCTGAGCGGATGTCCTACCCAATCGGGCGGCAACAGTATGCGGCGCAGGTCCGGATGGTTTCGAAAGTTGACACCAAATAAATCGTAAACCTCGCGCTCCATCCAATTAGCCGCCGGCCAAACCTCCGCCACGCTATCAATGCTCGCACCTTCAGCTATCGCCGCCTTCAGACGGACACGCTCGTTGCTCGAGATCGAATACAGGTTGTAAACGACCTCCAGTGGTTGCGACGCTTGCATTGGGTAGTGAACGCACGTCAAATCCGAGAGATAGTTGAATCGCGCTTCAGCATCGTCTCGAAGAAAATTGCAAATTTCAACTATGCGATCCGGCGCGACGCGGATCGAAACCTGACCGATAAACTCCACCGCCTCGAGAACCGCTCCGTCAAATTTCGCCTTCAACTTCTTTACGAGTTTGTTACCGGAAGCATCAGACGGCTTGGGGCCTTCTTCCTTCTTTTTAACGGGAGCTTTTGGGGCGCCTGGCGCGGCGGGCGTCGCAGCGGTTGTTGTATCACCCGGCGCTTTCTCGCCCAGCGATTCTTTGACCGCGGCCACGCGAGACTTTGCCTGCTCGACCATCGCTGCCTTTTCAGCGTCTGCTCCGGATGCCTCTCCTGCGTCTGGGATCGTGGCTGGCGGTGGCGTACCGGCCTCGCCGGGAGGTATTAGTACGCCGGGAGCGTCTGGAGTTGGTTTGTCTGGCTTGTCGTTGTCGTCTGCCATCAAATACTCACTACCATAACCACACTGCTCACTCAAAGTGCGATCGCATTCGGTCGTTTGATCGCGCTAACGAGATCAGGTGAAGTGTTAATGCTAATTACAAAAGGTCGGCAGAAATTGATTTAAACATGGCGTTAATTTGCTGTCAACAAACTTGTTTTCGCCAAACCCTTGTAACGCAAACTGTTAGTTTGCGTCCGGATTCGCTGAAGAACGGTAGTTCAGAGTCCAAGCTTTAGCTTGCCGAATCCAATGCACAAACTGAAGTTTGAAGTTTGAACTTCCTGACCGCGCCGTGTGAATTAGCAGCTCGCGAGATACAACGGTAGTGTCCTAATTTGGTTTTTCTGTAACGCAAACTGTTAGTTTGCGCGCGCGTTGAATGCCGCTCAGCAACGCAAACTAACAGTTTGCGTTACAAATTAGGACACGACCAGATACAACCCGCAACTTGACGTTGTCAGGCTTAAAACCTATCATGGTTTGTTTGGAAAATGAGGCATTTAGCTGTCTATAGTGAGGGTCAAGGAACAATGAAACCAGAGATTCATCCAGCATATAACGAGATCACCGTAACCTGCGCCTGCGGCGAGACTTTTAAAACACGTTCGACTAAAAAAGGCGACCTGCACGTCGAAATCTGCTCGGCTTGCCACCCGTTTTTCACCGGCAAGCAGAAGTTGGTTGACACGGCGGGACGCGTAGATCGATTCAACAAGCGCTATGGCAAGAAGACTCCCGCGGAAAGCACCACCGCAACTCAGTAATATCTAAGCTGCGAGGAACAGAAGTTGTTATTCACAAGTCGCCATTAGCTTAACTTCAGTATCGACGCCGGCTCTGGTTTCAGAGTTCAGGCTTTAGTTTGCCGCTTGCAAAAGCACGACTAAAGGTTGAACTCCAAACAAGCCGGCGTTAGTGTTTTAATATGGAGTGCGGTGACCTGTCACCGCTTTGGTTCGCGGCGGCTTGACGCCGCGATCATCGCAAGAAGTTTCTGGAGTACGTAGAGCTGCGACAGGTCGCAGCGACCAAAGCGCCGACTGGTCGGCGCACTCCAAAAAGGTAAAAACATTGAGTACCAACGAACGAGATCTGATAGTCGGCGGGCAGGCAGTTATTGAAGGCGTCATGATGCGCACTCCAAATGCCTACGCTATCGCTGTGCGCAAGGCTGACGGAACTATCGTTAACGTCTCGGCCCGGCTGCCGAAGTGGAGCGCCAAGTATCCGATTCTGAAACTCCCGGTCTTGCGCGGCAGCGCCCTGCTGGTGCAGTCGATGGGGTTGGGAATTAAGGCCTTGAACTATTCGGCCAACGAAGCCTTTGGCGATGCTCAGGAAGCTGATGCAAAGGAAGTTCGAGTTGCGCTAACGCCGGCGATGATCGAAGGCGAAGGCGATTTCGCGGGCCTGACTGGCGCCATTCCTGGTCTCATTCCGGTGCCAACCGAGAAGCGCGCCAAAGACGAAATGAAACAGGGTGGGACGGCAGCAGCCGCGGGATCGATAGTCTTCGCGATGATCTTTAACATCCTGCTATTCGTGGCGGCGCCACTGCTTCTGACGAACGCACTTTTTATCGGTGCGGGCTGGGCTCCATCGCCGAACACCAGTGCGAACACCATGGTTGCGACGCCCGTGCAAACGGCCGGTGTGCCCCGCGCTAACGGCGATAATACTTCTGACTCAAATGCTCCGGCCTGGTACTCGCGCGCGTGGAGCACGGTCAGGACTTACCTGCATCCAGTTCGCCCGTCGGTCGCCTTCAACTTAATCGATGGATTGATTCGCATGAGTTTCTTCCTGATCATGATATTCAGTTTCTCGTTATTGAAGGACATCAGGCGGGTCTTTGAATATCACGGGGCGGAACACAAGACTGTGTTCACCTGGGAAGCGGGATTGCCCTTGACAGTTGAAAACGCGCGACCGCAACCGCGTCAACATCCACGCTGCGGCACGAGTTTCCTGATGGTTGTGATGCTGGTGTCGATTGCGTTGTTTTCGGTGATCAAGTTTGACTCTCTCGTTTACAACTTTTCAGTGCGCCTGGCGTTGGTTCCCCTGGTCGCCGGACTCTCGTATGAAATTATTCGACTGTCGGCTAGAAAAGAGGGTGGCTGGTTCTTCAAGCTGATAACGCGTCCGGGCGTGTGGCTGCAAAACATAACAACGCAGGAACCGGATGACGGGCAGCTGGAGGTTGCCATCGAGGCTTTAAAAGAGTCGCTAAAACTTGAGCCGCAACCAGGTGAAGCGGCGCTGGCTCCGTTGTCCTGAGGTCGGAACTTTAGAGTTAAGAAAATCATGTTAGAGAGACTTGAACAAATCGAAGCGCGCTACGAAGAACTCGCGAATGAGCTTTCCGCCCCCGAGTTGCTTGCGGACCAGACTGCCTACACCAAGGCAGCCCGGCAACATAGAACCCTGGGCGAGATAGTCGAAAAGTTTCGCACCTGGAAGACTCTGAAGGCTGAGTTGGAGGGCGCTCAGGAGCTCGTCGACGGCGCTGACGACGATGAAATGCGTGAGATGGCCCGCAGCGAAGTCGAAACGCTGCAACAGAAGCTTGAGGCAATCGACAAAGAGTTAAAGTTACTGCTCGTTCCTTCTGATCCTAACGACGAGAAGAACGTAATCGTGGAAATTCGCGCCGGCACGGGCGGTGACGAAGCGACGCTGTTTGCTGCCGAGATGGTGAGAATGTACAGCCGCTATGCGGAAAGACAACGTTGGAAGTTTGAAGTGCTTGAAGCTTCGGAGTCGGGAATTGGCGGCTTTAAGGAAGCCATCATCCTGATCGAGGGCGACAAGGTCTACTCCAAGATGAAGCACGAATCCGGCGTGCATCGCGTGCAACGCGTGCCCCAAACGGAAGCGAGCGGGCGCATTCACACCTCTGCAATCACTGTGGCGGTGCTGCCGGAAGCGGAAGAAGTTGACGTGAAAATCGATCCCAAGGATCTGCGCATCGACACCTTTTGTTCTTCAGGACCCGGCGGGCAATCGGTTAATACGACTTACTCCGCAGTGCGCATCACACACGTCCCAACCAACGTAGTGGTTTCGATGCAGGACGAGAAATCGCAGATCAAGAACCGCGAAAAGGCGATGCGTGTTTTGCGTGCGCGCCTGCAGGAGTTGGAGGAACAAAAGCAGCACGACGCGGTTGCCAGCGAACGGCGTTCGATGGTTGGCTCCGGCGATCGCTCGGAAAAGATCCGGACTTATAACTTCAAAGAAAACCGCGTTACAGATCATCGCATCGGGCTGACAATTCATCAGCTGGACCTCGTCATGGAAGGCGCCTTAGACGAAATCATCCAGGCCCTCATCACCCATGAACAAGCAGAGAAACTGAAAAACGAAACGGCGGCTGTCGCAGCTTAGATAAGTTCCAAGTTTCAAGTTCCAGGTTCCAAGTTCAAGAACGAAGGATGTGAGTTAAAATCAGAATCCGAACTTGAAACCTGAAACTATGTCTTTAACAACCCACGTCGTCATCATCCGTCACGGCCAATCGCAGGGAAACGCCGAGGGGCGCTTCGGTGGACACACTGACACGCCACTCTCACCGCGCGGACGAAAACAGGCGCAAGCTACCGCCGAAGCGCTGGCCTCGGAAAAGTTCTCTGCAATCTATTCGAGCGACTTGCCGCGCGCGATCGAAACTGCCAGCCCGCTCGCAAAACTCGTCGGAATTCCGCTCGAAACTACCGACGCCCTGCGCGAACGCAGCGTCGGCGTGATGGAAGGGCTAACTTTCGAAGAAGCCGCTGAGCAACACCCGGTACAATACCAGGCGCTGCTCCACCGTGACTTTGAACATGTCCTGGCGGGTGGAGAAAGTTATCGCCAAACGCTTGACCGCGCTTCACGACAACTTGACGAAGCGATTGAACAACATAAGGGTGGGCGCATTGCGTTCTTTGCTCATACTGGAACCATCTGCATTCTGATTCTTCACTTGATGGGCGCGCTCGACGCCCCCGACCTCAAACCCGTTTGGATCGCAACTGCGAACTGTGGCATCGCGCGCTTCGATCTGCGCGACGATGGCTTTGTGCGGGTGCTTTGTATCAACGACACGCGGCATCTGGCTGGAATTTAAGTTTGCCGCAGATTTACGCGGACAAACGCGGATCAGAGAAGAAATAAGGGAAAATTCAGAAAATGGTTTCCGATTCTGCTATTAATCTTGATCTGATCCGCGTTCATCCGCGCGAATCCGCGGCTAATCTTTCGGCGGTGACGCAGCCAGTCGCGCACGCTCAGCATCAGTCCACTCACAAAGTGTCTTCACATCTTCCGCGGAAAGCTTTGAGCCGGGATGCAACGGCGTATAACTACTGAGCGGCATCACGCCCGCCCTCACTTCCCGGCACATTTGCCGCAGCAGCGAGTCAACATCTCGCGGTGTGTACTTTCCCCACTCCGAGAGGTTGATGTTCTCACGTCCTTCATTGACGTGACCGATTACAAACCACGACACCGGCGCGACGTTTGAGTACCAGGGCCAGCGGGTCCTATTTGAATGACAATCGTTGCAGGAACGATCCAGGATCGCGGCAACTTGTGGGGTCACCCGAAGCCGAGATTCAATTGACTGAGTCGCATCGCTGGCCGGATTGGTCTTCGCAGGTCCAAAAAACTGCGCGACGACAAGGCAAACGACTCCGATAAGCAACACCCATCTCAATACTCTGAATAGTCTCTTCATACTTTGCTTTTGTGGGTGTCGGGATAACGCCCAGAATCAGCGAAGCGCCGGCGCAGCGCTCTCGTTGACCGGGGCCGCTTCAGGATTGTCGTCCAAAGATTGCTGGCGATGCACGGTGCCGTCTGATTCGAAGATATAGGCTGAGGGTGCTTCACGTTTGATGATGTCTTGCAAACGCATCAGCCCATACAACAGCGCTTCCGGTCGCGGCGGACAACCGGGTATGTAGACGTCCACGGGGATGCAGCGGTCTACGCCCTGCATTGTCGAGTAAGAATCGAAAGGTCCACCGGTTGAGGCGCAGGCTCCCATGGCGATCGCCCACTTCGGCTCCGGCATCTGCTCGTAAACTCGCCGCACCACGGGTCCCATCTTCAGGGTCACAGTGCCGGCAATGATTATCAAATCGCTTTGCCGCGGACTCGGACGAAAGACGCCGGCGCCGAAGCGATCAATGTCAAAACGTCCAGCCCCGGTGGCGATCATCTCGATCGCGCAGCACGCCAAACCAAACGTCATGGGCCACAAAGCCGAGGCGCGAGCCCAATTGACCACCGGCGCGCCGAAATCCATGGCTTTGGCGCCGACAGTGCGCCGCACCGAGTTCATCAGCGAATCAAATCTGGTAAGTAAAAAACCTTCTTCGTGCTCAGCCATGGTTCATTGCCGATTTCCGATTGCCAATTGTTGATTGGCTTTTTGCCCTATGTGCGAGAGTCGCCGAAGCTGAAATTCTCGAGCTCGCCATTATCTTGGCGAGTTCGTTCGCTTCGGTTAGTAGTGATACTACTTTCTCTTCTTTCAAAAGTTCGGCTTCAACAATTAATTCCATCCAATAGGCGCTCTCGTCTGCTTCCTCTTCCACCACACCTATTCTTGCGATGAATTCTGCTTTTGATCGACTGCGGCATGTTGCCCGGTAGTTCGCCCCAACTGCAGTTCCCGCGCGAACTAATTGACCACCTATGGTACGCCCCTGAACAGTATTCGGTAATGCGCCAACAAGTTTGAGAATTCGTAAAGCGAATTGCTTGGTACGCCGCTTTAGATCTTCTGGGTTCATTCTCTCCAACTAAACGACCGGACGAGTTTCGGGTGAAACGCTAATTGGCAATGGTTAGGCCCATTCCAACGCGCCTTTGCGCCAGGCATAGTAGTAGCCAACGACAAGAATGGCGATAAAGACAAACATCTCGACGAGTGCGAATTTCGTGAACGAGAAATTGTCGCCCATGAAAATGATCGCCCATGGCAGAAGAAAGATCGTCTCCACGTCGAAGATCAGAAACAACATGGCGACGATGTAGTAACGGACGGTGAAACGCGAGTGGGCGTCGGTAGTCGGATCGATGCCGCACTCATACGGCCGCATCTTTCCTTTGCCGTAGACTGACGGTCGCAGGAACCGTCCCAGAATAATCGGCAGGATAGGAAAACCTATCGCCACCACGAAGAAGATCATCACCGGCAAATAAGCAGTAGCTGGTGAACCGATCGTCTGCGCAGCTTCTGTGGTTACCTGGAGCAGCATTTAGTTTATCGGAACTCTGTCGAGTCTTTCGGGGAGTGCTCTAACGAAGCTACGTTTGTAAAATTTGCGTTGCGGAAAAATATTAAGCGTCGTAGTGATCAATGTCAACGAGGAGTTGCGCAAGCAGTTCGGAGTTCAACCTTCAGGCTGCGCATTTTGGAGTGCGCCGACCTGTCGGCGCTTTGGTCGGCTGCGACCTGTCGCAGCTTGCGGAAATCGAATTCAAGGTTAAACGAACGCAGCGGCAAGCCGCCGCGAACCAGCGGTGACAGGTCACCGCACTCCAAAAACTACCTTCGCTGAAACTGGCTACCAGTTCTTCGCCGCCTCTTCTGCGTCTTCGAGTTCTTCCTTCCGTCGCCAGTAGCCACACTGCTCAATCAGCTTCCGCGCCGCAGCGAGATCGTCCTGCGGACTAGTCCACGGATACGGCTTCACACCATGAAACAGCCGCGCACGATAAAGATGAATATCCGCCATGTGCAACCTCATCGGCCCGCGCTCAGCAATCTCCCAGGCTGCGTCTAGATCCTCCTGCGCACTCTCGGGACCCGCACACCGACCGGTGAGAAAGCGCAGCCAAGCGCCGGTGAGGATACCAAGAACAAGCATGTGCTGCTGACCAGCGCGACGGAGGCCGTCCACGGCGGCGTCAATCGAAGTCTCGAGTTCTGAGTTTTGAGTTTTGAATGGCAAGCCGCCCACCGCAAGCACGACTTCGTAGAGCGCAGCGCGGCCCAGCGTGAGGTGGTCTAGCGCAGCGCTGAGAATATCGACTCGGTTTCGTTCTGCCCACTCAAGCGTCTGTGTTGCGCGCTGAGAGACGGTGCGGCAGGATTTAATCAAAGTCTCGAATGTTAGGTTTTGAGTTTTGAGTTCAAACATCATTCGCCACGCGGCGCGCTCGGGGGCGGTGAGCAGCAGGTCGCAATACTGGAAGCCGGACAGCGTGTGGAGCAGCGGGTATTCGGGCTGAAACTCGGCTTGCATTTCCTCGGCCTCGCTGAAGCGGGTCTCCGCCTCGGCCCGGCGGCCCGCTTGGTGTAGGGCGTCGGCGACGCGCGCTAGCCGAATCTTTCGACTAAACGCATCGCCGCTGCGGTCGGCGTAGGTCACGGACTGCTCGGCGTCCCCCACCGCTCCGGCCAATTCAATTCCGCCGAGCTTGGTCGGGTTGATTACGCCCAGCGTCAGCTCCAGTTCACTCAGGTTGCTGGCGCTAACGGCTGCGTTTTTCCAGTCCTCCAGTTTGACTAAGCCTTCAATCCCCGCCCGCAATGGCTCGACGGTTTCGGCAAGGCGGCCCAAAGCCCGCAGGTAGAAGGCGACGTTGGATAATAACCAAGCACGGTCGGCTTCAGCGAGTGCGGATGAAACACGATTCCACGGTTGCTCGAAGAAACATGCTGCCGCTCCCAAGTCAGAACCGAGCGCGCCGAGTTTGTGCGCGCTGTAGCCAGCTTTCCCCTGCAGAATACGTGCGAAGAAAACTTCGTCACACGCCTTCTGCTGCAACCCTGCCTGGCAGCCGTGGGCTACAGCTTGGTAGAGCGGCTGGAGGTCTTCGAGCGTGGGCGTATCTCCTTCCTTCGTGCTCTCGCAGAGGTATTCGTAGAGCTGTTTGTGACCGGCCCGCCAAGCCTCCGAGCTATTCGCCTTCAACTGCGCCCCGAAATACTCGCGAATCAGTGGGTGGCAATCGACGGAATCATCATCCTTGATGCCAACGAGATTAATTTCCTGCAATCGGCTGAGCGCAATCTTCCAGTCTTTGTCCGAACCGCCAGTGAGTGCAGCGTTCAATCCCGCGATCACCGGTTGCGCCCGCAAGGCCGACAAGCATCCATTCGATGCCGGCCGGTCGAAGAGTCCAAGCACACGTAGGATTGCCAACTGCCGTTTAGCTTGTTCATCACCCGACCCGAACCATTTCTCGTAAGCTTCGATTGCTTTAAACGCGTGTCCATACTTACGAGTCGCGTCATTCTTGTACTCGGCCTCAGCGTCGGCCAACTTCATGTGGTCGCGTCGACGAATGTCCCCGTCTGCGGTCAGCTTCAAGTACTGTCCGATCAGAAACAACGTCAGCGCGTGCCCACGTACCTCGATGCTGGCCTGTTGCAGTTCCTTATCATCGCGAGCAATTGTCTTCTCGCCCGCTCGAACTGCCCCTGCATAGTGGAGCAGCGCCGCACCCGCGACAGGCGACAAGAATTCCAGCGCATGATCGACTGCCGACTTGCCGTAGTGTTGCTTGATTTCATCTACTTTTTCACGAGTCGTCACTACGCACAGGCCGGCATTTCGACCGGCCAGTCCCCGGAGCAGCGCGGCCATCCCGGGGTCGGTCAACTGACCATGCATCGGCCCCGGCGGATACTGCAAAGGTTCAAGGCCGTCGAACACCAACAGGCAACGTTCCGCGCCTACCAGTTGGGCCAGCCGCGCGCCGCGTTCCTCGGGACCACCACGATTCGCATCGGCATCGCCAAAGAAAGTGAGGGCGGCGATGATGAACGTTTCCGCCGAGGCGGTGCCCTGATCTTTCGTTCCCTGGCTGTAGAACGACCAATCGAAGACGCGCTCAGCCCCACGCCAATCCTTCATCGCCAGCTCGGCCATCCAACTGGCGACCAAAGACGTCTTGCCTTCGCCGCCTTTGCCTCGGACCACCACGACGTTCTTGTGCGAGTCGTTCCAGGCGACGTCAAGCATCGTCAATTCTTCGTCCCGGCCAATCAGCACCTCAGCGGTGTGGCGCAGTTTTGTAGGAGGAACGTCAATGCGAGATTCCAGCCGTGGGAGAATTTCGACCAGGTCACGGAGTACGGCGGAACTAAGACGTTCCTGATTAAGGAACTGACCGCGATCCCGTCCGAGTGCGCGGATGCGAGCGTAGTGCTCCTTTTGAGATGTTTCCTGAGCCGAGTCATAGACAAAACGGTCTTCGCGGGGACAGGTGAGTTCGTTCAGTTCAAAGTCATTGGGAAGGTAAATAAAGATTGGGCGCTGGTGATAAATCGCCAAATAGCATTCCCACTGCGTGTAAGAGACCCCAGGGTCCGATTGTTTCAAACTCTCGGCGAGTGGAGCCAGTCTCTGAGCGAAGTCGGGATATTGTGTCAGCAGATCATTCACAGTCACTGCTCCCGGGACGGCACCGGTGGCTTTACCGATCAAATGAATGACGCCGTCACATGCCTTGATGTATTCGTCAAGTTTCCGCAGCGTCGATCCGCCAGAAACGATGAAGTCTTCCTGCACGGCCACATCCAGCGTCGGGCGTTTCAGATCGCCGGTCAGCAATCGGCGATGCGATTCAAACTCACTGCTGACCGCCGACAGGAATAGTTTCTTGTTGGTGCTGGTTAGGTGCATCGTGATGTTTGCCCGAGCTCAAGAGTGTGGCTTCCGCCGTTCGAGCACTTGAGAATCCCGGCGCGGCGATGGTGAGAGCGCGCGTAATAACGAGTGCGATTTCAAACACGAAGTTAAGGACCTAGCGGCGCAGTCTATCACATTATTTTTGTCGCGCGATTTTTGGAGCGCGCGGATGCATCGGCGCTTTGGTTGCTGGACCTGTCGTCAGCAGTTTAACTTAATGCCAGCACACTCGTTTCATTCCGGCAACGACGTCGCGACAGGTCGCGACGTACGAAAGCGGTGACAGGTCACCGCATTCCAAAGAGAGACGCTCACCTGTGCTGGGTCTGTCCACCGAGCAGGGCGATCGCGTGTTTGAGAACGGGCGCGATGACGGCGAAGCTTTCGCTGACCGCTTTGGGTGAGCCCGGAAGATTGACGATCAAGGTGTTGGAGCGGATGCCGCAGACGCCACGCGAGATCATGGCCATCGGGGTTTGTTTGAGTGTTCCCATGCGCATGGCCTCGGCTAGGCCTGGGGCTTCGCGTTCGATCACTCTTAGTGTGGCCTCGGGTGTGTTGTCGCGCGGTGCGAAGCCGGTGCCGCCGGTCGTGATAATGAGATTGACGTCGGGCTGGTCGGCATATTTCCGCAGGGCTTCCGCAAGTGGATCGAGATCGTCGGAAAGGATTTGCGTCGCCACGACCTTGGCGCCCAGATCACGTAACAGTTGAACAAGAACTTCACCGGAGGTGTCTTTGCGCTCGCCGCGGGAACACGCATCACTGACCGTGATTACCGTGGCCTTGATTACCAGTTCGCGGATTTCAATTGGCATTGTTTTCCTTAGTTTAGTTACCCGCGTTTATCCTGTGTCGGAAGAGCCCTCCCTGACGGTCGGGCTACTGCCCCGGTGACGCCGCCTGTCTACTGCTCCTGTCTCCTGCCTCCTGCCCCTACCGTCTGCCTGCTCGCGCTGGCGTGATCCCGCAGCCAGCAACGATCCATGACTACGAGTAAACCGGCTTCGTGGGCACGTTGCGCCGCTGCGTTGTCAATCACACCGTCCTGCAACCAGACCGCCTTGACGCCCAGCGCG
>Ga0070697_100001169_pt1 | contig 19920 bp, 23 predicted proteins | sample KBSK1501metaG_FD_65475 | JGI IMG/M metagenome (GOLD analysis project Ga0070697, IMG submission 65475) | Corn, switchgrass and miscanthus rhizosphere microbial communities from Kellogg Biological Station, Michigan, USA - KBS K1-50-1 metaG | ecosystem: Host-associated > Plants > Roots >... | reverse complement strand
GACGACGGACGGGAACGGCCAGGCGTTGGCCCAGAAACCACCGAGACCGCCGGCCGGCGCGCCCGGCGCGATACTCGCGAGAGCCGCCGCGGCCCGGCCGCGCGCGCGTCCCGCCGTCTCAACTCGGGAGACCCGGGGCGCGGCGGACGGCGACGTCGGCTCGGTCATCGGCCGCGTATCTTAGCATGCGCCTCCGGGCGCTCACGGGGGATTGGCCTTCAGGAACGGCCGCAGACCGCGCCCCTGCAGCGGCCGGCCGTCCGGTCCGAGCATCTCGCTCGTCGAGACCAGGACGGTCGTCCCGCCGGGCAGAACGCGCGACACCTGCGCCTTCCCCTTGCCGAAGGTCGGGTCGCCCGCCATCGTCGCCCGGCCGGTGTTCTGCAGACCGCGCGCCAGACGCTCCGCCGCGCTGCCGGTCTGGCCGTCGACCAGCACCACGAGCGGGCTGTCGGTCACGGCGCCGTCTCCACCCGTGATCTGGGGCACGTCGCCCGACGCCTCCGCGTCCACGCCGGTCTCTTTCCCCGGACCGACGAGGAGGTCTCCGATCGCGTCGGCGGAGCGCGCCAGACCACCGGTGTTTCCGCGAAGATCGAGGACGATGCCTTCCTTCGACCGCATTGCCTGCAGCGCTTCGCGGACCTCGGCGACCAGGTTCGGATCGGTGAAGTTGCTCAGCCGGATGTAGCCGCGACCGCCCGGCAGCTCGCCCGTCACGACGGTCTTGCTCTGCGCCGTGGCGCGTCCGAGAGCGTCCGTCGCCACCGTCCCGCCACGCCTGGCGAGGAAGACGGCGGCGCTCTCCTCCGGATCGCGCAGACGCGTGTACGGATCCCCGAGCGACCCCAGCATCGTCGCGATGGCGCGGTACGCCTCCTGCTCCGTTCTGATCGCCCCGCGGTACTTGACGCGCCACGCCAGCCAGTCCTGCCCATTGTGGGCGCCGTTCTGGTACGAGTCGCGGGCGAAGGCCCACGCCTCGGCGTACACCAGGTCGGGTATCGGCGGGATCGGTCCCCGGAGCGCATGGCGCGCTTCCACGTTGCGCCCCAGGGCGGCCAGCGCCCGCGGCAGCTGGGCGCGCGCGAGCCCGAAGTTGTCGGCGGGGTCGGCGGAAAGCGCCGTATCGTACGCGCGGGCCGCCGCCTCGAACTGTCCCTGGTCCGCCAGCGCCGCGCCCAGGACCGACTGCAGCGGAGCGGCTCCCGGCGCGATGACCAGACCGCGTCGTGCCGCGGCCTCGGCCTGCTTCGGCCTTCCGGCATGCAGCAGCGCGAGGGCCAGGTCCACGTGCGCGGCGAGCCGCGACGGATCGAGCTCGACGGACCGGCTGAGCTCCGCGAGCGCGAGGGCCGGATCGTGGGCGATTCTCTGGTACGCCTCGCCGAGGGCCGAGCGCGCCAGCGCGGAGCCCGGCTCGGCCGCCACCGCCTGTCGGAGGGCGATCAGCGCCTCCTCGCCGCGCCCCGACCACCAGGTGAATCGAGCCCGGAGCACCCGTTGCGCTCCGGTCGCTCCACCGGGCGACGAGGCTCCCGCCTCCCGATCCTTCTGGAGTCTCTCATCCAGCGTCTTCAAGAGCGACGGGTCGAGATACAGGATCTCCGCTGCGATCTGGAGACTCCACGGATCGGTCGGATCGCGCAGCAGGAGCCCGTACAGCGCTTCCGCCGCATCGGCCCTTTTTCCGGCGGCCGCCAGCAGCAGCGCCTGTCGTCGCAGAAGGGAGAACGATTCCGACTCGAAGCCGGTCGCCGGCGGCGCTGCCGCGGCGGCCCGCAGGGCGTCGCCTCCCTGTCTCTCGAGACAATCGAGGTAGCCGTGAACCGCCAGCAGATCGTCGGGGTGCGCCGCGACCAGCGTCCGCCAGGCGACTGCCTCGGCACCGGTGTCGCCCGCCGCAAACGCCACGGCGGCCAGGTTGTACAGGGCCACCGCGTCGCCGGGCGCCGTCTTGAGGAGACGCCTGAATTCCCGCTCGACGCGCGCCGACCCGGCCTCGGCGGAGTCCCGGGTCGCCAGGGCCAGGCCGCGCCGCGCCGACGCGCTCTCCGGAGCGACGCGCAGCGCGCGGCGGTATGTCTCCGCCGCCCCGGCGGCGTCGCCGGCGACGCTCTGCAGCCGGCCCAGCTCGTCGAGAACGGCGGGGGCGGCGCGACGACCCGCGGTCTGCTGCAACGCCTCGATGGAGGCCTTCAGCTCGCGCAGCTCCTGACGGCGCAGCAGGACGGCTTCGTCGTCGGTCTTGACCTCGAGATAGCGATCCCACTCCAGGAGCGCGCCCGCCAGATCGCCGCGATCCTCCGCGACCCGCGCCAGGCCGCCGTGCGCCTGGGCGTCCCCGGGCCGCGCCTCGAGGAGGTCACGGAACAGTCGACCCGACTCATCCAGACGCTTCTGGCGGCGACGCGTCTCCGCCAGGACGAGCAGAAGATCCGGCCGGGAGGCCGGGCCCACGCGGGCGAGGGCGTCCTGAAGGAGCGTCGAGGCGCCGTCGTAGTCGTACGCCGCCCTCAGGATGAGCGCCTTGCCCGCGTACGCCTCGTGACGCGCGGGATCGATCGACACCGCGGCCTCGTACTCCGGAAGGGCGTGCGCGACGTCGCCGATGCGCCGCAGCGTGTCGGCGAGCAGGATGCGGATCTCGTAGGTGCGGGGCGACAGGTCGCGCGCCCGGCTGTACGACGCGATGGCGTCATGCACCTGTCCCGCCCGCCGCGCCTGGTTCCCCTGCTTCACCAGCTCCGCCACTCCCGACGTCGGCGGCGTTTCGGCGGCCGGTGCGGGGTCGGCCGCGGTCTGCCCCCGGACCGCGATTGACGACGCGAGCAGGTTCAGCGCGATCACCAGCGCGCAGGATCGGCGCGCCGTTCGGACGCGGGGCGCGCGGTGGTCGCGGACGACCGGGGTGCGATGCTTCGTCACGGAGCCCCAAAGGTACGGCGCGACCACGTGCAAGTCAACGTCGAGGGCGCGGGCGGGTCTGCGGTCCCCGCTCGCGATCGAGGGTTCAGGCGGCGCGTGTGCCGCGCATGACCTGATCGAGCAGCGTGAGAACCGCTTCGAGACGGAACGGCTTGCTGAGGTAGGGACAGCCCGCGGTCTGGAAGAACGTCTGGGTCTTGGGATTCGCCAGATCACCGGTCGAGAAGATGAAACGGCGGGCCATGTGGGGCTTGAGCCTGCACACACGCTCGTACAGCGTCTGACCGTCGAGGCCCGGCATCTTGAGGTCGGTCAGGATCACGTCGTAGTCCCTGGCGGTGGCGAGCTCGAGGGCGGCCTGGCCGTTGCGCGCCTCGTCGACCTTGTGCCCCGACAGCCTCAGGAACTCGGTCAGCAGCTCGACGAGGATCGACTCGTCGTCGACCACCAGGAGTCGGAGCGGCCTCGACGACCCGCCCGACGATGTCTTCGTGTCGGCCTCCGGCGCCGGGCGTTCCTCCTCGAGCAGCGGCAGGTCGACGTGGATCGTCGTCCCCTCGCCGAGCACGCTCTCGGCGCTCATGCTGCCCTGATGCTCCTTGATGATCGACCGCGAGACGCTGAGCCCGAGACCCGTGCCCTTGCCGCTCTTCTTGGTCGTGAAGAAGGGGTCGAAGATCGATTCGAGCCGATCCTGCGCGATCCCCGTCCCGGTGTCGGCGAAACTGGCCCGCAGCACGCCGTCGGTCCGGCGGGTGACGATGACCAGCCGTCGCGGGCGGCCGCTCACCTCCATCATCGCGTGGTGGGCGTTGTTGACGACGTTCAGGATGACCTGCTGCAGCTGATGAACGTCGAGCATGGTGCGGGGCAGTCCGGGATCGTAGTGGCGCAGCACCTCGACGTTGTCCACCTTGAGCTGGTAGGAGCGCAGATCGAGGACGCCATCGATGACGGCGTTCAGGCTCTCGTAGGACTTCTCCGGCTCGTGGCGCCGCGCGAAGGACAGCAGGTTCTGGACGATCCTCTGCGAGCGCACCGCCTCGTTGTGGATCCGCTCCAGATGCTTGCGCGCTTTAGGATTCAGCTCGCTCGCCAGCAGGAGCTGGGCGAATCCCATGACGCCCGACAGCGGATTGTTCAGCTCGTGCGCCACGCCCGAGATCAGCAGGCCGATGGCCGACATCCTCTCGGCCTGCAGGAGCTGCGCCTGCACCGACAGCAGCCGCTCCCGCATGCTGTTGATCTCGCGGTCGAGACGCTTCTTCTGGAGCGCATGCGCCATCTGCCCGGCGAACATCTCGAGGGGCGACAGGGACTCGGGCGTCGGCCGCTCGGCGGTCGCCGGCCCGGCCAGCATCACGGTTCCCACCAGGCTCGCCACCGAGCCGTGCAGCGGGATGAAGAGAAGATGCCCGGCCGTCCCGGGTGGCAGGCCGCCGCCTTTGCAGTCCTCCGCCGGGACGAGATACGAACCGCCGATCCTGCGGCCGGGCTCGAACAGGGACGCGCGCTGCCCGGCCTCCGGCTTGTGGGCGTGGAAGTAGTCGATCTCCGCGTCGCTGAACCCGGTGAAGCAGAACTGCAGGTCGCGCGCCTGCTCGTCGAGGAGCGTGAGGACGGCCCGGCCGTAGCCGGAATTCGCGCGCAGCGTGTCGAGGAACATCCGGCAGACGACGTCGAGATCGTCTTCCTGGACGATCCGGTTGGCGGCCGCCCCGAACGCCGTCATGCGGCGGAGAGCGGCCTGCAGGACCTGCGGCGAGTCGTCGACCCCCGGGTCGACGCCCATCGTCCCCGTCGCCGCGCCGTCGGCGTCGATCGCCGCGGCGACCCGCCCGAGCGCGGCCGGCGGCATCGCGGAGGCCTTCCGTTCCGGACGACCGCGCTCGCTCGACCCGAAAATCAGGACGCCGGCCGGGCGGTTGCCGCAGACGAGCGGCAGGAAGGCCGCCTCGGCCATGCCGTACTCGCGCAGGATCCGTTCCTCCGCGTACCGCGAGCGATCGCGCAGGTCCGATGCGATCTCGGTCACGCACCGTCTCAGGACCTGCGCGACGCGCGAGCCCTTGCGGGGCACCGTGCGCTCCTGGCTTCGCTCTTTTTGGGGATGGGCGGTTACAAGTGTGATCTCGGCCGCGTCGGAGGACGGCACGGCGAGGCAGATCCGGTCGCAGGGAAGGAGGCCGCCCACCTCGCGGCAGACCCGCCGGAGGGTTTCGTCCGAGAGCCGTTCCGAACCGCTGCTGCTGCGCAAGTGTCCCCGTCGCGCGAATGTTTTTTCGGTGACCTTCCGCTTAACGCTTTGCGAATATAGGTTTAACGTAACTCACAGTCAAGATTACGAAAATTAGCATTGACTCCACTCCGACCTGGTCTAGATTCTGATTTTGTTCATATGCAATAAACATCAAGTTACATATAAGCAATTGACGGCGATTTGCCCGTCGACTCTGGGGAGGGAGGCGATGCGGGAGAATCAGTGGTCCAGGTCGGCGCTGGCGGCGGCGCTGGCGGCCGCCATGCTGTGCGGCAGCGTGCCCGCCTGGTCGAAGGGGTGGTCGAAAGGAGCGAAAGACGGCGCGCCGGCGCTCTGGATCGCCGCCGATCGCGTGGTCGGCTTCGTCCCGTTCACGGTGTCACTGTACGGGAAGGTGCGCAGCGTCACCGAGCCGGGCCGTCTCGAGCTCTGTCGCGAGGTGGCGGCCCAGACGGACATGGCGGGCGCGCGTGACGGCGAGGACGATCGGATGCAGCCGGCGCGGCACGAGCAGCCGGACGGCGCCCCCGCCGAGCCCTCCTGCGCCGCCGGCACGGTCGTGCGCACCCCGGACGGCTACGACTACCAGCACGAAATGCGCTTCGACCGCCCCGGCACCTACCGCGTCCGCCTCAGCATGGTCGATCAGACCGGGCACCGGGTGGTGTCGAACACCGTCCAGGTCAACGCCCTCTGAGGAGCGGCTACTTCGATTCCTTCTTGGGGAGCGGCTTCTTCAGGATCTCCTGGAGCTCCTTGCGCCCGGCGTCGTCGCCGGTCAGCGCGGCGATCACCTCGCCGCGTGAGGCGGCGTCGCCCAGCAGCTTCTTGATGATCTCCGGGCGCTGAGACGCGTCGCCCGTCAGCTTGTCCAGGGCCATCGCCTTGATCGACACGTCGCCGAGGAGCGTCTCGGCCATCTCCTTCTTGGTGTCGTTGTTGCTGGCCAGCCGCGTCATGATGTCCCGCTTGGCGACGTCGTCGGTGATGAGCTTCGCGATGAGCTCGTCCTTGGTGCCCGGGTTCATGATCATCTCGTCGACGCTCGTGCCGCACCCGGCGAGGGCGGCCCCGACGAGCGCGGTCGCGACCACGATGCTCATCCTGCGCGCAACGTTCATGCTCCTGCCTCCTCCTGTCTGGGATGTCAACGGGACACGCGTGCGCCCGGAACGCGCCACCGCGCGCCCCGGGTCCGGTCTCTACCCGGCCGGCTGCGTCGCCGGCTCGGCTGCGGCCGTCTCGGGCTTCTCAGCGGCGGCGGGCTGGGGCGCCGATTTGCCGCCCTTCTTCTCGTCCGTCCGCTTCTTGTCCATCGCCAGCGCCACGCGGCGCGCGCGCTGCAGTCTCTTGAGCCTCTTCGTCTTGAGACGACGGGTTGCGGCGCTCAGGGACGGGCCCTTGTCCGCGATGTTCTTCTCGAGCCTGTCGATCTTCGTCTTCAGTTGGCCGGCCGTGGCCATGCGTTGCCTCCAGGTTCCTCGAATGGAAGGGGCGGGAGCGTAGCATCGGCCGCCGTCACGCGTCAAGCGACGCGCCGCTTTGCGCCGAGCGCCAAGCCCCGGGGGAGCGGGCCCGGCGGCGGGCGCGGGGCACGCTCCCCCGCACCTCGGAGACTCCCCTGACATCTGCCCGGGCGGCCGCCGCACCTCACGCCGGGACGGCGGATGATAGAATCGCGCGCATGCGCCGCGAGCTGAGCGGGTTCGATTGGATGGTGCGCGTTCCGATCGGCTTCGTCTGGATGATCGTGATCGCGATCCTGGCGGTACCCGTCATGATCTACATGACCGTGCTGTACTACCTCTCCCGATGGAGCTCCGCCCTGTTCGGAAGGCGGCGCGCTCCGCGTCTCGAGCGCGCCGGGCGGGAGAAGCGCGTCGCCTGAGACCGCCAACCGGCGCCCTTCGCCCTCTCCACCTCGACACCGGCTGCATCACCTGAAAGGGACGCTCCGTCCTATAATGCGGTCCCCTGTTCACCGGGTCCGTGGACCCTCGTCGAACGGCGCGGTCGGAGGAGACGAACCGTGAGATGGCGCGGGTGGGTACTGGTCGGATTGGCAGGCGCGCTCCTCGCCGGCTGCAGGCACTCAGGAAGCGGTGAGACGTCCGGGTCGGCGACTGGCGCGGCCTCACCGGCCTCGCAGGGAGCGACCGACCAGGCGGCGACCCGTCCGGACCAGCTCGCGCCCGGAGCCAACTACCGCCGGCTCCTGAACAAGGATCGACCGAAATGGCCGACACCCCTGCCGAAGGGGTGCGCGATCCAGGCGGCGGCCGATGTCCTGCCGAGCGGCAAGGTGGCGGCGGCACGCATGGTCAAGTCGTCCTGCCCGGAAGTGGAGACGCTCGTCCTGACCTGGCTCCGTGCCGCCGAGTTCGAGCCTCTCCCCAACGCCCAGGGCGCCGAGACCCAGACCATCGTTCTGAACTGGAGCTTCGACCCCTGAGAACCCAGGCGGAGAAGGCGCGCGCGTTCCGGGAGCTGCACGAGCGGGGCACCGCGTTCATCCTGCCCAATCCCTGGGACGCGGGGACGGCGCGTCTCCTGGCGGGCCTGGGGTTCGAGGCCCTGGCGACCACCAGCGCCGGCTTCGCCTTCTCGATCGGGCAGCGCGACAACACGGTCGGACGGGACAGAATGCTCGAGCATGCGACCGGCATCGTGTCAGCCACGGGCCTGCCCGTCAGCGCCGATCTCGAGAACGGCTTCGGAGACGATCCCGGCACGGTCGGCGAGACGATTCGACTGGCGGCCCGGACCGGCCTCGTCGGCGGCTCGATCGAGGATTCCACGCAGCGGCCGGGGTCCCCGCTCTACGCGATCGGCGACGCCGCGGCGCGGGTGCGCGCCGCAGCGGAGACCGCGCGCTCGCTTCCCTTTCCGTTCACGCTGACGGCGAGGGCGGAGAACTTCATCGTCGGGAGACCGGATCTCAAGGACACCATCGGCCGGCTCCAGGCCTACCAGGAGGCGGGGGCCGACGTGCTCTACGCTCCGGGGCTCGCGACCGAGGAGGAGATCGCCACGGTGGTGCGCTCCGTCGATCGGCCGGTCAATGTCCTCATGGGGCTGCCGGGTGTCCGGTCGAGCGTCGCGTCGCTGGCCCGGATCGGGGTCCGACGGATCAGCGTCGGCAGCGCGCTCTCCCGGGTCGCGCTGGGCGCATTTCTCCGCGCCGCCCGGGAGATGCGTGAGCGCGGGACCTTCGCCTTCGCCGACGAGGCCGCGAGCAGCCGCGACATCCAGGAGATGCTCGACGCGTGACCCGCGGCCGCGCCGTTCCCCTTGACCGTCGCCGACCCTTACGATAGTCTCGAAGCACATCCCCTGGGGAGTCTCATGATCGACGTCACCGTGAAGCGATTCGAGGAGCTCGACAGTTACCGCGGCCAGGGTGTTCCGGAAGGCCGCTTCCAGTACGCGGGGAAGGGGCTCGGCGTGACGGCGTGGGGCATGAACATCCTGAATCTGCCCCCGCAGTGGGCCGATTACCCCGACCACGACCACGCCAAGGACGGGCAGGAAGAGGTGTACGTCGTCCTGCGCGGGAGCGCCACGCTGAATGCCGGCGGGAAGTCCTGGGAGCTGGCGCCCGGCACGCTCGCCCGCGTCGGCGCAGGGCAGAAGCGCAAATTCGTGCCCGGGAGCGACGGGGTGACGCTGCTCGCCATCGGGGGCACTCCCGGAAAGGCGTATCCGCCTCGGTGACCCGATGCCCGAGCCGAACGTCCGCCGCGCTTTCATCGCGTTCTATGTCACGCTCGGCCTCGTCGTCCTCCTGCAGAGCCTGGGGACGGCGCTCGCCGCCTCGGGGCTGAGGACGGCCTCGAGTCCGAACCGGCACGTGCTGGCGCTCGCCGGTCTGGAGACCCTCGGTGCGCTGGTCTTTCTCTGGCGACCGGCGGTGCGCGCGGGCGGCGCCGTGCTGCTCGTGACGTTCGCGATCGCCGCGACCGCGCACGGTCTGCGGGGAGAGTTTCCCGGGGCGATCCTGGTGTACGCCGCCGGGACGATCTTCGTCATGGCGCACGGCTTCGCGCAGCGGGGCGATCGACCGTCGATCGGTCTCCAGGGTTGAGGGACGATCGGATGAAAGGCAGGCGGTTCGCGGCGCTGGCCGGACCCGTGCTGGCGCTCGTGGGTCTCGCGGCCGCCTGCGCCAACGCCTATGTCCTGGGGATGACCGACGGCCGGCCGGCGCCGGCGCTCGCGTCCGACGCCGCGCGTCTGCGCTCCGTCCGGCTGACGAGCATCACGGGCGTGACCGGCGGGACGGTGCTTCTTCTCATCGGGCTGGCGGTCCAGCATGGGGGGCGCAAACGACCGCCCGAAGAATGAACCCGAAGGGACCGGCGTCGAGGGTGACCGAGAGCGGTCTCCTGGATGCGGCCGAGCGCCTGGCGGCACGGGACCGGGACCTCCGGCGCGTTCTGGTCGCCCACGGCCCGCCGCCCTTATGGGCGCGGCCCCCGGGGTTCCGGACGCTCGTCCAGATCATCCTCGAGCAGCAGGTCTCCCTGGCGTCGGCCAGGGCCACGTTCCTCCGGCTGCGACGCGGCATCGTGCCGTTCACGCCGGGACGATTCGTCGAGCTCGGGGTCGCGCGCCTGCGGGCGATGGGTGTCACCCGGCAGAAGGCGACGTATTGCCTCCATCTCGCGGAGGCGGTGCGCGACGGCCGGGTCGACCTGGACGCGATGACCGAAATGGACGATGCGGCGGTGCACGCCGCGCTGACGCGGATCAAGGGCGTGGGCCCGTGGACGGCGGCCATTTACCTTTTGATGGCGCTCCGGCGCCCGGACGTCTGGCCGTCGGGTGACATCGCCCTCGTGCAGGCGGTGGCCAGCGTGAAGCGGCTGCGCCGGCGCCCGTCGATCGAGCGGGTGGCGAGGATCGCCGAGTCCTGGCGTCCGCTGCGGTCGGTGGCGGCCAGGATGATGTGGCAGCACTATCTGGCGGAAAGGGCGGGTGTCTCATGAAAACCGTAGCGAGACGGATCGAAACGATTATCGAGCCCCAGGAGGTCATCGAGGGCGCGGGCGTCCGAGTGAAGAGAAGCATCGGGACCCGCGAGATGGACCATCTCGACCCGTTCCTGCTGCTCGACCACTTCGCGTCGCGGGACCCCGACGACTTCAAGGCGGGATTCCCCCTGCACCCGCATCGCGGCATCGAGACGGTCACGTACGTCCTGACGGGAGAGGTGCGCCACAAGGACACTCTGGGCAACTCCGGCAGCATCGGGGCGGGCGATCTCCAGTGGATGACCGCGGGGGGCGGCATCATGCACGAGGAGATGCCGCAGGCACGCCCCGAGGGGATCGCCGGGTTCCAGCTCTGGGTCAACCTGCCGGCGAAGCTGAAGATGACCGCGCCGCGATACCGCGACGTCCGCTCCGAGAGCATCCCGGTGATCACGACCGGCGAGGGCGCGCGGGTCCGCGTGATCGCGGGCCGGGTCGGCGACGTGGCGGGCGCCGTGTCCGGGATCGCGGCCGACCCGGTCTACCTCGACGTGACCCTCCCCGCGGGCGCCTCGTTCACGCAGCCGGTCACCCGCGGGCACGCGGCCTTCGTCTACGTGTTCGAGGGGAAGGCGCGCATCGCCGCCGACAACGCGAAGGGCGGGACGGTTGTCCCGTCTCCGCGGCTGGTGGTCCTGGGCGAAGGGGATGCCGTCAACGTCGCCGCGGTCGACGGCCCCGCCCGCTTCCTGCTGGTATCCGGCAAGCCGCTGCGCGAGCCGATTGCGCGCTACGGGCCGTTCGTGATGAACACGCGTCAGGAGATCGAGCAGGCTCTCGAGGATCTCCGTCGGGGCACGTTCGTGAAATAGACCTGTGGTGGTACCCTTCTTCGGCAACTGGGAAAGGAGAGCAACATGGCGGAGAGCGTCTACAAGGTCATCGAGCTCGTCGGCACCAGCACCGAGTCCTGGGAGAAGGCGGCCACGGCGGCCGTCTCCACGGCCTCGCGCAGTCTGCGGGATCTCCGGATCGCCGAGATCACCCATCTGGACATGCAGCTCGAGAAGGGCAAGGTGCGCGCCTACCGCGCCAAGGTGAAGGTGTCGTTCAAGTACCAGGCGGGGGACTAACCGGAGAGGAGGCCGTCGATGCCGAAGTACGTGATCGAGAGGGAGATCCCGGGGGCGGGCAAGCTCTCGCCCAAGGAGCTGCAGGCGATCTCGCAGAAATCCTGCGGCGTCCTGCGGCAGATGGGACCGCAGATCCAATGGGTCCACAGCTACGTCACGGACGACAAGGTCTACTGCGTCTACGTGGCGCCGAACGAGGAGGCGGTGCGTCAGCACGCCCAGCAGGGCGGCTTCCCCGCCAATCGTGTCTCCCGCATCAGGACGATGATCGACCCGACGACCGCCGAGTAGGCGCGCCGCTGATCACCGATCTCGCCTCGCAGGGCTGGACGGTCGTGCCCGAATTCCTTCCCGCCGATGCAGTCGCTGTCCTCCGCGAGGAGGCTCTTGCGTTGCAGTCCGACGGTCGATTCCGCCAAGGCGGCGTGGGGCGAGCCGCGCAGTTCGGTGTCCGGCAGGACGTCCGGGGCGATCGGATCGTCTGGCTCGACCGGGAGAACGCCACGCCGGCGCAGCGGAGCGTCTGGCCGGCGATCGACCGTCTCCGTCTCGAGCTGAACCGCGAGCTGTTCCTCGGTCTGGTGTCGTTCGAGGGGCACTACGCGCTCTACCCTCCCGGAGCCCGGTACGCCGCGCACCTGGATCGCTTCGAATCGTCGGACGATCGGGCGATCTCGTGCAGCCTGTATCTCAACCCCGGATGGAACGCCGGCGACGGTGGCTTCCTGAGGCTGCACTTGCACGGGAGACCGGTCGATGTCCCGCCACGCGCCGGCACGCTCGTACTGTTCCGGAGCGACACCGTCCGTCACGAGGTCCTGCCCTCCACCCGGCCCCGTTACAGCCTGACCGGCTGGTTCCGGCGTCGCCCACTCGGGCGCAGCCTGCTATCCTGCCTCCTGGCCGCGCTGGCTCTGTTCGGCTCGAGTCTCGGTGGAGCGGGCGAGGGTCGCCGGAATGACCGATTTCCTGGCGGTGCCGCGGACCCACTCGCTCATCATACGGAATCGCGAGGTCATCGCCCAGACCGCGACGTTTCTTCACACCGGCAGGTTCCAGCACGCGGCGCCCGGTCGCCTGAGTCTGTGACCCCGATCCTGGAGGGATCCATGCCATTTTCCCTGCGCGCAGAGCCCGAGACCGGCGTCGTCATCGCCACCTGCTCCGGCGCCCTGGGGCTGAGCGACGCCAAGAAGGGCGCCGCGGCCTACTGGGAGAACCCGGAATGGGGCGGCAGGCCGATCGTCTGGGATTTTCGGTCGGCCCGTCTGGATGTGACGGCCTCGGAGGTTCGCGAGCTTGCGAAGTTCATTCTCGAGCGCCAGCCGGCGGCTCCGCCATCCAAAGTCGCGCTTGTGACCGCCCGCGACGCCGATTTCGGTCTGGGTCGCATGTTCGAGACGCTCCGTGAGCACCCCGCCACGCAGGTTCGGATCTTCAAGGACTATGACGAGGCGGTTTCCTGGGCGCGGTCACGTGGCACGGCCCCCGCTTAGCCGCGGCGGGATAAGGAGGTCCGAGGAGATGACACGCTCCAAGACTCTGATGATCGTTCTGGCCCTGAGCGTCGGCGCCTTCGGAGCCGCCGCCGATTCTCCTCCCGCGATCCGCGCGGAGGTCGAGCAGTTCGCCCGGGCCTACATCGAGGCACACAACGGCACCGAGCCGTCCGCGGTGATGGACCTGATCAGCCGGAGGCCGGAGGCATCGTCGGTCACCATGGGCGCCGTCGCCCGCGGCCCGGAGGCGATTCGGCGCGAAACCGGCACGCTCGCCGGGGTGCAGGGATCGCACCGGATGCGCCCGGACAGCATGGACGTGGTTCCGCTGGGACCCGGATTCGCGCTGGTGGTCGCCCCGGTCTCCTTCGAGTTCGCGACGGAAGGGTTGAACTCGGATCTGCACGGCGCCCTCACGCTCGTCGTCGAGAAGTCGACCGGGAAGTGGAAGGTGCTGCACGAGCATGTCAGCCTGCAGTTCCCTCTCTCCGACGTGCAGGGCGAGAGCAGTGAGTAGTCCCGGACAGCGGTAGGGCCGCCGTGCGCGCGATGGTTCTCGACCAGCCCGGGCACCCCCTGCGGGCTCTCGAGCTCGCGACGCCCGTGCCGGGAGCGCGCCAGGTTCTCCTGAAGGTGCGCGCCTGCGCCGTGTGCAGAACCGACCTGCACGTGGTCGACGGCGAGCTGCCGCATCCCAAGAAGCTTCTGATTCCCGGCCACGAAATCGTCGGGACCGTCGTCGAGGCCGGCCCGGGCGCCGGCCGATTCAAGAAGGGCGACCGTCTCGGCGTGCCGTGGCTCGGCGGCAGCTGCGGTGCGTGCCCCTCCTGCCGGAGCGGGCGCGAGAATCTGTGCGACGGCGCGCTGCTCACCGGGTACCAGATCGACGGCGGCTATGCCGAGTACACCGTGGCGGATGAGCGCTTCTGCTTCCGCCTGCCGGACGAGTATGCCGACGCGCAGGCGGCTCCCCTGCTGTGCGCGGGGCTGATCGGCTACCGGTCGCTTGTGGCCGCGGGCGACGCGCGACGTCTCGGGCTGTACGGCTTCGGCGCCGCGGCGCACATCGTGGCGCAGGTGGCGCGCTTCCAGGGACGGCGGGTGTTCGCCTTCACCCGTCCCGGCGACGACGACGGCGGGCGGTTCGCGCGCGACCACGGCGCGGATTGGGCGGGAGACTCCACGCAGGCGCCCCCCGAGCCGCTGGACGCCGCGATCATCTTCGCGCCGGTCGGCGTGCTGGTCCCGATCGCGCTGCGCGCGGTGGCCAAGGGCGGAACGGTGGTCTGCGCCGGTATCCACATGAGCGACATCCCGTCGCTCCCCTACTCGCTCCTCTGGGGCGAGCGGGTGCTGCGCTCGGTCGCCAACCTGACGCGGCGGGACGGCGAGGAGTTCCTGGCGCTGGCTCCGCGCGTCCCTGTCCGCGTGGAAATCCGATCGTACCCGCTGGAGCGGGCCAACGAGGCTCTGGAGGCCTTGCGCCGTGGCGAGGTGCGCGGCGCGGCGGTGCTCGTGATCTCGGGCTGACGTCCAGAGCAGCCAGCGTCGCCGGGGAGCGGGCCCGGCGGCGGCGCGGGGCGCGCCGGAGCGCGCAACCGCTGCGCGGTGGATCGGCGCGCTCCGGCTCTGCTCACCTGGCGCCTGCCCCACTGGAAAGCGTGGGGCCCCGTCGCCGGCTCGAAGGCCCCGCGCCGCCGCCGGTCCCGCTCCCCTGCACCGAGGTTCCTGCGACGCCAGTCTCACACCGACCCGGGCTCCTCATGCGGCGACACTTGTCCATCGGTGTTTCGTGTTACTCTCCCCGGCTCGTGGCTCCACCACAACTGAATCGGAGGTATCGGATGAAAGGAGCAGCGGCGATCCGCCTACGTCGTATCCGTTCCAACGAGTTCCTTCCGGTTCTGGCGGCGGTCGTGTTGCTGGCGGCCGCGCAGGCGCCGGCGGCGCCGACGGCCGGCGACATCGCGGGAGCGGAGGGCGAGACGCATGGACCGCGTCTTGGATTCCTGAGCGGCGGACGCGATGCCGAGCGCAAGGCGGAGCGCGAGATGCTGTCCGTGCCGACCCCCGAGCGCGAGCGCGCCTGGCTGCACGCGCTGACCGAGGAGCCGCACGTGGCGGGGACCCCGCAGGGGAAGAAGCTCGCGGAGTACGTGCGCGACCGCCTGGTGGAGTTCGGGTTGAAGACCGAGATCGTGCCGTACGACATCTGGCTCAACCATCCGGTGTCGGTGAGCCTGAACCTCGTGAAGCCGGAGCCGGCGAGCCTGTCGCTGCGCGAGGAGGGGTACCTGCGTGACAAGTCGTCGTTCAGCGAGGCCGCGTTCCCGGGCTTTCATGGCTACGGCGCGTCCGGCAAGGCGGCGGGCAAGGTCGTGTACGTCAACTACGGGACGCACGAGGACTTCGAGCGCCTCGAGTCGCTGGGCCTCTCGGTGGAGGGCCGCATCGTCATCGTCCGTTACGGCAAGGTGTTCCGCGGTCTCAAGGTGAAGGAGGCCCAGGCGCGCGGCGCCAAGGCGGTCATCATCTACAGCGACCCCGCCGACGACGGCTACATGCAGGGGGACATCTATCCGGACGGCCCGATGCGCCCGCCGTCGTCGCTGCAGCGGGGCTCCGTGCAGTTCCTGTCGTCCGGCCCCGGCGATCCGTCGACCCCGGGATACGCCTCGACGAAGAACGCCAAGCGCGTGGGGCGCGATCAGATGACCGGCATCCCGAAGATCCCGTCGCTGCCACTGTCGTACGGCGAGGCGGCGAAGATCCTCGGTGCGCTCGCCGGCGACCGCGTGCCCGACGACTGGCAGGGCGGGCTGCCGTTCGCGTACCACGTCGGCCCCGGACCGGCGGAGGTCGAGATGTCGGTCGAGATGGACTACGCCGTCCGGCCGCTGTACGACGTCATCGCGACCATCCCCGGGAGCGCCGAGCCGGATCGTCTGGTCGTCCTCGGCAACCATCGTGATGCCTGGACCTACGGCGCCGTCGACCCGAACTCGGGCACCGCCTCGTTCCTGGAGACGGCCCGCGGTCTGGCGGCGGCGGTCAAGAGGGGGTGGAAGCCGCGGCGCACGATCCTCCTGGCCTCCTGGGACGGCGAGGAATACGGACTTCTCGGCTCGACCGAGTGGGTGGAGGACCGCGTGCCGGCGCTGCAGCAGAACGGCGTCGCCTACGTCAACCTCGACTCCTCGGTCACCGGCGGCGACCTCGACGTCTCCGGGATCCCGTCGCTGAGCGACCTGGTCTTCGAGGCGGCCGGCGACGTCGACGAGCCGCGCCATGGCGGCACGCTGCTGGACGCCTGGCGCGCGCGCAAGCAGAGGGAGTGGGCGAAGAGCGAGCCGGCCTGTCCCCGCGACGAGTCGGCCTTCGAGCTGCACCTGAACCCCCTGGGGTCGGGATCCGACTACACCGCCTTCGCCGACCACGCGGGCATCGCCAGCCTGGACTTCACCTTCGAGGGCCCTTACGGCGTCTATCATTCGATCTACGACGACCTGTTCTGGATGGAGCACTTCGGCGACCCGGAATTCCTGTATCACACGGTCGCGTCGCGCCTGTACGGGCTTTTGGCGATGCGTCTCGGCGGCGCCGAGATCGTGCCGCTGCGTTACGGCGCCTATGGCCGGGCCCTGTCGCGCGAGCTGGAGGTCCTGCGCCGAAACGTGGTGCGCGAGCGACGCATCTGGGAGGCCGCCCGCACCGAGCTTGGCGCCGTCGAGCCCGGCTCGCAGGCGGCGGTCGAGGCGCGCAAGAAGCCGGCGCTCGTCCCGGATCTCTCCCCCGTGGCGCAGGCGATCGATCGTCTCACGTCCAGCGGCATCGATCTGGATGCCGTGCTCGATCGGCTGCAGGAGACCGCCGCCGCCCCCGACCCGCAGGCCCTGGCGCGGCTCAACGACGCGATCGTCCAGGTCGAGCGCGCCTTCCTCGACAAGAGCGGTCTACCCGGTCGCGCCTGGTTTCGCCACACACTCTACGCCCCCGGCCTGACGACCGGCTACGCCTCGTGGCCGTTCCCGGGAATCGTCCAGGCGCTCAAGGACCGGGACGCCGACGCGCTGCAGGCGGAGATCCGCGTCGTGGTGGAGCGGATCGACGCGGGGGCGCAGAAGGTCGCCGCGGCGCGCGACCTGGCGAACGGAATCGGCGGCAAATAACCGTGGGGATATATTTATCGTCTCGTTGGAGTCCCTCCGGAATGGAATGGCTGCCCGGAAGCGCCCCGCTCTTCCATTGAGTCTCGTGGCCCATCCAAAGAGGAGTTGACGCGCGAGCGAGTTCGAAGTAGTTTTCTAGAAATCCAAGCGAGCACCTATGCATTTGGTCCGCTCGTTCGTGAGCGTCGCGCTCCTCGTCATCTTCCTGATGCCGTCGCCGCGCATCCTCGACCCCGAGCGCACGCACAAACGGCACGCCACCTGCGCGCATCACCTCAAGCGCCATCACCCCGATCCGGCGGAGCAGGAGAAGATCCTGCGCCGCGCCGAGCGGCGGAGGCAACGGCGCGAGGAAGCTCTGCGACTCGAGCAGGCGCGTATCGAGCGCGCCCGACAACTGCAGGCCGAACGCGGCGCCCTGTCGATGGAGGCGGCCGTCCCGCAACCGTCCGCTGCCGTCCAGGAGCGCCGGGACGACGCGGCGCTAGCGGCGCAGGATCTCGACGAGTCCAACCTGCAGCCCTGCCAGGCGGCCGCCGATCCGCAGGACGACGACCACAGCATGAAGAAGGGTCGCCGCCCCACGAAAGTGAAGACCCTGTTCTGGTCGCTCCAGGAGCCGCCGCGTATCCGCCCGGCGGGAGATTTCCTGGCGCTGCTCCGCGTGCATCTCGAGCAGCGGCATGCCCCCCACACGATGGCGGCCGACGTCCTGCCGCATTACGGCTCCGGCCCCTGCCACTCTATCCCTCGCCCACGCGAAGGCACGGTCATTGCCGACGATTCGTGCCTGAGCGTCGCGGCCTGAGAGTCATCCTAGAGCCACGCCGCAGGTCGCGTCTTTTTCCGATACACAGGGTTATTCGTTTCATGCGTCAGTCCGGCGGAAGGTCGGACTGACCCAATCCGAGGGATCAATGGACTATTACGGGAACATCAAGATCAAATGGACTTATGCCACTCACCGCGTCGATCGCTCGGCGGTCCGCGGGTTCGTGCCGATGAGCCAGCATCCCGACCCGGGCCGGATCGTTCTCGGACGGGTCACGATCCTGGGCAAGCACAAGGATGTCGAAGGTATCGACGGCCGCAGGGTGGTTCTTTTCCCGGGGGACGTGATCGCGGGCGTCCTGGCCTACCGTTACGCCACCGACCAGTACGAGGGACATCCGATCGGTTCCGGCGCCGGCGGCCACCTCCTGAGCGTCGGTGGCGTATGCGGAACCGTTTTGAGCAAGAACGAGAAGATGCTCGATCCGACGGGACTGGAATGGATCGGGATGCTGGCCGACGAGGCCGGCGAGGCGCTGTTGCTGAGACGCTTCGGCCTCAAGCCTCGCCGCGCGCTGACGGGGCTGCGGCCGCGTACCGTCCTTGTGGTCGGAGCGTCGATGAACGCCGGCAAGACAACGACGGCTACACAGGTCATCCGCAACTTGAGCGGTCAGGGTCGCCGTGTCGCCGCGGCCAAGATCACCGGCACCGCCTGTCGCAAGGACCCGGCGATGATGGAGGACGCGGGCGCAATACGCGTCCTGGATTTCACTCATGCCGGTTACCCGTCCACCGCGTACCTGCCCGCCGCGGAGCTCATGGGTCTGGCGATCGACCTGCGCGCCCTCCTGCTGGAGGAAAAGCCCGAGTTCATCGTTTACGAGATCGCCGACGGAATCTTCCAGCGCGAGACGCGGCTGCTACTCGAGGACCAAGCGTTCCGGGACACGATCGACGTCGTCCTTTACGCCGCGCCCGAGAGCCCGTCGTGCGAAAGCGGCGTGCGCTTCCTGCGCGACTGGGGCTACAGGGTCGGCGCCATCGGTGGAATGGTGGCGAACAGCCGTCTCGGGATGGAGGAGGTGCGGCAGGCGACCGGAGTGCCCTGCCTCAACGGCGACATGATTCTGTCGGGGGCCCTGAACGATGTCCTGACGCCGGCATCGGTCGCCTGAGGGAGAGGCTCGTGAACGAGACCTCTACCGGCCTCCCTCCGCCGGGGAAGGAGTGGGGCGCCTGGGCCGAGATCCGGCGCCTGCTCCCATACGCCCGCCCGCACCGGGTCCTGTTCGGCGCGACACTTCTCGTCAGCGTCGCGCTGTCCGTCATCGATGTGCCGCTCCCGTTCTTCCTGAAGAAAGTGATCGACGCCGTCCTCAGGCACCACGAGTCCCTGCGCATCTTCGGGCTCGACCTGCCGCCGCGCCAGTTCCTGCTGGTCATCTTCGCCAGCCTGGTCGGCCTGGCCCTGGCCAAAGGAATTCTCACCTACCTGCAGCGCACCGCCAGCGAAAAGATGGGCCAGAGGATGATCTACGAGCTGCGGCTCGACCTTTACCGGCACCTCCAGTCCCTGTCGATGCGATTCTTCAAGGACGCATCGACCGGCCGGATCATGCTGCGCTTCATGGGAGACATCAATGCCGTGCTCGACATGATCACCGACGGGTTCCTCCGGGCACTCATGGACACGATCACGATCGTCACGGTCGCCGCCGTCATCCTGGCGCTCAACTGGAAGCTCGCGCTCGTCGTGACGTCGGTCCTGCCGTTCTACGCCCTCACCTTCCTCGGGCTCAGCCCGGCGCTGCGCCGCACGGGCCGGATGGCCCGCCACGAACGCTCGGCGCTTTCAGGCACGCTGCAGGAGAAGATCGCCGGCCGGGCGGTGGTCAAGGCGTATCACCAGGAGGCCGCGGAGGAGGCGCTGGTCGAGGCGCAGACGGCGCGGCTGCGCGATTGGCTGATCGAGAAGGCGCGCGTCGGCGGAAAGCTGACGGCGCTGGCCAACGTCTCGGTGGCGGTCGGCGGGGCGCTCGTTCTGTGGATCGGCGGGCACGACGTCCTCGACGAACGCATGACCAAGGGCGGGCTGATGGCGTTCTACGCCCTGGCCGCCATGCTCTTTCCGCCGCTCCGCCGCCTGGCGCGCACCAACGAGACTTACCAGGCGGCGCGTGTCTC
>Ga0070697_100001168_pt1 | contig 19924 bp, 17 predicted proteins | sample KBSK1501metaG_FD_65475 | JGI IMG/M metagenome (GOLD analysis project Ga0070697, IMG submission 65475) | Corn, switchgrass and miscanthus rhizosphere microbial communities from Kellogg Biological Station, Michigan, USA - KBS K1-50-1 metaG | ecosystem: Host-associated > Plants > Roots >... | reverse complement strand
ACCGAGCAGCTGGTCGATCAGCATGGCGCTCACGCCGCCGTGGCCGTACATGGGCGGGCCCTCATAGGCGTGGCCAAGCGTGCACCACCCCACAGCGCCATCCTCGCCGACCTCGATCCGCATCGGCGGCGCGATCGGGTTACCCGCCCCGATCACCGGATTGAACATCCGGACACCGCCCATCAGGTCATCCACCGAAGCCGGCTCGCCAATGCCCCGGATGCGCTCGCGCAGGGCCGGGGCAATCTCGCGCAGCCGCCGCGCGCTGTCGCGGAGCACGCCTGCGCCGGCCTCGGTGCGGGTGACCAGATCAGCCAGCGCCCGCAGCTCGGCTCCCAGTTCCGCCGCGGCGGCGCGGCGCTCCAGCAGCTCGCCGGTCACCTCGGCGGCCCGAAGGCCGGTATCACCGGCTCCCGGAACCTGAGCGCCGGCGCCCCGGCGTCCGGACAACGGCCCATCACCCACAGGCCCACCTCCCACGGCACACCAACACGGCAGTATTCATGATCCCCCGGCGGCAGCGAGGACGGCCCACCGCGCCGGCAAACCGCGGCCGACCGGGCACCACCACGCCGTGAACGATCAGGGTCGCCGGCCAGATAGCCGGATCGTTGTCCCGCCTTCGGCTGCCATTCGCTCACCGCATGATCCTGCCCTTCACCGAGGCTCAAGCCATCGGACGCCCGTGGGATCCGCCGCCGCCGGCCCAGGTCATCAACCCTGGCGCGATCCTGGCCTGCTGGCACTGCCCGGCACGGCCGAAGACGCCGCCCAGCCGGACCCCGCGGCATCGACGCCACCACCACGACCGGCCAGGTCGTTGCGGCGATCATCGGGACCTGGCGCTGAGCCGGCGACGGCCGGCAGCATCCGGGTGCGCTATCCGCTGATGCGCGGCCTTCTGCGCAGCCGCCAGCCCGCGGCGGGTACGGCGATCAGGGCCAGGGAGCCGGCGGCCGCGGCGGACTGGGCGTAGCCGCCGCGGTGGTGCGCCGGGCACCACGGGTTGGCAGGCACGCCAGCACACGGGTGCGGCATGGCCGGCAGGCCGGACGGGAGCGGCTTCATGGTGACGGTGCCGTTCGGCTTGGGGTACCTGGCGCCCGCCGGGCACGGGGCCAGGCCGGCGTCGCACAGCACCTGCGGGAACAGGGCGCCGCCGTTGTTCCCGGCGGTGGTGGTTCCGCCGCAGGCCGGCTGGGTCTTCTCCAGGTTGACCGGGGCGCTGCCATCGGGCGCGTGGTTGCGCGCGAAGCAGTTCGCCGGCTCGCCGCCGAACAGCGTGATCTGGCCGAAGTCGGAGTTGCTCGGGTTCCCGAAGTAGCCGTTGTGCCGGAACGTGTTGTGCAGCAACGCGTCGCCCTCGGGGTCGAGCACGCAGCCGAAGCCCGGCACCTTGTGCCCGCCGGAGCCGGCGCAGGTCTGGTGCAGGCTGGGCCTGCCCTGCTGGGCGTAGGGCAGGAACAGCGCGCCCCACGCGCCGTTGTTCACGATCGTGTTGTCCATGACCGTGTCGTAGCGGCCGCCCGCGATCGTCAAGCCGGTGCCGATCGGCCCGGCCGCCGCGCTGCCCGCGGCCGGCACGGTGGCGCTGTTGTTGTCATGGATGTAGTTGTGGATCACTACCCAGCAGGAGATCGTGCCGGTGATCGGGCTGACCCCGCCGTCCGGGCACCGGCCGTCCTGCGGGGCGGGCGGGTCGCCGACCACCGCGGTGTTGGTGTCCAGGCCGTCCTGGTTGCCGTCGAACTGGGAGTTCTCGATGACGATCGTGCCGCCGGAGTTCGTGCCCGAGTAACCGAGCGCGTTGTTCTCCATCCACATGCGGTTCATGACCACGTCGCACCGCCGCAGGCAGGCGCCCACGTAGACGCCCGAGTCGTTCATGTTGCTGCCGTACAGATGGGTCAGCCAGGCCGGGCCTGCCGAGTTGCCGGCGAAGATGCCGTACTCGGCTGCGGTGGTCTCGTTGCCGAAGAACGTCGAGGTGGCGGTCAGGTAGCTGCCCCGGTAGCCAGTCAGGCCGATCTTGCCCGAGTCGGCGCCGCCGTTCCACCAGACCTGGTTGCCGGACGCGCCGGTGCCCGCGAGGAAGTTGCAGACCGTCAGGTTCTCCACGCTGACGTCGCTGGCCTTCCAGATCAGGATGCCGTTGCGGCCGACCGGGGCGCCCTTGGCCCCGGCCCGCCCGTAGTCCTGGGCCGCCGGGTCGGAACTGCACGCCGGGGAGCCGGCCCTGGTGCCGTCGACGATCACCGTGCGGCGGTTCATGCCGCGCAGCGTGATGCCGGACTTGCTGATGTACACCCCGCCCATCGCGCCCACAGCCGGGTTGCCGAACGGGCCGGTCTCATCGGCATTCTCGTGATAGTCGCCCGGGGCGACCAGGATCCAGTCGCCCGGGCGGGCCGCATTGACCGCGGCCTGGATGCTCCGGTATCTGCCAGGCACGCCATGGAACGTGCCGACCAGCAGCACGTGCGGGCCGTGCCTGCCCGCCTCGGCGGCGCCGACCGCAGCGGCCGGGAACGCCAAGGAGGTCACCAGCCCGCCGACTAGTGCCGCCGCCGCGACCCCGGACATGACCATACGCGGAACACCAGCACCAGGCCTCACTGCCGTGCCTCCGTTCACCGCCGGATCTATGGCAAAACCATACGCAGGCCGCGAACCGCACGCCAGATGTTACCGGCGGGTTCCCGCCACAGCGCGGGCTACCTCACCAACACGTACACCAGACCCGGGTATCCGACGCCTGGTGCACACGATGAGCGGACCCTTAGTTCAGGCCGAGCTGGCAGGCGGCCGCGGCAGCCCCCGCCGCGGCTGGCTACGCTGAGCTTGCCGACCATGCTGGACAGTGCACGCTGGCGGCCTTTGATCAGGCAGGGACCGAGAACACCGGCCCGGTGTCAGCGGCCAAGCTGGCACGACCCGCGCGTGCGAGCCCTGACGAATGCCAGACGGAGCCGAGGGCTGGGACCAGGGCCAGGCCGACTGATCAGGGCTTCAGGTTTCGCTCCGCGTCTGTTACCCACATGCCGATGACCGGATGTTGCGGGCCCGTGAGCCGGGAGCTACCTGATTCTCTTAGTAACTCATTTTAGGCATGGGAGTTGCCAAAGAATTGAACCAGCTCTCAAGATTCAGGCTGTCCATTATATATTTGGCTTCGGGCTGGTTCGCGCGTCTGAAGAGACCAAGCATCGCGACACTGAGTGACCAAATTCCACGCCAGCAGCGTGTCCGTAGTAAAAGTTTTCCGCGCCTCAGCCAGGGCATCGAAGCTACCGGGCCCGGATGATTTGCTCGCTGCCTTGACCATGTGCGCGTCGTCAAGCCGGTCAGTGAAGACTTCCTGCAAAGTAGCACAGTAGTAGGCGTAGGCAGCGAGGTCAAACCGGACTTTCGCGACTGCGGGCGGCTCAGCATGGCCCGGCTTGGTAATGTGACCGACGATATTGATGATCGGCTGGTCAGGTACGAGATGCACGGCGATGTCATGCAGGGTGTCCTGCAAGTCGGTTGTGTCGTCAAAATCGAGGTGAACCACAACCTGGCTGAGCGCTCGCAGTTTACGGCGCAGTTCGTCGTGGAGCAAGACCGCTGATATATCCGAAAGGGCCGGGAGGCGGTTTGGCGCCTCGGTAGCGAAGCTGCGAAATTCGGACACGATTTCTGGGTGGCTAAGAGGTTGCTCAGCCCGCGAGATACTACGCGATAGCTGGGTGCCCCGCCTCTCGGAAGGCCCAAGCTGCCCGACCAGCCCGACGTGTAAGTTTGCAAATAACGAACCCCAGGACAAGTGCTTCCGGGCGGCCGCGATCATGCCCCTGCCGCTTTCCCTGGCTCGGTTCGCCTCGCGCGACCACTGCCTCACTTTCGTCACCGACGATGGGACAAGCCCCACGACGCCTACAGCGATTAGCGCTATGCCCGCGTACTGCACCCAAGTCGCAGGCACTGAAAGTTCCCTCGCGATAGCCTTATTCAAGTACAACAAGATCGCTGCGTATCCGCCAAAAAATATGGCTTGCCATACAAGGGACACGCACAGCTGCGTGATTCTGCGCATCCAAAGACGGTCAAGAGAATGCCACGCATCTTTCCGGCCTTGCTATAGCTACTTATCACGGTCCCGCAAAAAGTCGCGAATAGATGCAAGACGAAATCCCGGGCTACGTAGTCGATCGGTGCAGTGGTCATGCACCGAAGATCCCCCAGGAACGTCCAGGCAGGCCGGCGCCCAGAACGACGACCGGCCAATGACATTGAGATCATTGGCGGATGGATCAGCTTCGTCGCAGTACCCGCGAATGAGGGTAGACTTCCCGGCGCCACGTGGCCTGCCACTCCAATGCTTGCGCCGTCCAGTCTGTCGAGCAGTCCAGCTAGTTCAGACTCGATCTTGGTCGGAATCTTATTAGCGCTGTCATACACTTCGCTGAGCGCAGGGCTGCTGGCCACGGAGTAAGCGTGGCCAAATCGGCTCTGGCGTGCTGTATTGATAAACGTACGAACCTGCGCCAGCAGTTCTGTCTCGGTAATCACAGCCATTGAGGTTTTCTCAGCAAGGGTGAACCCGGCGCTGGCGCAATGCCGTTTAGAACAGCGTGATCGCTGGCGGGGATCAGGTTGCGTCCGTGTCCCCGGCCCCGGCGGATTCAGTTACGATCTGTGATCGCTTGTGGTGGCCGGACTGATGTGCCGCCGCGGCTGGCGGGCTCCTCTGTAGAAGAGGAAGTGTCGAGCAGCCTTTCCTTCCCGGGAGCCCTGATGCCCTTTTACCCTGTCATGCCGCCGGATGCCACCCTGGGCTGTGCGGAGGATGCCGTGCTGGGCCTGCCCGGGCAGGCGGGGCGTGGTCCGGTCAGGGTGGCTGGCCTGGCCTGTCCGGCGCGGCGGGGGCTGGGCTGGGACGGCCGGACAGCGCTGACGGCGGCCGGGGCGGGCCGGATCCGGCCGGGGGACCTGGTGGTCTGGCTGAAGCCGGTGGCGGTGGCGCCCGCGGTGGTGCGCCGCGACGGGCGGGTCCAGGCCGCCGGGCACCCGGCTGATCACGCCCGGCTGGGCGTGGCCGGGGGGCGGCTGGATGAGCTGTGCGGGATACCAGGCGTGATGGACCAGATCGCCCGGTCCGCCGTGCGGGGCGGCAGGGTGAAGGGGGCGGCCCGGCGGGCGATGAGCCCGGCGCTGGCGATCCGGTTCACCGTGCTGATGACGCTGATGCCGGATGCGGACTACCCGGCGGTGATGGAGGCCCTGCCGGCGACCTGGTCCTGGTGCCCTGGCAGCGGCCCTGCCGGGTGCCGGCCGCGGCGGTGGCCTGCACCTGGCGGGAGGCGCCCGGCCCGGTGCCGCTGGAGCGGCTGCGGGACCTGGCGCTGGCCGGCGTTGACGGCGGGCACCGCAGCCACTACTACCGCGCCGTCACGGCGGGCGACCTGGAGGCCGGCTCGATCGACGGGTCGCTGATCCGGGTGCCGGACACCCCGGCGAACCGGGCGGCGTCCGGGTCGGCGGGCACCGCGGATGATTCGTCCCCGTTCCCGCAGCTGCGCGAGCTGCGGATCTCGGCCGCGTCCACCCGCGCCGCCTCCGGCGTGACCACCGGCCCGGCCGGGGCAAGGGCGAGGCCGGGCAGGTGCTGCCGGACAAGGCGCTGACGGACTGCCGGTACCTGTTCACGCCCTGGCGGCTGCGGGTGATGGACCGCAACTTTCCCGGCGCGCCCCGGATCAGGGCCCTGCTGGCCGCCGGCACCCACGTGCTGATCCGGGTCAGGGACGGCATCACGCTGCGCCGGGCCGGGGACTTCCTCCCGGACGGCTCCTACCTGGCAGATCTCCGGCGGCGGGATCACGCTGACCGTCCGGGTGATCGATTACACCGTCACCGTGGCCGGCCGGGACGGCCCCGCGCTGTCCTGCCTGATCACCGACCTGCACGACCACGACGCCTACCCGGCCGGCCAGCTCGCGCAGGCCTGCCGCCGGCGGTGGACCGGCTCCGGAACCTGCCTGAAGGAGGCCAGGTCCGCGATCAGCGGCGCCGGGCCGTCCACCGGGCCGGTGCTCCGCCCGGGCTCGCCGGCCCTGGCCCGCCAGGAGCATGCCGCCCGGGTGATCGCCGTCGAGCTGGCCCGCGCCACCGCCCGCGCCGCGGCGGCGGTTGCCATCGCGGCCCGCAGGGGCCACCGCGCCGGCCAGCCGGTGCACCCGCGGGAGATCTCGTTCACCGCTGCCCGCCGGGCCGTCATCGCCTCCGCCCGGTCAGCGTCTGCCAGCCCCTGACCGCCTGACCCCGCCGATACCCGCCAGCCCGTGGAGCCGGCCGCCGCCCGGACCGACAGCCCGGCGCTCCGGCATGTCCTTCACTCTCCGTGAAACACCAGCGGGACCACAAGGATCGCAAACTCATCAGGCGACACCTGCCGACAACGCTGAAGTAAACGGCATTGCGGCGTTCCTGGCGTAGCGGTCATACAGGCAGGCACGCGGACATGCATCGAGATCCCCGGGGAAACGCGGAGCCCCCGGTACAAGAGGTCTCGACCAAGATCCCTTCCGGTTCCGGAGGCTCCGCGTGCTGTCCTATCGTGTCATCCCTGACGTCCCGCTGCCACTGGCGGTGCTCGTACTGCCCGGCAGCACCCATGACCTGACCGCCGCCCGCGAGCTCGTCCTGCCCGGAGCCCGGCCCTGCCTCAAGGACCTGCCCGCCGTCGCCGGTTCCGGCTCTGAAGGGGCCGGCGCGGGTGTCCTGGTCCCGGTGAGAAGGCCCGCCCGCGGCGAACTCGGCGCCAGCACGAAAACCCGCAATGCGCTGCTGCGCTCCCGGCGCTACCAGGGAGAACGCGGCTTTGCCCTGATGTCCCAGCGGTGGCGGGCACTGCAGCGGGTCATGGTCAGCCCGGCCACGATCGGCGACATCGCGAAATCAGTGCTCGTGCTCGTGCAATTCGAGCACAAGATAATCAGCTGAAAGTCGCTGAGAAAACCTCATTAGCGTCAGACTTGCCTGTCATCCTGGCAGACAGCAGCGTACCGCCGGATGCCAGCGAGACCGACAGCGCCGGTTATGGCGGTCAGTACCACGATTGCCCAGTCCACGGCAGCCCATCCTGCCATTCCCCGGCCGAAAATGTGCTCCCAACGGACGAACTGCCCGCCAACCTGTAGGCGGTCTCAACCAGGTAAAGGCCCTTGGATGAACTGGTCACATACGGATACGCGGCACCATCAGCGTAATTCAGCTGGCACGTTCAGCCAGCCTGCGCGCTTGTTCCTCGGCCATCACGTCAGCCAGGCAGGCGCGTAGCTCCCGGTACCGTGGCTGTTCCTGTCGGCAGCGCTTGAGGTAGTGCACGAGCGCGCGGCGGTAACGGGAATGCTGGGCGGCAGACATCTCCGGTATGGGCAGCTCTTGTTCCGGTGGCGGCCATAGCCTTGATTTCATTCCGTTCCCGCACAGATCGGAGGCTCTTGCGCATCGGAGTCCCGGCCTGCCAGGTGGTGGGGATGGGGCGACGGGCCGGGAAGTATCTCGCCGTCGTGGCGCTCGCCCTCACCGGACTGGCGGTTACCGGCACGTCCGGCAAGCTCGGCGTCAATCGCCCGCATATGAGCCCGGATCGGCACGTGTGCGGGGGAATCAGGGGTGATCAGACCGAGGTTTGCCTGTAGCTCGCGCTTGGCATGTTCAAGCTCGACCATAGTGAGCTGACTGACATCGTGATAGCGGATCATCTGATGTCAGGTGTAGATACCCTCCCATTTTCGCACCCAGCCGCTGCTCATACGCTCCTCGGCAGCTGTGTGGCTTGTCGCAAGCGCCACGACGAGGTCTTTCTCCTCCCAGACCAGCCTTCGCTTCCTCAACTCTTCCAGGGCGGCGGGCCCATCGACGTTCTTCTCGGCGTACCTGGTTATGTTCAGCGGCCGCGCTAGGGCGGCAAGGAGCAGCGCGCCCGCTTCATGTGACAGGGTGTACCTGTCCTCCTGGCCGTAACGGGCGTCGCTGATGTGTACTACGTGTTCGGAGTCGACCCGATAGGAGAGCCAGACTTTCCGTTCCCGATGCTGCTGCTTCCAACAGTTGATGATATCGACCGCAAGGCGGTAGAGCGGCTGAAGGCCTGGCTTGAATCTAAAGTTACGCTCGAAGTAATAGCAGTAGTTGTCCATATCCAAGCCAGCGGACTTAAGAAATCTTTGTGAGAAGATAAGGTCGTAGCTACGGTAGTGGCGTGGCCGGGCGGGGATTAGAAAGCGTTCGGGGCTTGCCTGGAGAGGAGCGAAGCGAGTGATGATGGTTTCAGTTCGGCTTACCGGCGGTGTCAGGTGATATAGCAAGGGAATCTTTGCGATCATGGCCCGGTAGTCCTCGGGTTGGTCGTCGGGTAGCCCATAAAGAAAGTTATACTCGATGATGACTCGGTTCTCATACCCGTGGACAAGGAGTGCAACATTATCGATCGCCCGGACACCTTTGTCCATCGATTTGAGCACGGCCGACGAGAAGGATTCGATTCCGGGCTGCATCCCGGTAAAGCCAGCTTCGGCGAATGCCTCTACCCGCTCGACCGGCTGATTGGCCTTGATCTCTCCCCACAGCTTGAACTTCGGGGACTCTTTGGCGAGCGCCGGCAACAGTGTTTCGTAGTTGGCCTTCGGAAAGATATAGTCCGAAAACCGCAAGACGATCTCTTTCCCGTAACGTCCGCGCAGCTCCCGTAGCATGCCGATCACCTGCTCGGGTGGCTTTTGCCTATAGCGGAGTGTCTCTTCGTCGATCCCACAGAACACGCAATGCTTCGTGGCTCCCCACCAGCACCCTCGTGAGCTCTCGACAAGCAGGGATGAGGTCTTGACTTGCACCTTGTGTTCGCTGCGAAGAGTCTCCAAGCCAGCAAACCAATCGTCGTAATCCGGGATCGGCGACATCGTCAAGTTCACCTTGGGACTGCGGATAATGCCCCGCGGAGGCCGTTTCGCCTGCGGGGTACGATCGATGGTGGCCTCGGCCAGCATCACGATGGCTTCCTCGCCATCGCCCTGTACCACCCAGTCGATGAACGGCAACGCGGCCGCCACCGTATTCCCAGGCGGTCCTTCCAGCGCATATCCGCCAAGGACGACCGACAGGCCTGAATCCATGTCCTTAAGCGTCCGCGCCAACGCCGCGGACGCAATTGTTTGGTCAAACATGCAGGTCAGCCCAACCAGGTCGGGTTTTCGTGCGAGTACTTGTTCGGCGGTGCGCTTCAGAAAAGCGGGTATGACCTCCTCGCGGAGAGTCAGGATCAGGTCGCAGATCTCCGGCACGCTGCGGTAGCGAGGATGCTGGGGCCCTCCAGCCACGAGATTGGCGGTGACCTGGTGCACAAGTTCCTTCAACTGGTCATCGTCCACTACGGGATCGAGATTGGCCGTGAACAGGAATTCGTTGATGCCCAGGCACCGGGCGAGAAAGATATGCGTGTCGAGGGTCAGGTATTCCAGCAGCGCCGAACTGGCATGGTGAACCCACGAAGTGACACCGGCCCGCGTCAGGCAGGACTTGAGGATGCCAAGGCCGAGTGACGGTTCTGCGGGTGGATGCCATGGCATACTGACCAGGACCACGGATGCTTTTGCCCGGCTTTGTGCGCCATTGAAATTCGCAGTGGCGTCCTCCACGATCCGTCTCCCAGCCTAGAACTTCACCAAACCGGAACTATCGACCACCATCTCCTCCGGTGCCGGTTCTTGCGCTGCGCACACGATTGCGATGAAGACGATTATGAAAACTTCCCCGACGGGGCTGAGTGCTTCGCCTTGCTGATCTGCGAACGTGGGATCCATGTTGACCGCCCGGCGCAGGAGATCGACAGCTTGAGGAGAAACGGTTCGCCCGAGGCGGGAAGCCGCCTCGGCCGGGTCGGTTAGTAGCATGCCCACATAGCGCCCGTCGGAGATGACACTGTTGTAGAGCTCCAGCGCCTCATTGGAAGTCGCTTCCTCGGCCTGGACATTAAGGTTGCCGCTGGCCACCCGGCTGCGGAGCGCATCCATGCCGAGGCTCACCTGCTCGGGCGTTACGACGGTCTGCAACCTTGGCCATTTGCCTACAAGCTCATCTCGCGACTCGATCAACTGCTGAAATACGACCCGTGTCATGGAACCCCCCTCGCGGTCTGAGGTACTGGCCCTCGAACGTCGATGTTTCGGTAAACCTGCATAGTCATCGCCCCCAGGACGATGATGAGGTTCTTTCTGAGTGGCTATATCGAAACGCCTTTGAGCGTGTGCCTACGCGATGGAGATCATGTGGAGATTGTGTGGAGACGGCATGTAGGCGCGGTTTGAATAGATCACTGCCTGCGACGAAGAATTGGCGATCTGCCGGAGACGGCGGGAGCGCTTAACTATGGCGAGCTGTCCTCACGGACGCCAGCCGACATTCAGAGGCTAATCGCACATGAAAGTGGGCACATTGAGGTTTTCTCGGCAAGTGTGAACCCGGTGCTCCTGGCGTAACGGTCATACGGGCAGACACGCAGACATAACTGGAGATCGCCGGGCAGGCGCGGAGCCCCCGGTACAAGAGGTCTCGACCAAGATCCCTTCCGTTCCCGGAGGCTCCGCGTGCTGTCTTATCGTGTCATCCTTAACGTCCCGCTGCCACTGGTCCTGTTCGTGTCGAAGCTGCTGGCGGATCACCGGCGCGAGATCGGCACCCGGGACGGGACACGCGCCCTGACCTGCTGGAAGCAGGCGGTCTTCACCCTGGCGTGGTTCCGGGACCGGGTCAGCCTGCTAGGGCGGTGGGGGTGACCGGGTCACTCCAGTCGATGGGTGGTCGTATCTCCAGGCCAGGGATTTGTCGGTGACTAGGAACTTGAACACGAGGGGCAGGATAAGGCCTTGCAGCACCCGGCCGGCCGGACCCGGGGTTTTGTTGCTGCTGGCGCGCGCCGCCTGTGCGACGATCCGAGTGCGCGGGCGGTCGAGTGGACGCCGTCCGCGCCAACGAGCAGCTCACCGGTCATGCTGGTGCCATCGCCGAAGCGGGCCGCCACACCGCCGCTGACAGCCACCGTGCCGGCGACGCCGCCGCCGATGACCAGTGCCTTAGTCGTGTTCTCTCCTGAAGTCTGGCCTGCGGAAAGTTAGTTCAATTACTGGCGGCTATCCGGATGTCGGCGCAGTGTGGTCTCGCTTCGGCGCCCGGACCATGGCCGCGATGCCCACCGCGGCAGACCAGTAGGTGATGAGACCGGCGGTCAGTGCAGTGTTTCCCCAGCCAAGGGCGCTATAGAAGCGGGAGGGATCGATCCCGAAGTACAGCGACGGGACGAAGGCCAGGTTAACCAGGGCGAGCAGGTAGGCGCTCTGGCCCGCCCAACGGGGGAGCGCATTGGTGCGTAGGATGGCGTAGCCCGCCGCCGTCAGCAACAGCGCGGTCACCAGGCGGGTTGCCGCACCAGTCGGCCTCCCGCAGGCTGGATTGGCTGTGGGCTCCCGTGAGAAGCCTCCGAGGCTCGACCTGTGATAGCCATGGTCTTTCCCTTTCTCTCCTGCCCTTCGCCCGAAGAGCGCGTGTCATGCCGCTAGCGTGCTTCGAGCCGACATGGCGGCACATCGGCCGCACGGCCACCTCGCACGGTCCGGTCGTCGCCGATGGCGAGGCCTGACTGCGACTTTCGGTCGAATGCGCTGGTGCGCCGATCGGTGGTACCGCGGTCGCATGTGGAGCGGACCACTTCACGACCATCAGCGCACTTCGCGGCGTAGTGTCCTGGCCCAGCCGAGCGTGAGGGGCAGGATGATCCACAGCACTGTCGATGTCGCGATCTGGGCGCCGTGGCCGCTCCATTCGCCGTTGAGCACCCAGCCGTAGGTTTCGCCGGTGTTCACCCAGCGTCCGGCCTTCTCCAGGGCCGGGATCGTGAACAGGTTAAAGGCGGCGCCGAGGGCGAAGTAGGTCACGACGGCGGCGGCGGTGTTGTGCAGCAGGGCGCCGAACGCGATTCCGATGGTTCCGGTGAGCAGGATGAACACGACGGAGCCCGCGAACTGCGGCCAGCTCGCTCCGGTGGCGATGTCGCGACCCGCAGCGCGGCCTGCCACGAAGGCCAGCTGGCTGACAGCTAGGGCGAAGCAGGCTCCGAGCAGGCTGACGCCCAGCCCTGCGGCGATCTTGGCCGCCAGCACCCGGCCGCGGCGAGGTTCCTGGGTAAAGGTCGACATGGCGGTCCGCTGACTCCATTCGGCGGTCATCGCGAGGATGAGCACGACGGGAAGCAGCCGGGTAGCGCCTATCCCGGCCCAGGTCAGGTACGAGGCGCCGGACTGCTTGACGTTGTGCGGGAACAACAGCGGTATCGCCTCGGCGGCGATGGTGGTGAGGGCAGCGGCGGCCAGCAGCCACCTGGCGGCCCGCGCACCGGTGGTCTTGAGCCATTCAGCCCGCAGGAGACGGGTGAACGGGATGGGGGCAGGCTGACGCCTTGGCTCGGCGCGCACGGTCGCCGTCATCGGGTCACCTCCGGGGTTGGCCCTCCCGGCTCTGGCGCCGGGGCAGGGCTGGTCAGGGACAGGAACAGGTGCTCCAGGTCGGCGTCGTCGGCCGCCCGGAGCTCGAGCAGGGGCAGCCCGGCCCGCACGGCGAGCGCGGCGATGTGCCTGGCGTCAATCCCGGTGCTGGTGTCAACGCGGAGGGCGCCGTCGGTGCGGGCCGCGAACGGTATAGAGCGCTGCGTCAGGAGCTGCCGCAAGCCCGCCTCGTCGGCGGCCCGTACGATCAGGCCGGTGCTGGTGAGCAGGTCGGCCAGGGCACCTTGGGCGACGATCTGCCCGGCGCTGATGACCACGAGGTGGTCGGCGGTGGCCTGCACCTCTGCGAGCAGGTGGCTGGATAGCAGCACGGTGCCGCCCCGGTCGGCGAAGTCCCGCAGGAGATTACGGATCCAGGCGATGCCCTCCGGGTCGAGCCCGTTGGCTGGTTCGTCGAGGATCAGCACCTCGGGGTCGCCGATGAGCGCCTGGGCCAGCCCGAGCCGCTGCCGCATGCCGAGTGAGTACGTGCCGACCCGGCGCGGGGCCGCGCTGGCCAGGCCGACCGCATCGAGCACGACCTGGACTCGGTGCGGGGGCACTCCGGCCACAGTGGCGGCGACGCGCAGGGTGGCGCGTCCGGTGCGCCCGTTGTGCATCGCGGAGGCGTCCAGCAACGTGCCGACGACCCGCGCCGGGTTGGGCAGGGCGGCAAAGACGCGCCCCGCGATGGTCGCACGGCCGGAGTCTGGCCGGGCCAGCCCGGTGATCATGCGCAGGGTCGTGGACTTGCCGGCGCCGTTGGGTCCGAGGAACCCGGTGATGGTGCCCGGCTCGCAGCTGAACGTCACGCCGTCGACGGCGGCAACTGGACCGTAGCGTTTGGTCAGGGAGGTGACAGTGATCATGCCGCCAGCGTGCTCCGGGCCGATGCGGCGGCACATCGGCCGCTCGGCCACCGTGCCCGGCCCGGTCGGCGCCGACGGCGACGCCCGGCTGCGACTTTCGTCGATGCGCGGGTGAGCCAATCGGCGGTATCGCGGTCATGAAGTTGGCTCTACCCTGTGCTTATGGCGGTTCGTGACCGTCGGACGAGGCGTGAAATCGCCGCCGATGCGGCCTGCGTGGCGCTCTGCGCGGCAGGTGGCCTGCTGTTGCTGGTCACCAAGGCCGGAGCACACGGCGGCGGGTGGGTTCCCGGGTCCGGCGAGGTGGCCTTCGTGGTGGACGCCGGGATCGGCGCGGCCGCGTGCGCGATGCTCTGGTTCCGGCGGCGATGGCCGGCCGGCGTGGCGCTGGCAACGATCCCCCCGTTCATCCTGTCCCTCTCGGCCGGTGCCGCCAGCCTGTTCGCGGTGTACAACGTCAGCCTCCGCCGACCCGCGCGCACCGCGCTGATCATGGCCGGCCTGCACCAGATCGCGATCATCGGCTACTACCTGCTGTGGGTCAGCACCTACCCGTTCTGGGCCGTATGGCTCCTGGCCCTCACCGAACTAGTCGCAGCGGTAGCCCTGGGCATGTACCTGCGCGCCCGCGGCGAGCTCCTCGATTCCCTGCGCGACCGGGCCGAGCAGGCCGAGGCCGCACAGCATCTGCTGGCCGACCAGGCGCGGCAGGCCGAACGGACCCGGATCGCCCGGGAGATGCACGACGTCCTCGCGCACCGGGTGTCGCTGATCGCCTTGCACGCCGGCGGCCTGGAGGTCCGGCGCGACCCCGGGCCCGATGAAGTGCGCGAAACCGCCGGGCTCATCCGGTCTACCGCCCGCCAGGCCCTCGAGGAGCTGCGGGCCATCATCGGGGTCCTGCGCGACGGCGGCGGAGCCGGCGATGAAGCGCCTCACGCCCCGCAGCCATCCCTGCCGGACATCGCCCGGCTGGTCGAGGAATCCCGGCGAGCCGGCATGAACGTCGAACTGGACATGCGGGTCGAGACCCCGGAGGCGGCGCCCGCGGCGCTGGGCCGGGACACCTACCGGATCGTGCGGGAGGCGCTCACCAACGTGAGCAAGCACGCGCGGGGCACCGCGGCCACCGTGTCGGTGTCCGGCCGTCCCGGGCAGGGCCTTCACGTCACCATCCGCAACCGGCTGCCACTGCACCGGCCCGCCGAGGCGCCGCTACCCGGCGCCGGCCTGGGCCTGGTGGGCCTGGCCGAGCGCGTCACCCTGTCCGGCGGCACGCTCTGGCACGGGCCGGGCCCGGACGGGGACTTCGTCGTGGACGCTGCGCTGCGATGGCAGCAGTGACGCCCCGATGAGCTCCAGCGCAACCAGCGGCCAGCGGCCACTGCGGGTACTGCTCGTCGACGACGACCCGCTCGTCCGCGCCGGGCTGCGGATGATCCTGTCATCCGCGGACGACCTCGAGGTCGTCGGCGAGGCCGCCGACGGTGCGGCCGCCATCGCGGCCGTCGGCGCGCACCGGCCCGAGATCGTGCTGATGGACGTCCGGATGCCGGAAATGAACGGGATCACCGCGACCGAACAGATAGCGGCCCGGCCGGCCCCGCCCAAGGTAATCGTGCTGACTACCTTCCATCTCGACGAGTACGTGTTCGGCGCACTGCGGGCCGGGGCAAGCGGCTTCCTGCTCAAAGACACCCCGCCGACCGACATCGTGCAGGCGGTCAGGCTGGTGGCGGCCGGCGAGGCCATGCTGTCACCCGCGGTCACGCGCACCCTGATCGGCCACTTCAGCGCGGACACCGACGCCTCACGGCGGGCCGCGGCCAGGCAGGCGCTGCAGACGCTGACCGACAGGGAACGCGAGGTCGCCACCCAGGTGGGACGCGGCGAATCCAATGCCGGCATCGCCGGTCAGCTGTACATGAGCGAAGCCACCGTGAAGGCCCACGTATCCCGCGTCCTGACCAAGCTGAACGCGGCCAACCGCGTGCAGATCGCCATCATCGTGCGCGACGCCGGCCTGCTCTGAGCCGCCGGCGCGGTGATCTTCGTCCTGACCCATCACGCCGGCGATGTTCCGCCGGCCAGCGCGCGGTTCGTCTCCGACGTCGAGGACTGCGCCGAGCTGGCCTGGGCCGCGGCGGGCGATCGTGCCGTGATGGTGCACGGTGACCGTCACTTGATGAGCTCGGCCGCGACTCGCCGCGCCTTGCGCAGGCCGCTTTCGATCGCGCCGTCGACGAAGCCGCCCCACAGGCTGGCGTTGTCGCTCGAGGCGAAGTGCAGCACGCCCGCGGGCCGCTGCAGCCCGGCTAGGTCGCGGGTCAGCTGCCCGGGCCGGTGTGTCATCCAGGTGGTCCGTGACAGCGGGTCCTTCATCCAGTCGTGCGCGGCTACCTCGATGACCTCCAGCCCGGGACGCAGCGCGTCGACCGCGGCCTGCACGGCGGCGACGCTGGTCACGTCGAGCTGGGTGTGGTCGGGGCCGAACCCGACCAGGACCGTCGCGTCGTCGCCGGTGAACTCGGTCTTCAGCACGCAGATCGGATGCCGCTGGCTCGCGTACGCGACGAACCGCGGTACCCGGCCGCGCGCCTTCACCCAGACCTTCACGCCCTGCGACGCGACGGTCTCGGCGTTCGCCCGCAGCCAGGCGCCCGGCAGCGGCGGCTCCCACTCGATGCCCGCGATCGCGTTGACCGGCAGCGTCGAGATCACCCGCCGGGCGCGCACCTCGGCGCCGCCGGCGCAGGTCACCACCGCGCTGTCCGCCGCCTGCGCGACCCGCCTCACGGTGGCGCCCAGCCGGATCTCGCCCGCGACGTCCGCCGCGATCGCGCGGGTGAACCCGCTCATGCCGCCGACGACCCGGTAGGTGGCCGATGCCTCGTGCATGAGCTGCCAGTGCCCGCCCGCCGCAGCCGCCCAGCGCAGCGCGCTGGACAGGCCGACCTGGTCCAGCCGGGCGTTCACGTGCCCGGCCCACACCGCCTCATTCGCGCTGCGCGCCTCCTCATCCAGCTCGACCGCGTCGAACCGATCCGCGATGCTGAGCGCATCCAGCTCGCCGATCTGGCCGGCCGCCGGGTCGATGCCGCGCGGGATGGCGGCGCGCACGTCGTCCACGATCGCCTGCTGCCCGTCTGCGATCAGCGCCATGAACTCATCCAGCGTGCCCGCGCGCGGGGCGCCGCCCGCACCGAGCCAGTACGCCTGCCCGGCCGCGGGGCTGCGCGTGACCTGGCGCCCGTACCGGGTCATCTCGGCCCACGTGTGCGGCTGCACCCAGTGCACCCAGGTGCCGCCGAGCTCCAGGTCATGGCCGAGCCTGCGGTCGGTCCAGGTACGCCCGCCGACACGGTCGCGGGCCTCCAGCACGAGCACGCCGAGCCCCGCGCGGCCCAGCTCGCGCGCGGCAACCAGCCCCGCGAACCCGGCGCCGATGACGACGACATCGGCGCCGGCGTGCGCCTGGCCCCTGCGCGGGCGGCTGGCCCGGGTCGTGAGTGCGGGCATGGGGCTAACCTCCGTAATCACCGTTGCGTCCACTCATCGCGCCGCTTTATGTCAAGAACCTGCTTGGGTGAGCGTTTAGGCTGAGAAGTCGCGGGCCCCGGGATGGGCTTGTCCGAAGGGCCGGTGTCCGGGGTCAGTGCCGGAGCCTAGTTGACTATTCAGGGTTGGTGGAAGGAACGGATCTCGCCACCCAGAGCAGCCAGGCGCTGGAGGGTGTAGTCGGCGGCGTCGAAGGCGGTGCAGCTGACTAATATCGCGTTAGAACCGGCGGGCATGGATTTCGTAGAAGTGCCTGGTCAGGCCTACAGTCCGAGGCCTCGGCCGATGATTTCCTTCATGATCTCGGTGGTGCCGCCGAAGATGGACTGCACGCGGCTGTCGGTCCAGGCCCGGCCTACCGCGTACTCGCGCATGTAGCCGTAGCCGCCGTGCAGCTGGACGCAGCGGTCGGTGACCCGGTTGCACAGCTCGGTGTCCCACCACTTGACCATGGCGGCTTCGTCGTTGCTGAGCCGTCCGGCGCAGTGCTCGGTAATGGCGCGGTCGGTGAACTCGCGCGCGACCGCGATCTCGGTGGCCATCTCCGCCAGGGTGAACCTATTGTGCTGGAACTTGCCCACCGGCTGGCCGAACGCGCTGCGCTGCTTGCAGTAGGCCAGCGTGTCGAAGAGGGCCTGTTCGGCGATGGCCAGTGCGGTGACGCCGATGGTGACCCGCTCCCGCGGCAGGTTCTGCATCAGCGCGACGAACCCGCCGCCCTGCTCGCCGAGCAGGTTGGCGGCCGGCACCTCGACGTCGGTGAAGAACAGCTCCGAGGTGTCCTGCGCGTGCATGCCGAGCTTGTCCAGGTTCCGGCCGCGGGTGAAGCCGGGCATTCCCCGCTCGACCATGAGCAGGCTGATCCCGCGGTGCCCGGCGTCCGGGTCGGTGCGCGCCACGACGATCACGATGTCGGCCAGCTGGCCATTGGAGATGAAGGTCTTCTGACCGTTCAGCACGTAGCGGTCCCCACCCACCTCCCCTCCCCCCTTCATTCGCACCGCCGTAGTGCGGATTCCCTGCAGGTCGCTGCCTGCGCCGGGTTCGGTCATCGCGATCGCCGCGATCAGCTCCCCCGAACAGTAGCCGGGGAACCAGCGCTCCCGCTGCTCCGGCGTGCACAGCCGGTCCAGGTACGGCCCGATCATGTCGTTGTGCAGCTGGAACATCGGGCCGCTGGCGCCCGCATGGGCCAGTTCCTCGTTCAGGACCACGTAGAACCTGTAGTCGGGCTGGCCTCCGCCGCCGTACTTCTCGTCTAGGTGGATGCCGAGCAGGCCGGCCCGGCCCGCGGCCAGCCACACGTCGCGGGACACGATCCCGTCCCGCTCCCACTGCTCGTGGTAGGGCGTGATCTCCTTCGCGATGAAGGCCCGCACCATGTCCCGGAACGCGTCGTGCTCCTCGGTGAATATCTGTCGCCGCATGGTGAGGACCTCCCCCGGCATGGTAACCCGGCGCCCCGGATCTATTGTGAAAGACTTACTTCGAAACATATGCTTCACATATGGCGGCGGAAGACGGGACGGCGGAAGACGGGGCGGCGGAAGACGGGGCGGCGGAACCGGGGGCGGCGGAACCGGGGATGCCGGGGAATCCGGTCACGCTGACCGATCCCACGATGATGCGGGCGCTGGCCCACCAGGCGCGGATCGCGATCTGGTCGTACCTGGGGCTGCACGGGCCCGCGACGGCGACCGAGTGCGCGGACATAGCCGGCCTCTCCCCCTCGGCGTGCAGCTACCACCTGCGGACGCTGGCCCGATACGGCTTCGTCGAGGAGGACCCGGACAGCGCCGCGGACGGGCGCGAGCGGCCGTGGCGGGCCCGCCTGCTCGCCTTCAACATGTATGAGGGCCCGGACGTGCCGCCCGCCACCCAGCTGGCCGGGCGGTTGCTGACGGAGAACATACGCGCCGCGGCGGAGGAAGTCCGGGCCAGATACGTGGCGCGTCACGCCGAGTATCCCGCCGACTGGCAGGCCGCGAGCGGCGAGGTGTTCAGCGTCGCGCACGTGACGGCGGAGGAACTTGACCGGATGCGGGCGCAGGTGCTCGAGGTCATGGCGCCATACGTACGGCTCGACGCGGCCAGCCGGCCGGCCGGGGCACTGCCGGTACGGATCACGCTCGACCTGTTCCCGTGGTTCGGTCCTGAGCAGGCCCAGGCCGCGGCGGAGGGCATGCCGGAGGATGGCCGGTGAAAGCCATCTGGCGCTCGGGGCCGCTGGCGGTACGGGGCTTCCGGCTGCTGGCCGGCGGCCAGTTCGCGTCGACGATCGGTGACTACTGCTACGCGGTGGCGCTGCCCTGGCTGGTGCTGTCCGCGCACGGCGGCGCGATCCTGCTCGGCACCGTGCTGGCCTGCTACGGCGTGCCGCGCACCCTGCTGATCCCGGCCGGCGGGGTGCTGGCCGACAAGCTGGGGTCGCGCACGCTGATGCTCACGGCCGACGTGGTCCGCTGCGTGATGGTCGCCGGGCTGGCGGTGCTGGCGGCCAGGCACGTCACGTCGCTGGCCGCGCTCGGCCCGATCGCCGCGCTCATCGGGGCCGGCGAGGGCCTGTTCATCCCGGCGTCATTCGCGATCATGCCGTCACTGCTCGACGCGGAGCGGCTCGCGGCCGGGAACGCGCTGTCCACCGCGGCCGTGCAGGTCGGCTCGCTGCTCGGCCCGGCCCTCGGCGGCGCGCTGGTCGCCGCTACCCGGGCGTCCACGGCGGCCTTCGCGGTGGACGCCGCCTCGTTCGGCCTGTCGGCGCTGACCCTGCTGCTGATCCCGCGGCGGCCAGCGCCGGGGTCGGCCGCCGCCGAGGCTAGAGCAGCCGCTGAGGGCGAGGGCGCCGCGGACCCGGCGGCGCCGGGCGGCATGCTGGCCCTGCTGCGCAGGTCGCGGGCCCTCCAGGTCATCCTGGTGGTG